>Ga0154020_10005581_pt1 | contig 14806 bp, 10 predicted proteins | sample Klosneuvirus_201_FD_109709 | JGI IMG/M metagenome (GOLD analysis project Ga0154020, IMG submission 109709) | Active sludge microbial communities from wastewater, Klosterneuburg, Austria - Klosneuvirus_20160825_MG | ecosystem: Engineered > WWTP > Aerobic digester > Activated sludge | place...
AGTTGGGGCCGGGTTGGGCGGCGCCGCATGTGAGCATTGCCGGCTCACACGGTGTCTTGCTGGTGGTCGGGCGATCGCACGAGGGCATCGACTACGGCCGGCCGGAAATGGGGCCGGTTCACCTCATCTTCTTGTTCGTCACGTCGCATGAAGGCCATGGTGATTACCTGCGTGCAGTCTCGACGCTGGCGCGGGCCTTTCGTGGTGAAGAGCGCGGATTGCGCTTCAAGCGCGCGCTGGCAGCCACTTCGCCGGAGCGGCTCGGGAACGCGCTCTGCGAGCAGGTAGCGCGATCGCGGGTGGTCGTTCCGCGCCGGCTGCCCGCCGTTACTCGCACTTTGATCAAACATCTGTTGCGCTTTGCAGGCGACATCGACGCCGAAGTGATACTGCTGTTTGCCGACGTGTTCCGCACTCCCGCCGAACTTGAACCGCTGATGAATCACAAGGTCGTTCTGGCCACGCGCGCTTCGCCACTTCCCGAAGCACTGGTGGCACGTGCCAGGGGCGTGGTGCGTCTTTCGCACAACCAGCTTTCGCATGAGAGCGCGTTCCAACTGGCATTGCTCCAGGCCAGCGCGCGCGGCTTGATTGGTACCGGCCTGGTGGTTTCAGCGTGTGGCGACCGCGAAAGCGATGATCTGGACAGCATCCGCATCGAAACGCCCTCGAAGCTGCACGCACAGTTGCTCGATGCCGAGGCGCGCAGAATCGTCGCTTCCGAGGTTCTCGAGCGCGCGCTCGAAATCGCGGTGGATCTTGCTGAGCAAGGTCGAGAGGGTGCGCCCATGGGCATGAGCATGGTGTTGGGCGACTATGAGAACGTCAAGCCGCTCACGCAGCAACTGACGATCAACCCGTTCAAAGGCTACAGCGAGCCCGAACGCAGCATCCTCGACCCGACGCTGGAAGAAACAGTCAAAGAGTTTGCCGCGATCGACGGCGCATTCGTCATCAGCGGCGATGGCGTAATCCAGAGTGCGGGCACCTACCTTTCGCCGCCCGCCGACACCAAGGTTGACCTTGTTTCGGGTCTGGGCGCGCGCCATCGCGCCGGTGCCGCCATGAGCAAGGCCACGAAGGCCGTGGTGATCGTGCTATCGCAGAGCACCGGTCGCGTTACGGTGTATCGCGGCGGCCGCGAAATCATGGCGGTCTCGCCGCCGCGCGCGCGCATCGAGTTCCGCAATCCGGAGAATTGAGATGGCCGCCAGAAACCCCCAGGCCGAACAAATGGCCGACGAAAGCATGGTGCGCAACCTGGCAGCGCAGGCCGAAGCGATCTGGCCCCAGGAGCGCCCGATATTTGAAAGCTACGCGCTTAAGCGGGGCGCGCGCATCCTGGATCTCGCGTGCGGCACCGGCGAAATCAGTGAGCGTCTTGCGGATCTGTTTCCGGACGCGGAACTGCTGGGGCTGGATGTTGAATCCGCCCACCTGGAGCGCGCGCGCAAACGTTGCAAGAGATTTGGAAAGCGCGTGCAGTTTGATATCGGCGATGCCTTTGCGCTCAAGCTTCCCCGTGCAAGCTTCGATCTCGCCGTCTGCCGTCATCTGTTTCAGGCCGTGCCGCAGCCGCAGCGCATCATTGAGCAGATGAAACGGGTGCTGAAGCCTGAAGGGCGCATTCACCTGATCGTCGAGGACTACAGCCTGATGCTGTTTGCCCCTACGCGCGACCACTGCGACGAGTTCTTTGCGCGCGGCCCGCTGGCTTACGGCAAGGCCACGGGCACCGACCTGCGCATCGGCCGCAAAACGCCGGCGATGCTCTGTGAACTTGGCTTCTCGGATGTGCGGTGTGACTACATCGTGATCGACACATTGAGAGTAAAACGCGAGGTGTTCGCGGGCATCTGGAAGGCATGGCGCGACGGCTACACGAACACGATCGCAGGGCACACCGGCCAGACGCCGCGCAAAGTGAGGACCGGCTGGAACGATATGATCGCCGCCATTGAGAATCCCAAAGGCTATGGCGTGTGGCTGCTGCCATGCGTGAGCGGAAGAAAGTAGCCGCGCGGATTTGCCAAGCACAAGATATATTGTATCATTATAGTATGTAAGTTGGCGCGCCAATGCCGTGCTGGAGTCTGCCATGCGCATTCGATCTCTCGCGTTCGCCGGCTTGCTGGCCGCGCTGTTGGCTCTGCTGGGTGGTGGCGCCGTGGCGCGTTTCCTGCGCAGCTGTGAATGGTGGGACGCACTGGCCCTTGTCTTTGCCGCGGTTTGCGCGCTGCTCGTGGTCGCCGGCGCGTTGCTTCGCCTGCGTCGAGGTGAGCGCGCGGCAAAGCCTCGCTGGTTTGAGTTGCGCGCCAACGTTGTCGGCTTATGCGCGTTGCCCGTGCTCGCGCTCTGGTGGGGGGTCAGGGTTCCGGCGGGCATGGGCAGCGGGCCAGCCGGCCCAGATGTTGACGTGTCAAGATTCGCCAAGCCATGGCGGCAGGGGCCCGTGCGATTTGTGGCGCTAGGCGATTCTGTCAGCACCGGATATGGTGCCGGCACGGGACTTGGCTACTTTGACCTGATCATCAAGAACCACGATGGCGTGTACCCTGAAATGCGCGGCGCGGAACTGTCGCGCGCGCTGCCCGAGTTCTCCGTGATGCGCCTGGCCGCCAATTCAACCAATTCGCTGGAGCACGAGCGTGTTATCGAGGCCATGGCCGAGGCCGATCGCGACGTCTTTGGCGTCATCTGCATCACCACCGGCGGCATTGACCTGATTCACCCTTACGGTCGCGGCACTCCCAAGGAGGGCGCGATGTTCGGCGCCACCTACGACGCCGCAAAACCCTGGATTGAGCGTTTTGAGGCACGCCTCGACCGCATGATGCGGACTCTCAAGGCAAAATTCCCCGGCGGCTGCGCTGTGTTTATCGCCACGATCTATGACCCCACCGACGGCGAGGAGGACATCGAAAACGCCGGGCCGATCTTCTGGCTTGGCCCCTGGCCCGAGGGCATGAGGATCTTCGAGGGGTTCAACGCCGCCATCGCAAGCACAGCGGACAGGCATGAGCACGTGTATCTGGTGGATGTCCATAAGGTGATGCTCGGCCACGGCATCCACTGCCGCGACCGCGACAATCCCCACTATCACCCCGATGACCCCACTTACTGGTATTACATGAATCTCGAGGATCCCAACCAGCGCGGCTATGACGCCATTCGGCGCGCGTTTCTCAATGCGATCGCAGACGCCCTTGAGCCGCGCTGATGCCCGCCGTAATCTGACACCGTGGATCCCGATCCTGTGTTTCGACTTAAGGTGCTGGTCTTCATCGCCGTGGTGCTGGGCGTGTTCCTGGTTTCGTTTGTGGCCCAGCGCTGTTGGATCTGGCTCAAGACGCGCAAGCGCGACGATGTTGAAACCAGCCATGTGGTGCCGGTGCTCGATTTCAGCCTGTTGGCGCTGGGGAGCATCGTAATCTGGTTTGCAATCGAGGGGCTGATGTTGTCGCTGGGCCTCTCAGCGTTTGCGCAAGTGCCGCCCGCCCGCTACAAGATCGCTGAAGTTGAAGTGGGGCGCACCGATCCCGTCAGTGGCCAGCTTACCCTGCTTTTTTACCCGGTTGATGCCGCCGGCCAGCGTCGGCGCGGCTATCACGTGCCGGTGTTCACCAGCGGCAAGCGCTTTGAATTGAACGTGGAAGTGTTCAAGTGGCGCGCGATGTGGTCGTGGCTGGGCGAAACGGGCTTCTTCCAGTATGTCAGCCTGGGGGGAGATGCCGGCGCGAACATGAAGGATCTGAAGTTCGGAGAAAAACCGGCCGGCGTGGGCGGCGCGATGTTTCTGGCCCCGTCAACAAACTGGACAGCACGCCCCGGGCAGGATGTTCGCGAGGGTGACGTGTTTGACGTGCACCTCTCGGGCGAAAAAGCGGAAGTCACACTGCGCTAGGGTGCAGGCGGCTGAGGAGGCAGCGCCGGGGGCGGAGCGTCGGTCGTTGGCGCTGGGCTCGCAACAGGCGCGACGGGTGCCACAGACGCTGAGGGCAACGCCGATTGGATCGGAGCCAAAGGCTGTGCCGGTGTTTGAGTTGTCTGCTCAGGCATGGCAGGCTGGCGACTGTACGCGTACGGGTTCTGTGCGGCCTGCGCTGTGGCGCGCGCAACCATTCCGACGATCTTGCGGTGCGAAACAACATTGAAAGCCAGAAGGCCTCCGGCAATCACCCCGGTTGCGATCAGATACGTCCAGAGTCGCGTGTTGAAACCGTCTGCACGCTGTTCGTGACGCAGATAGTCGCCCGAGCCTTGGGGTGATACCGATTTCATCGCGGTCGCTTTGCCTGCCGCCCAGGCATTGACGCCTGCCCACACCGGCGAGAACTGGGCCACGGTGCGCTCTTCGTCGCGCACGTTCCGGCTCATGACGCCTTCCACGATCATGGGCACGACGACCCAGGCGCCAATGATCAGTCCCGCCAACACGCCTGAAATGGACTTGGACAGGCCTGAGAGCGAAATCCGCCAGGTAATCTGGCTTACGGCCACAACCGTCAGGCCCAGCACGGCCAGCAGGTACAGGTAACCCATCTGCTCGTGTCCGAGGAAGCGCTCGACAATCTCGCGATCGCTGCTTGCACCCAGCAGTTTCTTGATGTCGATTGCGCCGCGCGAGGCAGGGGCCGCGACACCCGGGGCCACTACCGCGGCGGAGAAAACTGTGGGGCTCGCGGCGCTGACCAGTTCCGTTGCGCGCTTTGATGCCACCACCGGGTCATCGAGCTTTGACCGGAGTTCGCCGTAGCACACCATGCCGACGCCGAACATCATCACCGACGCCAGCACGACCAGAAACGTGGTGTGGGCCGCGCCGCGAGCGCTGCCCGGCATGAACATGACGCCGCCGGCGTTCATGAGCGGCGCGGGCAGTTTCCCGATTTCGTTGCGTACACGGCGAGACGCAATGGCGGCTTCTGCGGGGAAGGTCAGCGCGGGCACCAGCAGCGCGACACTGATGTAGATCACGCTCGTCAGCAGTGTGCCAACCGCAGCGCCCGGCAGCAGCAGGCGCGTGGCCATGAAATAAGCGCCAAAGAGCGTGGGCATGACAATCATGGCCACCGTCCAGTAGATGCGCATGGACGTGCTCTTGTTGTGCGACATCGGCTTGAGGCGGTTTGTCGTGGAGAGAAAGAAATAGGCGCAGTAAATAGAGGCGGTTACTCCAAAGGCCACAGCGTAGAAAATGCCCTCCGACACCGTGGGTTCGACAAACATGCTGATGATGGGAAACGAGACGCGCAACATGGGCACGCTGGCCGCCCAGACGATAATGAGCGTTCCTACAATCAGGATGACGCCGAGGATGATCGCGAACATGTAAGTCACGAGCACGGCCGGAATTGCCTTCGTGACCAGGCTTGAGGCGTACACGCCGATGAAACTGATCAGCAGCGAGAGCAGTACCAAAATCCACAGTGTCATGAAAAACACCGCGGGGTCGATGCCGCCAAAAACGTTCACAAGTGCGAACAATGGAATGGTGGCGACGAAAAACGTCGAGGCCTGAACCGACGCCGCTATGAACTTGCCCAGTGCTATTTCCCAGGGCGAAAGCGGCGTGAGCATCAACAGGTCAAAGGACTTTCGCTCGTGCTCGGCGGCAATGGCCGTGCTTGAGAACGCCGGGAAAACCAGCATGACCACACACACCAGCACGATGGCCATCGTGATGAACAGCCATTTGCCGATACCCGTGGGATCGTCGTAGGTGCCGGTCTGGTTGTCGTATTGAGTGGAAATCCAGATGGAAAAAATTGCGCCCTGAACGAGGAGATAGGAGGTCAGAACCAGCGGTAGCTTGAAGCCGCGGCAGGCCACGCGCAGCTCGCGCACGGCAATGGGGTTGAGGAAGATGCGTTTGAAAAGCGAAGGAGTTTCGAGCAGCGTGCTCATGGGTTACTCCATGCGCTTGATGATGTGGTAGCCAAACTGCGTTTCAAACAGGCCGACTTCACCTACCTTCAGGCTCAATGCGCCGCTGGAGAAATTCTTGTCCCAGCGCGAATCATCCTTCTCGACCGGGTATTCGGTGTGCGGGGCGCGTTCTTCGTTGTGCTGCAATTGCAGCGCCTTCCAGTCTGCTGTTCCCTGCGCCTGTTCCATGATTGCAAGCGCCAGTTTGCGTGCCTCCAGGCGAGTGCGCGGTTGCTTGGTCGGCACACCCGTGCCCGTAAAGCTGACCAGTATGTGCGTAACCACCGCGCGCTCCGTTACCGCCGGGCCTGGTGGGGGCAGCGGCGCGACGTCAATAAAATCAGCCAGCGGGCGGAACACGCGAGAGAGCACGTACTCATTCACCCACCAGATCAACTCACCCTGCTTTTCCGAGGAAATCCACAGCGCCACTTCGTGATCCTTCACTGTTCCGAAATCAAAGCGCAGGCTTTCAGTCTTGCCCGCACCCGCCTTGCTGCTGAATTTCACTTCCACCCAGCGCTCGGCCGTTGCCACGCCAAGCTCGGGCCCGTGCGGGCTTGGCTTGCCTGCGACGTCAGCGCCGCGCATGGTGCGCAAGGCTTCAATCGCGCCGTCGATGTTGGCGCTGTTGCCGTATCCGGGTTCGGGCTTGAGTACGTTCCAGATGCGTTTGGCGGGGTCTCTGGGGTCGGGTGCGCTCTCGACTTCGATCTGAACGCCTTTGTCGTAAATGACCAGGCGCTGGACTTCAGCCTCGCGGTCCAACGTCTTGAACGCGGTGGTGTTGAGCCAGGTGCGGATCTCGGGCTTGCCCTCGGCGTCGAGGTGCAGGCGCGATCGCAGCGTCTCCATCACACCCGCACTGTCCACCAGTTCAAACACGCCCGGCGGCGCATCCTTGGCCGAATATCGGATGAAATCGGCGGCGGCGCCGGTGCCCTTGCCGATCATCAGGTGTACCAGTTCTTTGCCCTGCTTATCTGTGAACACCACATGCGCGGCCTGGTCATAGGTCAAGTCGAACAATGCAAAGCGTGCGCTTTCTTCCGTGGCGGCACGGTCAAGGCGCTTGGCATCCACGACCTTCTTGATCAGCGCAGCCGCGTCGTCTTTGTCGGCCAGGGCGCCATACCGGTTTGACAGTCGCCAGTTTTCGCCTTCGCGGGTGAGCTTCACTTTGTTGCCGCCAACGCCCGCGAAAATTTCAATGGCCGCAACGTCTGCGTCTTTGAAGCTGACCAGGGCCACCGTGCCTGCGGGCTTTTCGACATTGTGATTACCAAAACGATGCGCAGCGATGGCGCCCGCAAGCAACAGCAGCACCACGGCCATGATCGTGAGCTGGCGCGAGCGCTGTGACGCGATCACTTCGTCGGGTGTCTGCAGAGCCTTCTTTTGTGCGGTTTCTTCGGCCATGATGCGGCGCCGCTAGGCGGCCTCCATTTTCTCGAGCTTGAGGCGGTACTCTTCGCGGGCTTTTGCGCGCAATGCGCCGCGCATGAAGCCGAAGACAAGCAATAGCGCGGGTGTGCCGCCCAGCACCAGAACGTACCAGGTAATGCGCTCGCCGCGCGAGTAATCAGCGCGGATGCGCGGGGCCGCACCGGTCTTGGCGCGCAGGCTGACCAGCTCGTCGCCATAGATGCCGGCGTCGGCGATGTTCTGGTAGAACTGCACGCCGCCGCGCAGAATGTTGTTCACATCTTCCTGGCGCCAGCTTGAGAAGTACTCGCTGTTGAAGGTTCCCGCGCAGCTCATCACCATCAAGCGCCCGGGCTTGGCCTTGAGTTCCGGCACGGGCTGGCCGCCAAGGTCGCCGGTGTCAGGGGCCGCGCCCGTCGAATCCCAGCGCGGCACAAGCTTGCCCTCGCCCTGCCAGGCACTCTTGAATGTGCCCGAAAGAACACTGGCAATCAGCGCGGGGCGCCCCAGACGTTGCAGGCGCGTGGTGACGTCAGGTGCTGCGTCGGGGTTCAGTTGCACTTCCGGGCCGCCTTCGAGCGAAAGGCCGATGCGCGGAATGGACGGCATGTCCCGGTTGTCAGGAATGAACTTGAACACCTGCCCGGCAAGCGTGATGACATCTTGACGCGTCAAGCCCTGCGCCCCGAGCTTCTCATCGTCAAGCTTGAGCTCCACCGGGAACGGCAGCGGCATGCCCGAAATACCGCGTGCGAATATGCTGCCCTGGTCAAGATCGTCAGGGCCAACGTTGGCCGCCAGCGGCAGGCTGACCGGCAACTGCTGCCCTTCGCGGCCGGCGGTGCGCACCACGGCGAGATCGTAGCCGCCTTTCTGGATCAGCAGGTCGGACTCAAACGAAATGCCAAGGCGCTTGCACCAGTCAACGAAGTGCGGCTGCGAAGCAATCGGGCTGAGTATGATGCTGCCAGAGTCAAAGCGCGCGATGCTCATGGTTGCGGCATAGCCCTGATAGAGCATGACCACGTTGCCGCCCTGCGCGAGGAATCGGTCAATTTCATAGAGCTCGCGTTCCGCCAGTGTGTGCGGTTCGAACACGATCAGCGCCGCCAGATCCGGCGGGATACGCTTGTCCTGCCGCAGGTTGATTTGTCGGCCGGTGTAGCCAAGCTGGTAAATGTAATTCACCAGCGCCGAGTAAGGCGAGCGGCCACCCGCTTCGGGCGCAATGATGCCCAGCGAAGAGCGCGGTTTGACCAGTTCCCATACGCGGTCTTCAAGGCGCTTGAGGACGGCGTCAACATTACGGTCGTCGCCGAATTCGTAGAGCAGATCCTGGCGACCGTCGTCCGTTACCAGTCCGACCACAGTGTAGTAGAAGTTGGGGCCGACTTTCGCTTCGGGTTTGACTGGCGTGTCGGGCTTGGGCGCGGCTTCGCCGCCAGGCGGCGTTATGCCGCCGGGTTGCTTGCGGGGATCTTTGCCCTCACCGGGTGCTGTGCCGGGAGTGGCGCCGCTGGTGCCGTCGCCGTCGCGGTCGTCAGGCAATGGTGGCATGCCCGGGGGTGTTGCGGGCGGCTCGGGCGTCTCCTTGGGATCGACCGTTGGTTCAGGCGTGTTGACGTAGGGCAGCGGCCTTCCGCCAACACCCACGCGCTCACCCCAGGCGATTGTATCCGTGGATATCTTCACTTTTTCGCCGCCCCACTCGCGCAGCCGATCCAGCGCCAGCGCAACGTTCGCTCCCACTTGCGGGTTTGAGCGCGGCATCTGCTCGCTGCGGAAATAGAGCACATTCAGGGGCCGCGACATGTTGCGCAGCATCTGTTTGAACGAGGGCTTGCGCTGATCCGACTTCAGTTTCATCACGGTGTACATGATGTCGAACTCAAGCGTTTCAACGCGATGCGGCCGGGCCTCGTCCGTCTTGGCATCAACCACATTGACGATGCCGTTGATGGCCTTGGGTTCGCCCGGCCCGTAGCGCACCAGTACGGACGAAAGATAGCGGTTGACGCCAATGGCGGCGCTCTTTTCGGCCACGTCTGTCGTCTGGAAGTCCTCGCTGACCTCGACGCCGTACTTGCTGAGTTCCTCAAGCTTGGTGGCGATGCTTTTCTGCTCCACGCGCTCAACGGTGTAGCTCAGTTTGCCGTTGCCGGCCTTGGTGAGCTCCTCAAGTTTCTCACGCACGTCGCGCTCGAGGTTGACGCGCTTTTCAGGCGGTTCGGAACTGACGTAATAGGTCAGGGTGATGTTGTCCGGCAGCTTCTCCAGCAGCGAGCGCGTGCCTTCGGATAGCGTGAAACGCCTGTCGCCCGTGAGGTCAATGCGCTGCCGATACTCCATGCCCAGATAATTCACCGCACTCAGCGCAAGCAGCATCAGCACGCTGAAGAGCATGAAGTAAAGCGTGTAGTTGCGCTTGCGATTAACCATAGCGCCGGCTCTCCAGCGACATCACATTCAGCACGACAAACAGCACGATCAAGCTCGCAAAGAACACGAGCCCGTTGGTGTTCACGATGCCGCGCTCGATTTCCTTGAAGTGATCCAGCACGGAGGCCTGGGCGAACGCGGCCACGACCATGTCGGCTTTGGCATGGACGTCCAGCATTGTGGACTCCGACCAATCGCGTGTTGAAATAGCGTAAACACCGCCGTTGATGACCACACCGATCATTACTGCGCTGCCGCCCAAACCGCGGTCGCGCCCGACCGCCGAGGCCAACACGGCCAAAAGCACCACGGGCAACGAGAGCGCATGCGTGATGGCTGCCAGGGGTTCGTTGCGGACCAGGTCGCCCACCAGCGGGCGTAACTCACCCATGCCAACGATGCCCAGGCAGATCAACATGGACAGAAAGAACGCAAGCGCCTGGTTATCCGTCAAGCCAGAAACAAAAGCGCCCACGGCGAGGAAGGCTGCGCCAAGAAGGAAGCACGCGATATATCCGCCCGCGACAGGGCCCCAATCGGGCGAGCCGAACTTGACCAGCATCAGCGGCCACGCAAACGTGGCCAGCAGCATGACTCCAAAGAAGGCAACGGCGGCAAAGTACTTGCCCAGTGCAACTTTCCAGGTTGGCAAGGGCAGTGTCATCAGCAGTTCAAAAGTGGCCTGACGGCGATCTTCAGCCCACAACTTCATGCTCACGGCCGGCAGCACCACCGCGCCCACCCACGGAAAGATGCCAAAGAACGTACGCATCGTAAGTTCACCACGGCGGAACCAGTCGCCGCCGCCGCCCATGGGATCAAGCAGCAATGACAACAAGCCCATGATTACGACAAATGCGCCGATGATGCCAAAGCCCACCAGGCTGCCAAAAAACGCACCCAGCTCGCGCCGGAGGATCGCAATCATGCGCGGCCTCCTTCTTCTTCCGCGGGCTTGAGATCGGATTTGCTTTTGACTGGCGGCAGGTTTTGCTCGGACTTCGCGCGCGCGGCCATGGCGGCCTGCACCATTTCACTGGGCAAGCCCATCTCGGTTGCGTTTGCGTCGCGGGGTGCCGGCTCTTGAAGGAAATCCACGCGCCGGTTATCGGGCCGCTGGCTGTCGCGCGGGCCCGACTGCAACAGGCGCAGGAAAACATCTTCCAGCGTCATCGGATCTTGCGCAAGCTCGGCCACATTCAGGCCGCACTTCACTACGAGGCGTCCCACGTCCACGCAGGCTTCACGCGCGGCTTTGGCCCCGCCTTTGACTTCAAGCGAGAAGCGCGAGTAACCCTCGGCGGTGTCTTTGCTGTGAACCTCCACGATGCCCGCGACCGCTTTGAGCGCCTGCGGCAGGCCCGCGAAGTTTCCGAGCACAAGCAGTTTCAGGCGCGTGGTGCCCGTGGCAAGCGTTGCGAGTTGATCCGCCGTGCCATCTGCTATTTTGCGCCCGCCGTTGATAATCACCATGCGGGAAGAAACCGCCGCAGCCTCCTGCAAGATGTGGGTCGAAAAGATGATCGCCTTATTGACGCTCAGGCGCTCGATCAGCTTGCGAATTTCAATGATCTGGTGGGGGTCCAGGCCGCTGGTGGGTTCATCGAGGATCAATACGGGTGGGTCGTGGATCAACGCCTGCGCTATTCCTGTGCGCTGGCGATAGCCCTTGGAGAGTTCAACAATCGGACTCTTGAGCTTCGGCAGCAGGTTTGTGTCCTCTACCACCACTTTGAGCCGCGCCGTCAGCTCCCTGCCACTGAGGCCGCGCGCGCGACCGCAAAACTGCAAGAACTCCTCGACGGTCATGTCGCCGTAGAGCGGCGGAGTTTCAGGCAGATAGCCCAGCCTCGAGCGCACGCGCTCAGGCTCGGCATGCACATCAAAGCCGTCCACGGTGGCCGTGCCTTCGCTGGCCGAAATGAAGGTTGTAAGCACCTTCATGGTCGTTGACTTGCCGGCGCCGTTGGGCCCCAGAAAGCCCAGGACTTCGCCCTTGTTGACGTGGAAGCTCACGTCGTCCAGGGCTTTGAACGTGCCGTAAAACTTGGTAATGCCGCGAGCTTCTATCATGCCGATGTCGAGACTTCCTGTTGTACCGAACTGGCCGCAATCCTGTTACGCAACCCAAGGCCTAAAGCGGCAAACACTTCTGCCGTTTTCCGGATATTCAGGCACGGAATCTTAGTGATGCGCGCGCGGATTGGAAAGGTGCTAGCCCGTGATGTCCGGACGAACTTTGCGCCGGCTCAGTTCCTCGGCCCGCTTCAAGATGGCGGTGGCCACGTTTGCGCCGGTGTATCGCTCAATACCTTCCAGCCCCGGGCTGCTGTTCACTTCCAGAAGCAATGGGCCTGCCTTTGTTTCAAGCAAGTCCACGCCCGCAACCTCCAGACCCATCTTAGTGGAGGCCTTGACTGCAAGCTGCGAGTAAGCGCGCGGCAACTTCAGGCGCTGCCCACGGCCCCCGCGATGAATGTTCGCGCGGAAATCACTCTCATCGGAGATTCGGCGCATGGCTGCCACAACGCGGCCGCCGACCACAAACGCGCGCACGTCGCGACCGCGCGCCTCGCTCACGAATTTCTGCATGATGAAGTTCTGGCCCAGGCCCCACATGGTTTCTGAGATGGCGCGAATGCTCTCAACGCTTTCCATCAACATCACGCCCACTCCCTGCGTGCCCCTGGCCGGCTTGACAATCACCGGCGGGCCGCCAAGCTGCGCCACAAGTTCCTCCAGGCCTGCCGGGTCGCGCAGGGCTACGGTCGGGGGCGTTGGCAAATCAACAGAGGCCATGAATTGCGCCGCACGCAGCTTGTCACGTGAGAGCGAGATCGCCCGGTGATTATTCAGCACGGGCACACCCATGAGTTCAAACTGCTTTACGACGCTTAACCCATACTCGGTGATGCTGGTGCCGATACGGGGGATGACGACATCCGGCCTTTCAAGCGGCTGCCCGTGGTGCAGCAAAGCGAATTTGCCGTCAACCATGACCAGCGCGCACGCAAGTGTGTTGACTACCGTGACGTCATGGCCGCGCTCTTTGGTCGCCTCAATCAATCGGCGTGTGGAATAAATGAAGCGAGAACGGGAAAGGATGGCGACGCGCACGGCATCACGCTAACGCAAGCGCCGCGCAGGAGCAAGCGCCGCGCCCTTGACAATGCGCCGCGCTGATTTACCTTTCCGCTCCCTCGCGCAGTGGCGCGGGAATGAAATGCCTCGATAGCTCAGTTGGTAGAGCAGCTGACTCTTAATCAGCGGGTCGTAGGTTCGAATCCTACTCGAGGTACCAGCTTCAAAGCCGCCTCCGGAGCCAATCCGGAGGCGGTTTGCGTTTCAGGCCTTGCCTTGCCGTGGACGCCCTGTTTGTGGCTTCGGGGAATGCCGTGCCATTCGGGCCGGCTGCCAGCAATTTGGCACCCTCATTTGCACCCTTTACGCCATTGGATTGCGCGTTTGTAGCGCTAGAATGATCGCGGGGCCCCTGTTGTGGACGAACGTTCTACGTTTGGGCCTGCCTGTTTTTGGCCCACGCAAATTCGAGGCCATTCATGAAGACTCTCAAATACCTCACTGTCTGTGCCTTCCTGGTGCTGGGCATTAGCATGCTGGCCACGCCCACGGACGCGCAGCGTTCAATCGGCGGGCGCGGTTCGAGCGGCTCCAAGAGCGGCGGCGCGGCGCCTTCGGGCGGGTCGCGCGCCAGTGGTGGCTCCGTGCCTTCAAGTGGCTCGCGCAGCAGTTCGCCTTCGAGCAGCGGCGGTAGCCGCGTCAGTGGCAAGTCTTCTTCGGCACCGTCATCGCCGCGTTCAAGCACGCCTTCGCCGGCGCCTTCGTCGCCGCGCGCATCTTCGCCCTCGCGCAGCGTCACGCCGTCGCGCAGCGCCACGCCCAGCCCTGCGCCTTCATCGCGCAGCACTGCGCCTTCGTCGCGCAGCAGCACGCCTTCGTCGCGCAGCGGCGCGCCATCGCGCTCAAGCACCCCACGCGTAGAGGATTCGACACCTTCCAACGCGAGACGCGTGAACGACAGCGTTCCAGCGCCTTCGAGCGTGCGCCGCACCAGCTCCGGCGTGCCCGATCTGCGCAAGGCCGAGCCGGACAGCTCGCGCCTGGCGCGAAACACCGATACTTCGCGCGGCAACGCGACACCCGAGCGCAGCACTCGCAGCATCACGGAACGCCCGACCACCTCGCGCTATGATTTCGTCAACGCAAGCCGCAGCACGAACAGCCGCAGCACGACCACGCGCGTGGCCGGCCCGAGCACGATTTCCGAGCGCAGCACGCTGACCAGTTTCCGCACGTCCAGCGGGTTCAACACTCGTTCACATACCGGCAGCGGCTATGCGACGCGCTCCTGGCACGGAGGCGGCAGTTGGGGCGGCCATAGCCACTGGCATCAGGCAGGCTGGTTCGCCGGCTGGAACTGGGGCGGGCACTGGGGCAGCTTCTCCATCGGCTGGCATTTCCCCTCCCACTACAGTTGCGGCTGGGGCTATTGGCCCGGCTACTGGACTGGCGGATGGGGCTGGAACAGCAGCGTCTATTTCGGGAGTTTTGCTGCAGCGTTCCTGATCGGCAACGCCTGGCACATCACCGCCTACCCCGGGTATTACGGCTACTACGGTCACGGTTGCTACAATTATTACCCGTGGCACAGCTTCCGCCGCTATCACCGCTATCACCATCATGGCTTCTCGGTGTGCGTGCACCGCCCTTACTGGTACGACTACAGCATCTGGTGGGATTACCGTCCCTCCAGCCTGGGCTACACGCGCTACGTTTATGAGAACCTTTACGACGAAGGCTATAACGACGGCTACGACCGCGGCTACGAAGACGGCGCCGAGGACAGCAGCGCCTACCGCGATGGCCGCGAGCGTGAGTCGCTCCACCGCCCAGCGCGTGAGGATAAAGAACGCGACCGCGAGCGCGGCAATGCCGCCGAGGAATACTCCTATGAAATGGAGCGCGGCTACAAGGCCTTTGAATCCGGCGATTA
>Ga0154020_10005582_pt1 | contig 14805 bp, 11 predicted proteins | sample Klosneuvirus_201_FD_109709 | JGI IMG/M metagenome (GOLD analysis project Ga0154020, IMG submission 109709) | Active sludge microbial communities from wastewater, Klosterneuburg, Austria - Klosneuvirus_20160825_MG | ecosystem: Engineered > WWTP > Aerobic digester > Activated sludge | place...
GATGTCGACGATGGGCACGCTCGTGCTGATGTTCGGCACGCTGTTCCTCGTCATCAATCTGTTCAAGAGCTGGAAGGGTGGTGAACCCGCCTCGTCCAACCCGTGGGGTGCTGCGACACTCGAGTGGACGATTCCGTCGCCACCGCCCGACTACAACTTTGCGGAGCTCCCGCAGGTCAAGTCGCGCTATCCGCTGTGGAACATGAAGGGTGGCGAGAAGCTGGTGCACGAAACCACGTACGCCGAAGAGAAGGGTCGGCACATTCCCACGGCCAAGGAGCTCGGCATCGTGATGCCGAATCCGAGCATCTGGCCGCTCGTCTGTGCCTTCGGTTTGATCGTCATGTTCAGCGGCCTGCTGTTCATGGACACCAAGTTGATGGTGGCCATCGCGACCATGCTGACCGGATCCGCCATCTGGATCGGGTCGCTCTACAAGTGGCTGCTCACGCCGCTCGAGGACCATCACTAGAATGACCGCCACCACGGCTCCCACGACCGCGCACGGCGACGGTCACTCCCACGGCGATGCGCCACACGCGCATGGCGGCGGACACTACACGTCGCTTGGACTCGACAGCCGCAAGATCGCCATTTGGACCTTCATCGGGTCCGAATGCATGCTCTTCGCGTCGCTCATCTCGACGTATCTGATCTACAAGGGGCGCAGCCCCGAAGGACCGTTCCCGCACGAGACGTGGACGAATCCGATGACGGGCGAAGTGTTCAAGCCGATTCTGAACATTCCGGTCACGTCGGCGTCGACGTTCGTGCTGCTCATGTCGTCACTGGCGATGGTGCTCGCGCTGGCGGCCGTGCAGAATCGGCACGTGCCCAAGGTGACGACGGGACAGAAGATTCTCGGCTCGTCGAAGTTGTGGCTCTGGATGACGTGTCTGCTGGGCATCGGCTTTCTGGGCTGTCAGGCGTACGAGTTCACCTCCTTCATTCACGAAGGACTGACGATTCGCACCAACCTGTTCGGCTCGAGCTTCTTCACGCTCACCGGCTTTCACGGGGCCCACGTGACGGCCGGTGTGATCTGGCTGTTTACGCTGCTCGCGATCGACTACAAGCGCGGACTGCAGCCCGAGGATGCCACCATCGTGGACATTGCGGCGCTGTACTGGCACTTCGTCGACGTGGTGTGGATCGCGATCTTCACGCTCGTCTACCTGATCAAGTAAGGCACGCACATGGCTGATCACGCTCCGGCCGCAGGCCACGCGCACGAGGAACATCCGACCTGGTCCACGTATTGGAAGGTCGCGCTGTTCCTGACGATCATCACCGCCGTCGAAGTCTCGGCGTACTACATCCCGGCGTGGGAAACGTCATGGGTGTACGTGCCCAGCATGTTGATCATGTCGGCGGTCAAGTTCTTCGTCGTCGTGATGTACTACATGCACCTCAAGTACGACCACAAGCTGTTCCGGTCGCTGTTCACCGGACCGTTGATGGTCGCGATGCTGACGCTCATCGGCCTCTTGTTCCTGTTCTCCAAGCTGGCCATCAAGATCGGACTGTTGGCGTAACCGCTGTCGCTGACAGCATGGTGTCGTTGTGACTCTTCTTCATCCGGTTGCCCAGCTCTCGTGGACGCAGTTCACACTGCACCCGAGCACGGTAATCGGCATCGCGGCCCTCGGAGCAGCGTACGCTTGGCGTGCGCGCCGGGGGCCGTCGGCGTCTGACCGCTTTCCCGTCACGGTTCTGGACGCCGCCCACGCCACCGCCGCGCAGATCGATGCGGCGGCCGCACGCCCGGGGCCGACCGCCGGGCAACGCGCCAGCTTTTTTGCGTCGCTGGCACTGCTGTTTCTGACGCTCAACGGCCCGCTGCACGACCTGAGCGACTATTTCCTGTTCAGCGCGCACATGGTGCAGCACCTGATCATGACGCTGCTGGTGCCGCCCTTGATGATCCTGGGCACGCCCGGTTGGATGCTGCGTCCGTTGTTGCGCGCGCCGCGGATGTTCCGCGTGGCGCGCGCGATCACGACCATTGGCGCCTGTTTTGCGATCTTCAATGTGGTGCTGTCGTTCTGGCACCTGCCGCCGATGTACAACCTGGCGCTGGCCCATCACAGCGTGCACATCCTGCAGCACCTGATGTTTCTGGCCGCGTCGGTCCTGATGTGGTGGCCACTCACGTCGCCGTTGCCAGAGTTGCCGCGCGCGCCGTATCCGATGCAGATGCTGTATTGCTTTCTGATGGTCATCCCGATGTCGGTGATCTCGATCTACATCGTGATGGCCGATTCGGCGCTCTATCCGGCATACGCCACCGCGCCGCGCATTCTCGGCATCACCCCGATGGAAGACCAGCAGTACGGCGGGCTGATCATGTGGATCCCCGGCGGCGTGTTCTTCTACGCGGTGATGACGGTGGTGTTCTTCAAGTGGGTTGGGCGCGGCGAAGACACCGAAGCGAGCGCACAGGTGGGGTGGGTCGCGCCGACGGCGTGAGCCGCGCACCCTCTACCCACGAGTACCGCAATCCGCCAACCGCCAACCCGCCACCTGAAACAGTCGGCCGGGCAATCTCGCCGAGCCGCACCGCGTTCGCCCACCAGCCGCTGACGCACGCGAGCGACCGCCGCACCTCCGGCGACTGCACGGCGCCGACTGCATGTCGCCGACTGCATGTCGCCCGTAGTGCGTCGTCGGTGGTTCGGCTGACATCGGTGAGCGGCCGACAGTTGACCCGGCGAGCTGTTGCAGGCAATCGGTTTGCCGTGGGCGGTTGGCAGGGTAACTGATTGGCAGGGCAACTGAATGGATGTATGTCGCTTGCTGCGTCCGTACGGACCGTACATCGTTCGATATGCCAGCAAAGAAATCCGCGCCGAAGTCGGGCGCACGCGGTGCACGGCCCCGCGGCCCGGGTGTGACAGCGGGCGGCGCTTCCAAAGGTGGTGCTCCCAAAGCCGCTTCGAAAAGCGGCGCGGAGAGAACCAGCACGTCGAGAGGCGGCGCTCCCCGAAGTGCCGCCCCCAAAGGCGGCGCTCCCAGAGACACCGCGCGCAAGAGCGGCGAACCCGCGTCGAGTCCCAAGCCGTTCTCGCGCGGCCCAGCGACGCCCAAGTCCTCGCCAAAGGACAAAAAGCGCGCGCTCGAGGTGGAGAAGGAGTTTGGCAAAGACATTCGGCGCGCCGCCGAACGCTCGGGACGCAAGCCGGCCACCTGGCGCGAATCGGAACGCCACGAGGCGCGCGAAGTGGTGCTCAATCGCATCGGGTCGGTGGCGGTGCAGAGAGCGACCACCCGCACGTGGGAAGAGTGGGTGGTGACGCTCGACGCGGAGGGCATGCGCGGCAAAGAGCATCGCGACGTGGTGGGACATCTGCTGCGCGCGCACGAACTCACCTCGTGGTGGGCGCAGATGGTGAGTGTGGGCTACGAACAGTCGCGTGGACAGCGCGTGGTGCACGAGCCGGCGACCGGATTTGAGGTGTCCGTCTCGCGTTCCCTGGAAGCGTCGGCGTCTGACGTGTTTCGCGCCTTCAACGATCCGGCGCGCCGCAATTGGAGCACTGTGCGCGACTACATCGTGCGCACGACCATCGCTCCTCGATCACTGCGGCTGGGTATGCCCGATGGGACGCTGGTGTCCGTGGCCATCGACCGGAAAGGCAATACGCGCTGTACGGTCACGGTGCAGCAAACCAAACTGGCCGACAATGCGGCGACGGACGCGGCCAGAAGCTACTGGCGCGACGCGCTCGCGCGGCTGGCTGACATGCTCGCCGACTAGGCGGCAGTGTTTCGCACCGCTTCAGTGACAACGCACGAAGGCCGAAGCGCTCCCGCGCCTCGGCCTTCGTGCTGTACCTCCCACGGCTCGCGAGCCAGCGGATGCAAATCGCGCTGATCGCGGCGTGCTGGCCTTCTTACTCCGTGACGCCCGCCAATTCCTGCGTCACGTGCCGCGGCAGCGACGGATGCTGACGCCACATGTACGTCCCCATGGCGACGGACGCGATCAGATTCGCGATGAACACCTGCAGCCAGGTGAGTTCACCGAACCCCTGCGCCAGCACCATCGTCCAGCCGACCCACCCCACTTCGAACGCGACAAACAGCATGCCGAATCCGATGATGGTGGAGGGGACACGTTCGGCGCCGTTCACGACGAACGAAAACGCGATGCCGATCGCGATGAAGATCGCGAAGTGAAACAGGGTGTAGCCGAGGAATGCGCCCGCGAAACTGGGTTCGCTGCCTTGCAGCACCAGGGAGCCCAGCGACTTGCCAAGCATGACCGGTGTGGCGAGCAATTGCCAATTGATCAGGTCGAGAATCGCAAACCAGACGGCGATGGACGTGGCGCCGATCAGGCCCGCGGAGACGCCTTCACGAACAACTCTGTTGCCTGTGGCCATTCGGTACTGACCTCCTGTGGAACGGTTGGAGGGGTTCCGCGCGGGGCCGATGCCCGTCGCTTCTGGAACATCGCGCCGGAACGGACGTGCGCCAGAGGCAGGCGGGACCGGTTTGCCACTCGACAAACCCGGAACCTCTGGTGATGCTCCCCTTGATCTACGCCTGAAAATTCCCGTCGTTCCCACCTTTCCGTCCCCACGCTTCCCATGAACGCTCGAGCTTGCTCCTCGGTCGGCCGTCCGTCCGCTCGTTTCATTGTGCCCGTGCTGCTGCTGGCCGCGGCGTGCGGCGGCGAGACGGCGGGCAAGGGACCGAAGGCACCGGTTCGGACGGCGGCCAGTACCGCCGCGAGCTGCAATCGCGGCGACACCACGGCGACGTACGTGGCCTATCTCGACTACATCAAGAAGGCTCTGCCGACACCGCAGCGTTTTCTCAAAGCGGCGGGCACCGACTCGTCGGTGCCGGATGACGGCTTCCGCGCCATGCAGGACAAGGGGCCCAGCTATTTCTACGGCGGCGACAGTGTAGCGCAGCGGAAGATCCGTGAGAAACTCGCGTCGGTGGGCCCGTTTGCGTCGCTGCTCATCGTGCATCGCGGAATGGCCACGTCGCCGATGGGTGACACGGTCACGCTGCGTCTGGGCGGCCACTACATCGGCGGCGAACACGAAGGGAAGACCGGAGCCAGCCGCACGATCGTCGTGGTGTGCGCGGACTCGACGTGGAAGCTGGCGTCGTCGACGGAAGAGCCGCCGCAGTGAGTAGCCGGGAACGACTGCTGGCACTCGATGTCTTTCGCGGCATGACCGTGGCCGGGATGTTGCTGGTCAACAATCCCGGCACATGGAGTGCGATCTACCCGCCGCTCGAACATGCGCCGTGGCATGGTTGGACGCCGACGGATTTGATCTTCCCGTTCTTCCTGTTCATTGTCGGCATCACCACGGAACTCTCGTTGCGCGCGCGACGGGCGCGGGGCGACGACGAAGGGGCGATCGTCCGGCAGATCCTGCGCCGCGCGTCGCTGATCTTTCTCTTCGGCCTGACGCTTTCGGCGTTTCCGTTCTTCACGTGGGCACCGATTCCCGAGCTGCCGGACGCCACGCTGCTGGATCGTGTGGTGCACCGCGTCGAACATCTGCGAATTCTCGGTGTGCTGCAGCGCATCGGGCTCGCCTATCTGTGCGGGGCGTTACTGACGCTGCACACCTCGTGGCGGCAGCAGATCGGCATACTGGTCGTGTTGCTGTTCGGCTACTGGGCGTTGATGACACTCGTCCCGGTGCCTGACACGGGCGTGGCGGGACGGTTCGTGCTCGACAAGCCCGATCAGCTGCTCAGCGCATGGCTCGACCGCACAATTCTTGGGACGAATCACCTGTGGTCGGGTTCGAAGACGTGGGATCCCGAGGGGTTGCTCAGCACCGTTCCGGCGATCGGGACGATGATGATGGGCACGTTTGCCGGTCGGTGGATCTCCGAACAACAGCGTCCACTGAGCGAACGATTGAGCGCGCTCTTTGCAGTGGGCGCGTTGGTGATGATGGCGGGGCTGGTGTGGAACTGGAGCTTTCCGATCAACAAAAGCATCTGGTCCAGTTCGTACGTGCTGTTCACGGCAGGGATGGGCGCCGTGTCCCTCGCCACGTGCCTGTGGTTGATTGATGTGTGCCAGTTGCGACGTTGGACGTTTCCGTTCGTCGTATATGGGATGAACCCGATGCTCGCCTTCCTTGGCTCGGGTTTGATGGCACGCATCACCAGTTCGATCTGGATGCTCAACGCTGGAGACGGAACACGCGTCTCCGCTCAGGGGTTGCTGTTCAAGACGATGTACGCCTCATGGCTTCCGCCGCGGGAAGCCTCGTTCGCCTACGCGCTGAGTTTTGTGGCCCTGTGGTTTCTGCTGCTCTGGGCTGCGCTGAAGCGAGGCATCGTCCTCAAAGTCTGATCACCACGACCCACGTGATGTCACTCCGCGCGCAGGTTTCTGTCGTCCGTGCACGCCCACTCTGGGCGCTCATGGCGTCGCTTGTCTTCGCGATCGCGACCTCCGCCGCGCCGGTTCCGGCTGACGCGTTGCCGCGGCAGACGACGCGAGCCACCAAGCAACCCAAGCGGTCGACGTCCACGCGCAGCACCAAGGCTCGTCCCAAGCGTGTCGTGCGGGCACCGGTGATTCCTGCCTTGCGCTTCACCACGCCGCGAAACGCGGTGGCCTTGTCCAGCGATCTGGCCACCTTGCTGGGCAGTCGCACCCGGAACGGGCAGTGGGGAGCCATGGTGGTGAGTCTGACGCGCGGTGACACGTTGTTCGCGCAGTCGCCGGACGAACGGTTGGTCCCGGCATCGACGATGAAGCTGTTTACGTCGGCCATCGCGCTTGAACGTTTGGGGCCCGACCACACCTATTCCACCGACGTGTTGCGCGATGGCGCACTCGAAGCGGGTGGTGTGGTGCGCGGTAATCTCATCCTGCGCGGCGATGGCGATCCGTCGCTGTCACCGCGATTTGTGCGCGGTGGTCCCGATGCGGCGATGACCTTGCTGGCGCAGTTCGCCGCCGGGGCCGGCATCACACGCGTGACGGGCGATCTGATCGCCGATGCGTCGGCATTCGAATCGCGCGGCATTCCCGAAGGCTGGCTGACGCGCTACGCTGGTGCGAGCTATGCCGCACCCTTCTCGGCGTTGTCGCTCAACGAGAACATCGTCATCGTCGGCGTGACGCCTGGTTCGTCGGGACGAGAGGCGACGATCGCCCTCGAGCCGGCAACACGCGGCCTCTCGGTGACGAGCACGGTCCGCACGGTGGCGGGCAGCAGCGCGCGTCTCAGCATTCGGTTCATGGGCACCGACAAGGTGATGGTGTCGGGCACCATCGGAGCGCGTTCGGGGCCGCGACGGTATCAGTTGGTTGTTGGCGATCCGGCCGTCTTCACGGCCGGCGCGTTCCGGGCAGCGTTGGAAGCCCGCGGCATCACGGTGGACGGCAGTATCAAACTGGGACGTACACCCGCTGGCGCCACACTCGTCACGAGTCTGCCATCGCCACCGCTGTCTCGGCTGATCTCGACGATGAACCGCGAAAGTATCAACCTGTTCGCCGAGCAGATCTGGCGCAGTGCGGCGCGCGGCACGGACCGCATCACGATCGGTTCGGCGGAGACGGCAAACCGCACGCTGCAGGACTTCCTGGTTCAGAAAGTGGGCACGTCAACCACGGCCGTCACGGCGACGGACGGCAGCGGGTTGTCCGTGCTCGATCGGGTCACCGCTCGATCGCTGATTCAACTGCTCTCGCATGCGCACCGCGCACCGTGGGCCAGCGCGTTTCATGCGTCGTTGCCGGTGGCGGGCGAATCCGAGCTGCTGCGCCATCGCATGCGCACCACACCGGCGCAGGGCAACCTGCACGCGAAGACGGGCACGACCAACGATGTCATCGGGCTCTCGGGCTACGTCACGGCCGAAAACGGAGAGATTCTCGCGTTCGCGTTCCTCTACAACGGCAAAGACCGTTGGCACGCGCGCGAGACGATCGACGCGATGGGCCCGACGATGGCCGCATTCTGGCGGGACTGACACTCCGCGAAGGCGCGGCTGAGCGCTGGCGCGGGTCCGCTTACCGCTAACCGCTTACCGCTTTACCGCAGAGGCGCAGAGGCGCAGAGGCGCAGAGGCGCGCTGTCGGCCGATGCGGAGCCATTCCCACGTTTTGTTTTGTGGGAACAGCACTAATCAGTCCGGCACGAGCCTCTGCGCCTCTGCGTCTCTGCGACAAAGCTGTTGCCGTTGCCGTTGCTGTTGCAGTCGCTGTCGCTGCAACCGCTACCCGCTCCGCCTCAGTCGCGCGGACGGCCGCGGCGTACCGCCGGGGTGCTCCGCTTGAGCCGAGACTTGTCGCGCCGTGCGGCACCGACGGCGGCTTTGCCGCTTGCTTTGCGATCACGCCGGGCTGCCGCCGTTGGTTCGAGACGGCCGCGTGAGGAGGCCGTCAGCGACGACGCCATGCGGAGGCTGCTGCCTGGTGTCCCGGTGACCATCGTGGTGTTGATCCCGACGGCGAAGGCACCGCCCAACGCGTTTGGCGCGCCCGACACGGACCAGAGCAGATCGCTCGTGCCGGTTGGCATGCTCTGCCAGCCCGTGCCGTTGTAGCGCAGCAACGTGCCCAGATCACCCGTCGCGTACAGATCGAAGACACTCGGCCCCCACACCGACGTCAGCGCTTTGGCGCCGGCCAGTCCCATCGATTGCCACGCGCTGCCGTTGAAGTTGAACGCGTAGCCCACCATGCCCACCTGATCGGCGCCAACCGAGACGATGTTGTTGCCACCGCTCAGCCAGAGCCCGTAGAGCGTCGTGACGGCATCCGGGGCGCTCACCGTCGACCACGAGGTGCCGTCGTAGCGCATCACCAGACCACCCGTTCCGGCGGCATAGACTTGATTGGCTGCGACACCGTAGAGCGCCAGCAACGTGGCGCCGCCGGGTGCGGTGGTCTGTGTCGACCACGTTGCGCCATCATAGCGCAGAATCTCGCCGATGTCCGTGGCCGCAAACACGTTGTTGCCACTGCTGCCCCACAACGCAAAGACCCGCGCCGTGGTGGGGAGACTCATGCTGTTCCATGCCGTGCCGTTCCAGCGCAGCATGGTGCCATTGTCACCGCCGGCAAACGCATCGGTGGCGGACGCTGCCCACACCACATACAGATTGGCCATGGATGGCGTGTTCTGTTTGGCCCATGCCGTGCCGTTCCACTGGTACACAAACCCATATTCGCCGACGGCGAAGGCGTTCGACGCACTCGTGGTCCACACGTCGAGCAGGTCGGGCGCGAAGTTGAGCGTTTCCCAGTTGCCGCCCGTGAAGCGCTGCACGGCACCACGCTGACCGGACGTCCACACGACACCCGACGGATCGAGTGACACACCGAATACCGACACCGGATACGGGGCGGCCGACGACGACAGCGTGCCGCTTTCGAGCTGATAGAGACCGTTGTCGCCGCCGATGTACATGCGGCCGTTGTTGGCCGCCGATCCGCTGATCGCATAGAGGTTATCGAGCACGCCGTTGCTCGGGACCAGCGTCCACACCGAGCCGTCGAATTCGAGAATGCCGCCAAAGCTGCCCACCGCCGTCACGTTGCCGCCGACGACGCCAGTCACGGCATTGAGGTCGTCGACAAAGGGCACGGTCTGCCGCAGCCAGGCCGTGCCGTTGTAGCGCAGTACCTCGCCACCCGCACCAACGGCATACGCCGTCCCCGCATTGGACCAGACGCCGTTCAGCTGCGCCGTGGAACCCGTGGCGGTGGTGGCCCACGTCGAGCCAGTCATGCGCAGTGCCGTCCCGTTGCTGCCCACGGCAAAGGCCGATGACGCGCTTTCCATCCACACTGCGCGCAGTTCACGCGTGGTGCCCGACGTCATGGCCGTCCATGACGTGCCATCAAAGCGCGCGATCACGCCATTGGTGCCAACAGCAATCAGCGCGTTCTGGCTGATCCCGTGTACCGCGATGAACTGCGTGCCGAACGCGGCGCCCGTCGTGCTCACCGTCCAGGACACACCGTTCCATCGATAGATGTCGCCGCCGCTGGCGCCGCCGTTGATCGAATTGACGGCGAATGCCGCCGTCGGATTGAAGGCGATCACGGACAGCAGATCGTCGTAAAGAATGCCATTCAGGCGCGTGGAGGCCCACGCACTGGCCAGACGCGGCACGACGGTCACCGTGACCGTGTCCGTCTTCGTCGGATCTGCAAGCGCCGTGGCCGTAATGAGCGTGGTGCCCGAGGTCAGGGCCGTGACCAGCCCAGCCGCGTTGATCGTGGCCACCGATGGGGTGCCGGACGACCAGCCCACCTGCGTCGACACACCAGGATCGGCAGAGACGGTGCCGGTCAGCGTGGTGCTGGTGCCCGGATTGAGTCCCACCACGCGCTGCACGATGGCGACCGAGATGGGACGCGGTGTAATGGAAATTGTGGCCGTCGCGGTCTTCGTGGCGTCGGCTGTCGACGTGGCGGTGATGATGGCGGTGCCGACCGATACGGCGGTGACCAGACCACTCGCGTTCACCGTTGCCACGGTGTTGTTGCTGGAACTCCACGTTGACGTCGTGGCCAACGAGCCTTCCGCTGTCACGGTGCTTGTCAGCTGCTGCGTACCGCCGATGAACAGCGACGCCGCGGCTGGTGTGACGACGATGTTGCGTACCACCGGCACGACATTGATCGTCGCCGTCCCTTTCAGCGTGGTATCGGCGACGGACACCGCCGTGATGGTGGCCGTGCCAAACGCCACACCGGTGACACGTCCCGTTGAGTTGACGGTTGCGATCGACGCGGCGCTGGTGCGCCACGTGACCGCGGTGCTCAATCCCGTTTCGATGTTCACCGTCACGCCGAGTGTCCGCTGCTCGCCGGTGGCGAGATTCGCGGTAGCCGGTGACAGCACCACGCCGCGCGCGGGGGTGACGTTGATGCTGGCAGTCGCCGAAACACGGGTGTCGGCCACAGAGGTGGCTCGCACCACGGCGGTGCCGGGCGCGACACCCGTCACGAGGCCAGCGGGGCTCACGGTCGCGATGGCCGGATTGTCCGTCGTCCACGTCACGGTGGTCGGGACGCCGGGATCGGCGTCAAAGATCGTGCTGAGCGGCTGCGTATCACCCGCGCGCACCGACGCATTGGCTGGCGTGACCTGAATGCTTCGCACGCCGAGCACTTGCACCGGGATATCGGCGCCGATGGTGCCGACACGGGCGCGAATGACCGTCGCACCCGGGGACACCGACGTGATGGTCGCGGAATTGCCGCTGCCGGTGACACTCGCAATGCTCGCGTTGTCGGAACTCCACACCACGCTCGCAGCAACCGTGTTGCCGCTGGCGTCTTTTGGCGTCGCCGTTACCGCCTGCGTGCCGCCGATGGTATTGAGGATGACATTGCCGACTGAGACCTGCACGCGGGCGACCGCGGCCGGACCCGAGGAGCCGTCACCGCCGCCACCACACGCGGCGAGTGCACCGACGGCAAGGGCCCCCATCGCGCTGGCGCGCAGGGCGCCAGACCAGAGCACTCGTCGGACGATGCGCAGACCTGTGCGCGACAGCTCGGAAGGACTGACGATCGTTGACATAGGCTTCAGTTCACGGAGCGCGGCGCGGTCATTGCCGCTGGGTTCAGGATCTCATCGAGCTGCGCCCGGGTGAGGACGCCTCGATCGAGAACCACATCAAAGACACCTCGGCCGGTGTCCAACGCTTCTTTCGCCACTTCAGTCGCCACCTCATATCCGAGCACGGGCACGAGCGCAGTGACGATGCCGATTGACTGTTCGACGAACGTGCGCATCCGGTCCACATTTGCCGTGATACCGGTCACACATCGCTCACGCAGCACCAGGCACGCCGCGCGCAGCATGTCGATGCTGCGCAGCAAGCGGTACGCGATGACCGGTTCAAATGCGTTCAGCTGCAGTTGCCCCGCTTCGGCCGCCATCGTGATGGCCACGTCGCCGCCGATCACATCGAAGCACACCTGATTGACGACTTCGGGGATGACGGGATTCACTTTCCCCGGCATGATCGACGACCCTGGCTGCATCGGCGGCAGATTGATTTCGCCAAAGCCAGCGCGCGGCCCCGACGAGAGCAATCGCAGATCGTTGCAGATTTTGGACAACTTGGTCGACGTACGTTTGAGCACCCCCGAGAGCTGGACAAACCCGCCGGTGTCGCTCGTCGCCTCGATGAGATCGGGTGCGGTGATCACCGGCACCTCGCTGATCACGGCCAGTTTGCGCGCCACCAGATCCGCATAACCTGGTGGGGCATTGATGCCGGTCCCGATCGCGGTGGCGGCGAGATTGATCACGAAAATCAACGACTGCGCCTCGGCCATGCGATCCACATCCTCACGCAGCGTGTGCGCAAACGCCTTGAACTCCTGCCCCAGCGTCATCGGCACGGCGTCCTGCATCTGCGTGCGGCCCATCTTGAGCATCGACGCGAACTCCGTCCCCTTCACATCAAAGGCATCGGCGAGCCGCCCAAGTTCGGCCCGAAAGACACTCAGACTTTGGTGCAACGCGACGCGGACCGCCGTGGGATACACGTCGTTCGTGGACTGGCTCAGATTGACGTGGCTGTTGGGAGAGATCACGTCGTATTGCCCGCGAGGCTGATTGAGAAGCTCGAGCGCGCGGTTGGCGATGACCTCGTTGGCATTCATGTTCGTCGAGGTCCCGGCACCGCCTTGGATCATGTCCACCAGAAAGTGCTCATGATGGCGCCCGGCGCGTATTTCACGCGCGGCGCGAATGATCACATCGCCCTCAGTCGCGCCAAGCAGGCCCAATTCGAGATTCGTCTGCGCCGCCGCTTCCTTGACGGCAGCCATGGCTTCGATGAGCACCGGGAATTCGCGCAGCGGAATGCCGGTGATCGGAAAATTCTCGAGCGCGCGCAGCGTCTGCACGCCATACAGCGCTTCGTACGGCACCTCGCGGTCGCCCAGCAGGTCATGCTCGGTGCGCGTGCGGTGCCCGCCAAAACCCAGCGCGCGTCCTCGACCCACCAGCGTCGCATCGGCGCGCCGCAGACGCGCCGAAATCGAGCGCGCCGCTCGGGCCACCAAGGCCGCGTACAGCTGGGGCGCTTCCCGCGTGATGTCATCGAGATTGGTGCGCGTCATCAGCACCGCCACGCCCGGCATGATGACACGAGCCGTCGTGCCATGGGTGGAGTCATCGAGCAGCAGGCCTTCGCCGACGGCTTCACCCTGGCCCAGACTCACCAGTCGTGTCGTCCGACCCTCGGACGACTTTTCGATGGCGATCGCGCCGCTGATGAGGATGGCGAGGCGTTGCCTGGGCTCACCCTCCTGGAAGATCGTTTCGTCGGCGATCAGTTCGTGCGGGGTCACATGACGCGACAATTTCCACAGGTGCGCGTCGGTGAAGCCTTCGAGAAACGACGTCGTGCGGAGCCAGTCGGCGATTTCGGCCGGAGAGGTCATGGAAGCGCTGGAAGGAAGCCGGGGCGAGTCGCCGAATGGCACGCCGACAGAGATCACCGGATGGCCAGCAACGTGACACGCGCCCGAATGAATGGGCAGGGTGAAGTGCCCGCCGTATGACGAGCCAGGCGGAACCTGAGACACATTCTGGGGGGTGGGACATCGCTCTCGCTACCGTCCGGTCGATGTGGTATCGTCGCAGGGCGTCCGCACGCCTGTTCTGGCCGCCCCGGTGTCCGTCTTTCTGACCGCTTTTCGGAGATCATCCCGTGCCACTGTCCCGCCGAGAGTTTCTCGAGCGCTCCGCCGCGTTGTCCGCGGCCGGCTTCCTTCCTCGCCTCCCGCTGCCGGAGGAATTCGGCACGGCGACGGCCTCGGCGGCCATCCCGGGCGCCGGCACGGCATTTCGGGCGCGGCCGACGGTGGTGTCATCCGCCAACGGCATTCGCGGTGTGAAGGTGGCGTACGACAAGATCATCGGCGGCGAAGATCCGCTGGACGCCATCATCGCCGGCGTGAACATCCAGGAGCTCGACCCCGACGATCAAAGTGTGGGCCTGGGCGGACTGCCGAACGAAGAGGGCGTGGTGCAGCTCGATGCCTCGTGCATGCACGGACCGACCAAGCGAGCGGGGTCCGTCTCGAGCATCGAGGACATCGCGACCCCGTCGCTCGTGGCCAAAGCCGTCATGGACTACACGGACCACGTCATGCTGGTGGGACCGGGTGCCAGAAAATTCGCGATCGCCATGGGCTTCAAGCCGCAAAACCTGCTCACCGAGAAGTCGCGGCAGGACTGGATGCGCTGGAAGTCGCGCCTGAACGCCAACGACTTCTGGCTCGACCACAACGACGACATCAAGATCAAGTTCACGACGGGCACGATCAACATGAACGCCGTGACGGCAGCCGGAGACCTGTCCTCGGTGACGACCACCAGTGGCATGGCCTGGAAGGTCCCGGGGCGCATCGGTGACTCGCCGATCATCGGGGCCGGGCAATACTGCGACAACGAGGTCGGCGCCGCCGGCAGCACCGGCCGCGGCGAGGCAAACATCAAATCGTGCGCATCGTTTCTGGCGGTCGAGCTGATGCGGCAGGGGCTGGCGCCTGAGGCGGCGCTGCTCAAGGTGCTTGAGCGCGTCGTCGCCACGACGGAAAAGCGGCTGCTCGATGCGAACGGTCGGCCGAAGTTCGACCTCGAATTCTATGCAGTGGCTAAAGACGGGCGCCATGCTGGCGCGACACTGTACTCTGGCGGCCGGTATGCGGTGTGTGACGACAAGGGCGCGCGACTCGAGCCGGCCGCGTTTCTCTTCAGGCGATAAACGTCGGAAGCATGTCCTCGGCGACACGGTTCACGACCACGCGTGAACCGTCGA
>Ga0154020_10005584_pt1 | contig 14804 bp, 11 predicted proteins | sample Klosneuvirus_201_FD_109709 | JGI IMG/M metagenome (GOLD analysis project Ga0154020, IMG submission 109709) | Active sludge microbial communities from wastewater, Klosterneuburg, Austria - Klosneuvirus_20160825_MG | ecosystem: Engineered > WWTP > Aerobic digester > Activated sludge | place...
CGTAGCCATGGGCGCAGCAACGGACGGCGCGAACGGCGCCGAGCGCGTCGTGGTCATCCACATCGATCACCAGCTGTCCGCGGGCAGCGGTACCGTGGCCGAGAGTGTGGCGAGCTGGGCGCGCGGGCAGGGCGCGACCGCCATCGTGCGCTCTGTCGTCGTCGAGGATCGCGCGTCGGTCGAGGCCGCCGCCCGCGACGCGCGCTATGCCGCGTTGGCAGACATCGCCGACGAGCTCGAGCTCGCCGCGATCTTCGTCGGGCACACGGCCCGCGATCAGGCAGAGACAGTGCTCATGCGCATCCTTCGCGGCACCGGTCCCGCGGGGCTCGTCGGGATTCCGCGGGTGCGGCTCGCGCACGAACAACGGTGCGGCGACGATCCGGTGCCCGGCGGGCCCGTTGGACGCGCGTCGCAGATCGCCCACGAATCGGGCGGGCACGCCGCCTCCGATGCTCCATGGATCGTGCGTCCGCTGCTCGCGGTGTCGCGCGACGCGATCGATGTGTATGTCGTCACGAACGCGCTGCCCACGTGGGACGATCCGATGAACCACGATCGCTCGCTGTTTCGCGTCCGCGTGCGCGAACAGCTATTGCCAGCGCTGCGCGCCGAGAACCCGCAGCTGGACGCCGCACTCACCCGGTTGGCGAGTAACGCGGCCGAGTGGCTCGAGGCGATCGACGGCCTCGCCGCACCGTTTGCGCGCACGCCGATCGATTGCAAGGCGCTCGCGCAGCAACCGATCGCTGTACGCAAACGTGCCGTGGCGATCATCCTCGAGCGGGCTGGCGTCGACTACGAGGCCGTACACCTCGACGCCATCGATCGTCTCGTGCTGCGGCCGAGCGCAGGGCAGGTCGCGATCGATCTGCCCGATGCGCGCATCGTTCGCACGTATGACCTCCTCGCTCTCGCCGACGAGCCGGTCGACACGAACCTGGTCGATAGCGCGACCGAGGTCGATGGTCGGCGCGCGGTACCCCTCGTCGCGCCCGCTGGCTATGTCCTGCGGTTGTGGCAGCCCGGGGATCGCATGCGACCTCGACGGCTCGGGGGCAGATCACGAAAATTGTCGGACCTATTCATCGACGCGAAGGTCCCACGTGATGTGCGATCACGCGCCCGGGTGGCCGTGCGCGCCGACGGAGTGATCGTGTGGGCAGAACATCTCGGACTTGCGCATGGAGAAGCGGAAAACGTTGTCCCGAGGCCACCCGAATAGGCGGGATTTTTCAGGAACATTCGCCTTTGCAACCGACAACAAAGGCCCCATGCTACCCAACAACTCCTTCGACGAAGAGTGGGTCTGCCGTTGCGCCAATCTCACAAGACGATCCTGATCTGGGCGATCCTGATCCTCATGTTCGTGAGCATCTACTCGATGTTCACGGACAGCTCGAGCAAGGAAAGGGAGCTCAGCGTCACCGAGTTCCGCGGGATGCTGATGAAGCCCGAGGACGCTGCGAAGATCGAATCGATCCGCATCGAACCTCGCGGACACGATGACGCGCGGTACGTGATCACCCTCAAGGGAGACAACGTCAAGAAGGTCGCGTTCGCCGAGTTCCCCGGCACGATCACCAAGGACATCTACGACGCGAACATCGCGTACTCGGTGAAGTCCAAGGACGAGTCGAGCATCTGGCCGCAGGTGCTCGTGTGGTGGCTGCCGATGCTGCTGCTCGTCGGCATCTTCTTCTTGTTCATGCGCCAGCTGCAGAGCGGCGGTGGCAAGGCGATGAGCTTTGGTAAGTCCAAGGCGAAGCTGCTGAGTGATCATCAGAACCGCGTGACGTTCAAAGACGTCGCCGGTGTCGAGGAAGCGAAGGACGAGGTCGAGGAGATCATTGCCTTCCTCAAGGATCCGAAGAAGTTCACGCGCCTGGGTGGTCGTATCCCGAAGGGCGTCCTGATGATGGGCCCGCCGGGCACCGGCAAGACGCTGCTCGCCCGCGCGATCGCGGGTGAAGCGGGGGTGCCGTTCTTCTCGATCAGCGGCTCGGACTTCGTCGAGATGTTCGTCGGCGTCGGCGCGAGCCGCGTCCGCGACCTGTTCGAGCAGGGCAAGAAGAACGCCCCGTGCATCATCTTCATCGACGAGATCGACGCGGTCGGCCGCCATCGCGGCGCCGGCTTGGGCGGCGGTCACGACGAGCGCGAGCAGACGCTGAACCAGCTCCTCGTCGAGATGGACGGCTTCGAGTCCAACGACGGCGTCATCATCATCGCCGCCACCAACCGCCCCGACGTCCTCGATCCCGCGCTCCTGCGCCCGGGTCGGTTCGATCGCCGCATCGTGGTTCCGCGTCCCGATGTTCGCGGTCGCATGGGCATCTTGGCGGTCCACACCCGCAAGGTTCCGATCCACGGCGTCGACCTCGAGGTCCTCGCACGTGCCACGCCGGGCTTCTCGGGCGCCGATCTCGAGTTCTTGGTCAACGAGGCCGCGCTGATCGCCGCCCGTCGCGACAAGGACAAGGTCGAGATGGAGGACTTCGAGGAGGCGAAGGACAAGGTGCTGATGGGCGCCGAGCGTCGCTCGATGATTATCTCCGACAAGGAGAAGCGCACCACGGCCGTCCACGAGGCGGGTCACGCCTTGGTCGCGCGGTTCGTCGGCGAGGAAGCCGATCCGGTCCACAAGGTCACCATCATCCCGCGTGGTCGCGCGCTCGGCGTCACCCACCAGCTCCCGCCCGAGGATCGCCTCAGCATGACCGCCGTGTTCGCGACGAATCAGATCGCGATCATGATGGGCGGCCGCGTCGCCGAAGAGATCGTGTTCAACCACAAGACCACGGGCGCCGGGAACGACATCGAGCGCGCCACCGAGCTCGCTCGCAGCATGGTCACCGAGTGGGGCATGAGCGAAGAGTTCGGCCCGCTGAACTTCTCGAGCGGCAAGCAAGAGGTCTTCCTCGGCCGTGACTTCTCGAGCAGCTCGCAGCTGTCCGAGGACACGTCGAAGCGCATCGACGCGGAGATTCGCCGCATCGTGACCGAGCAGTATCAACGCGCCACGGACATCCTGAAGGCGCACCGCAAGGAGCTCGAGGTCGTGTCCGAGGCGCTCCTCGAGCACGAGACCATCGACGGCAACGACATCGACACGCTCCTCCGAGGCGAGAAGATCGATCGCCCGATCGCGGCCCAGAAGAAGAACTCGGTGAAGATCGACGACACCGAGAAAGACGAAGATCGCGCGAAGCGACCGTCGATCCTCCCGCCCCTCGGCAAGAAGCCGTCGCCCGAGCCGGCGTAGCTAATCGCCGATCCGGCCACGGGATTTTTCTCGACGAGCGGTCACAGCCGGTATGGCGATCACGACCCCCTCTGGCTCCGGCCGACTGGTTCTGATCATGGGCGTGGTCAACGTCACGCCCGACTCGTTCTCGGATGGTGGCGAGTTCGCGACCGCGGATGCAGCGATCGCCCACGGGCGGAAGCTCCGGGCGGATGGCGCCGACATCCTCGATGTCGGTGGCGAGGCAACCAACCCGCGCGCAGAGCCGGTCTCCACCGAGATCGAGCTCGAACGTGTAATCCCCGTGGTCACCGCGCTCGCGGGTGATGGCGCGAAGGTCTCGATCGACACGACGAAGGCCGCGGTCGCGCGCGCGGCGGTCATCGCTGGCGCATCGATCGTCAACGACGTGAGCGCGGGGCAATTCGACCCAGAGATGGCGCGCACGATCGGGGACCTCGTCACCACGCGCGGCGTGACCTACATCGCCGGCCACCTTCGCGGGACGTCGCTCGCGGAGGTGTTCGCGTCCGAGGCAGCGATCGGGTGGCGCCGCGTCGCTGCCGAGCTCGCCGACCGCCTCGCGCAATTGCCGCCGGCGGTGCGCGAGAGCAGTTGGATCGACCCGGGCATCGGGTTCGGGAAAGGCTCCGACCCCGACGGAAACCTCGAGCTCCTCCGCCACGCGGGCGACATCGGTCGCGAGGTGGGACGCCCCGTCGTCGTCGGTCCGAGCCGCAAGCGATTCCTTCGTCGCTTGATCGCTCGCTCGACGGAGCCGGGGGCGGTGGGGCTCGATGCCGATACGCTCGCGCTCGATGTCGCGTCCATCGCAGCGTGTCTCGGCGCTGTGCGCAGCGGCGCACTCGTGGTCCGTGCCCACAACGTTGCGTTGCTCCGAGCGGCACTCGCGGTGTACACCAAAATATAGAGCGCGCGCGGATCGTCTCCGTGCGCGAGCTCGTTGAGTCATGGGCGCGCTGCGAGACTTGTTCGATGGACTGACGATCGGCACCGTCATCACGACGGTCGTCGACGTAGCGCTCGTCTATTACCTCATCTACCGCCTGCTGCTCACGATCCGCGGCACGCGCGCCGCGCAGATGGTCGTCGGCATCGTGCTCGTCGGCGCCGCGTTCTTCATCGCCGAACGCATCGAGCTGTCGACGGTGTCCTGGCTGCTCGATAACTTCATCTCGTACTTCATCATTTTGATCATCGTCGTGTTCCAGCAGGACATCCGCCGCGCGCTGGGGCGCATCGGTCAAAACGTGATCGGGTTCGGACGCAAGCAGGAGACCACGCACATCGTCGACGAGGTTGTCGCCGCCGCCGAACAGCTCGCCCGCGCGAAGATCGGCGCTCTCGTCGTGTTCGAGCGCGACGCCGCCCTCGAGGAGTTCGTCGACGATGCCACCCGCGTCGATGCGGTGCTGTCGCGCCAGCTCTTGGTGTCGCTGTTCATTCCCAACCGCGACAACGAGCTGCACGACGGCGCCGTCGTGATCGGCAAGCTCGGCCGCATCGAGCTCGCACGCGCGCTGTTGCCACTGTCGAAGGCGGCGGACCTGGGCCCCGAGTTCGGCACGCGCCATCGCGCCGCGCTCGGCATCACGGAGGACACCGACGCGGTCACGGTGGTCGTCTCCGAGGAGCGCGGCGAGATCTCGCTGTGCTTCAAGGGCTCGATCGCCCGCGACCTCGAGCCGCTCGTCCTGCGTCGCGCGCTGATCGGTCTGTTCTCGAGCGGTCGCGCCACGGACGATGGCGCCACGATGGCCGAGGAAGCGGCCGCCGCGGCCGAGGTCGGCAAGGCGCTCGCCAGCATCGCGGATTCGCTCCCCCCGGCCGAGCCGGACGAGCGCCCCGAGCCGCCCGTGCAGGGCGCGGCCCCCGCGGAGCTCTCGTCGTGACGCGCCAGCGCTCGCAGACCATCGGCACGCTCGGCCGCGCACCGGCGAGGCAGTCCCAGCAGGTGCCCAAGGCGCCGCAGTTGCCGTCCGCACCGGTCGGGCCACCTCCCGCGGACAAGGGCGCGATCCGGCGCTGGCTCCACGGTGCGTTCTTCGACAACGTGGGCCTCAAGTTCCTGTCGATCGTGCTCGCGGTGACCGTGTTCTTGCTCGTCAACGACGACAAGGATCGCGAGATCACGGTGCGCGTCGGTGTCGGCTACGTCCTCCCCGAGGATCAGGTCCTCGTGTCCGATCGGCTCGACGAAGTGCGCGTCACGCTGCGTGGTCCGTGGCGCCGCCTGCGTCACTTCGACGAGCGCGAGCTCAACCGCATCTCGGTCGATCTGCGCAACGCACCGACGGGCGAGATCATGTTCACGGCCGACATGATCCAGACACCGGCGGGGCTGACCGTCGCTTCGATCAGCCCGCGCTCGATGCGCGTCTCGTTCGACAAGCGGAGCGAGCGACTCGTCGAGGTCGCGCCGGCGATCGTCGGTCGACCGGTGCACGGCTATCACGTCACCGAGCTCAAAGCGACGCCGGCCACGGTCAACGTCCGCGGCGCGCAGCGTCTCGTGTCCGCGCTGTCGAGCGTTCGCACGCGCGAGATATCCCTCGACAACCGCACGGAGTCCTTCGTCGCGCAGATCGCGCTCGAACCGCCGGAGGGCCTCCAAGTGGTGGGCTCGGACACGGTCTCGGTCGAGGTGAAGCTCGACCAGGAGCTCGTCGCGAAGAAGCTCGCGGACATTCCGGTGCACCTCGCCGGTGATGGCATCGACAGCGCGAAGTGGACTGTCACGCCGATGCAGGTCGAGGTGATGCTGACCGGACCGCTGCTCGCCGTCGAGAAAGCGAAGGAGACGCTCGCGCTGTCGATCAAGGTCTCTCCGTCGGACAAGGGGACGCGCGATGCCGACATCATCGTCGACGGCGTTCCGAGCGGCATCGGCGTTCGCGTGTCGCCCGAGCGCGTCAGGCTGACGCCGCTGCGCTAACGCGCGGCGAGCGATCGGAATACCAGCTCGGCGGCGCGGGATAATCAGCGCGCCTCGCGACGTCCTCACGCGGCGCCGACCCGCGCTCCTGCGCCCCATGCTACGAACCGACTCGTGAGCAAACGGTCTCTGTTCGGAACGGACGGCATGCGCGGGGTCGCGAACACGGAGCCCATGACGAGCGCTACGGTGATGCGGCTCGGCATGGCGATCGCGGCGAGGCTCCGCCAGCCGGGCCGCCACACCCGGATCGCGATCGGCAAGGACACGCGCCTCTCGGGCTACATGTTCGAGTCCGCGCTGGCGGCCGGCATCGTCGCGATGGGCGCCGACGTGTGGCTCACGGGGCCGTTGCCCACGCCGGGCATCGCGTTCATAACCTCGTCGATGCGCTGCGATGCAGGGGTGGTGATCAGCGCGTCGCACAATCCGTTTCAGGACAACGGCATCAAGGTGTTCGCGCGCGATGGCTACAAGCTGCCCGATCACGTCGAGGCCGAGATCGAAGCGTTGATGCAATCGCCCGAGCTCGACGCGCAGCGCGCCGCGCCCGCCGACGTCGGCTACAACCGCAAGCTCGAGGATTCGCGCGGTCGCTACGTCGTGTACTGCAAGGCCACGTTCCCGAGCGAGCTCACGCTCGACGGTCTGCGCATCGTCGTCGACGGTGCGCACGGTGCGGCGTATCGCGTCGGTCCGGCGGTGTTCGAGGAGCTCGGCGCGAAGGTCACCGCGATCCACACGAACCCCAACGGCAAGAACATCAACGCGAACGCGGGTGCGCTCCACCCCGAGATCATGTGCGAGACCGTTCGTGACCACGGAGCGCACATCGGCATCGCGTTCGATGGCGACGCGGATCGCCTGATCGTGTGCGACGAGCACGGAAACGTCGTCGATGGCGACGCGGTGATGGCGCTCTGCGCGACGCGGATGCTCAAGGAGAACCGCCTCGCGAAGCAGACGCTCGTGACGACGGTGATGTCGAACATCGGCCTCGAGCGCGCGCTGCGCAACGCGGGCGGACAGGTCGTACGCACGCAGGTCGGCGATCGCTACGTCGTCGAGGAGATGCGCAAGAACGGCTACAACCTCGGTGGCGAGCAGTCGGGTCACCTCGTGTTCCTCGACCACGCGACGACGGGCGATGGCATCGTCGCCGCGTTGCGCGTGCTCGCGATCATGGCGAAGGAACAGAAGCCGCTGTCCGAGCTCGCGCAGGTGATGACGCGGATGCCGCAGGTGCTGATCAACACGTCTGTCGAGAAGAAGGTCCCGCTGGACCAGCTGCCCGACGTACAGAAGATGATCGTCGATATCGAGAAGCAGCTCGGTGACGACGGCCGCGTGCTCGTCCGGTACTCGGGCACCGAGAGCAAGGTGCGCGTGATGATCGAGGGAACCGATCAAGCGCGCATCCAGGTGTGGGCGCAAGAAGTCGCCGACGCGCTCGCCAAGTCCTGCCGCGCCTAGTTCGCGGTAGTCTGCGCGCGTGCAGCCAGTTGTCACCGCCGAGGAGATGCGCGCTCTCGATCGCGCGACCATCGAGACCATCGGCGTCCCCGCGCTGACGCTGATGGAGACCGCCGGGCGCGGCGTCGCCGAGGTCGCGCTGCGTATGCTCAGCCACGGGCGGCCGAGCCGAGACGATGGTGCGCGCCGGCAGCGCGGACGCGATGGTGACCACGTCGCAGTCGTGTGCGGCCCGGGCAACAACGGCGGCGATGGCTTCGTCGCTGCGCGCGTGCTGCGCGATCGCGGCGTCGATGCGGTCGTCTACCTCGCGGTGCCGCGGAGCGCGCTCAAGGGTGACGCGCTCGCACACTTCGAGATCTACGAGCGCGCCGGCGGCGTCGTCCTCGACATCGACACGCCCGCCGGCCTGGGCGAGCAGCGCGTGACCATGGAGCGCGCGGCGATCGCGATCGATGCGCTGTTCGGCATCGGGCCCGTGCGTGCGATCGAGGGCCACCTCGCCAACGTGATCTCGGCGATCAACGCGGCACGCATGCGCCTCGCGGTGGACATCCCGAGCGGCATCGACAGCGACACCGGAGCCGCGAACGGCGCCTGCGTGGACGCCACGCGAACCGTGACGATGGGCGCCGCGAAGATCGCGCTCGTCGGTGCACCGGGCTTCGCGCGGGCCGGCGTGGTCGAGGTCTGCGATATCGGTGTCCCCGCGATCGTGATGGCCACGGCCAACGTACGCGCCGGGTTGATCGAGGAGCGCGACGTGCGCGGCTGGCTTCCCGAGATCGGGCCCCTCGATCACAAAGGCACGCGTGGACACGTGGTTGTCATCGGCGGAGCGCAGGAGATGCGCGGGGCAGGGCGACTCGCGGCGAACGCAGCGCTTCGCGCGGGGGCCGGCCTCGTGACGCTCGCGGGGGAGGGCGAAGTCGATGCGGACGATTCGGTGATGACGCGCGCGATTCGCGGCACCCAGCTCGACGTGCTCCTCGTCGGCAAGCAGGCCGTGGTGATCGGCCCGGGGCTCGGCACGGGCGAGCCCGCCAACGCGCGCGTCCGCGAAGTGCTCGCTCTCGGCATCCCCGCGGTGATCGACGCCGATGCGCTCAACGTGCTCGCCGCAGATCCCACGGTGATCGCGAAGGCGGCGGGGCCGATCGTGATCACTCCGCATCCCGGCGAAGCCGCGCGCCTGCTCGGCATCACGACCGCCGCGGTCGAAGCGGACCGACTGTCCGCCGCGCGGACACTCGCGCAGAAGACGCACGCCGTGGTCGTGCTCAAGGGCGCGCGCACGGTGATCTGCGACGGCACGCTCGGCGATGACTTCTGCGCGATCAACCCGACGGGCTCGCCGGCACTCGCCACCGCCGGCGCGGGCGATGTCCTCGCGGGCACGATCGCGGGGCTCCTCGCACAAGGCTGCGCACCGGCCGACGCCGCCTGCGCCGCCGCGTTCGTGCACGGACGTGCGGGCGAAGCCTTGTTCGCGACGCACGGACGGGGCGTCGTGTCGTCGGAGCTGCCGCTCGCGATCGCACTCGCGACGCGCCAGATCACGACGGGCGCGTAGCTCGCTCACGCGAAAACGCGACTAGACAAAACGCGAACGGCGCGTAGAGTGATCGTCGACGTGGCTCTCGCGTCACCTATGGAAGCTCCGATCTGAGAACCCGGTTCGTCGTCGAGAATCCAACCGCCTGAGCGGTGGGCTCGACGTGCGTCCTGCGTGTTCGGTCGGTGACCAGCGATCTCGCGATCGACCGGGTCGTTCACGCGTGTAGCTCGCGGCGTCGTTCCTCGTGATCGACGTCGGATCGTCACGCGCGTGAACGAGCGAACCCGCGTTTCCACACAACGCCTTCAACCACGAATCCGCGCCCGCGGACTTCGACAGGAGACCTCTATGCCTTCTCTCAAGCAACTACTCGCTCGGCAGACCCTTCTCGCGACGAGCCACGCGACCAACGACAACGCGACGTCGACAGAATCGGCCACCCCCGATCCCGCCGCCGCCGCTGTGCGACTGGACGCGGAAGCTCCCGTCCGGACCGATGATGCGCCCGATCTGCATGGGACCCGAGCTGGCACTGCCAGCAGCGTACGTAACGACGCTGTCGCGCGAAGCCGCGTCGCGCCGCGCGGAAACCACCACGGCCACCGCGCCCTCCGACCCCGACGACGGAGCTAGCTCGTCCCTCGAGCCTACGTGCTCGGAGATCACTCCCGTCGAGGTGACGTGATGTCGGACAGCATCCCACTCACCCTCGGCGGGAGCGATCTCGCGTCCGCCTTGAGACGCGCCGTGTGTCTCCACGCCCTCGTGAAGAAAAACCACCTGGATTTACTCACGGTTAGACGTGGCACATCGGGTGCTTTTACCGAGAGCATGTCGCGTTCGAAGAACAACACCTCGCCCTCCGACGTTCCGGCCTCTTCGCGTTTGCTCCGCAAGACGGATTCGGCACCCCGCGCGCTGCGGGTGGTGGCCGAGGGCTCGGGCCCGATCACGCCGCCGTCGACCCACGCCGAGTTCGAGCTCGCGTGCATGCCGCACCAGGCGGAGATGTACGGCGTCGCGATGCGCATCGCACGTGACCCCGACACGGCGAAGGACCTCGTGCAGGAGACGCTGCTCCGCGCGATGTGCGCGTGGGAGTCGTTCCAGCCCGGCTCGAACCTGCGCGCGTGGCTGTTCCGTATCCTCACGAACGCGTTCATCAACGGCTATCGCAAGCGCCGCCGCCACCAGCGGTTCGCGACCGAGCGCCCAGGCGACGCGCTCAACGCGCTGTACGGTCGCGACCAGGATCGCACCGACGATCTCGAAGAAGCGATCGTCGAAGGCGAGCTCTGCGACGAGGTCAAGACCGCACTCGATCGCCTCGGACCGGAGTATCGCGATGTCGTCGAGCGCGCGGACCTGCGCGGCGAGAAGTACAAGGACATCGCGGATGCGTTGCACGTGCCGATCGGTACCGTGATGTCGCGACTGTTCCGCGCGCGCCGCGTGCTCGAGACCGAGCTCGCTGGCTTCGCCGCGAAGGACTACGGCATCAAGCGTGCCGCTTGATGTCTTCCTGTACCTCGCGGCAAGCGCGCTCGGGGCGCGCCGCTTGATCAATGGGACGGCGGAGAGAGGGCGACCTCGATCTCCGCGCTCGGATCGAAGGGCGAGCCCTTCACGTCCGCGATGCACTTTACCTTGAGCCGCACGCGACCATCACCGATGGCTTCGCCGGGCTCGGAGAAGCCGTTCTTCGCGAGCACCGCCGCGAGATCGATGTCGCTGACCATCCACATCTGATCGACGGTGTCGCCGGCCTTCATCTCGAGTGGGAACTTGATGAAGTCGTCGGAGTACGACGTGTTCGGATCTGGATCCTTGTACGTGGCGACGAGGTTCGGCGAGCCGTGCTCGTCGGCCGGGTTCTCGGCGATGTTGAGCCAGATCTCGTACTTCGTCGCGATGAGCACGCAGTCCTTGTCGGCCTGGATCTTCATCGTGCCCTTCAGCACGGAGTCCGTGACCGGGAACGACGCGGACTCGGCTGGCTGTCCTTCGATGCGCGTGATCGTGACGGTGGCCATGCCCTTGCCACCCGTGAACGCCTTGACCTTGTCGAAGAACCCCATGCGAGGGTGATAACACGCGAGTCGCGTCAGTACTCGGCTTCGCGGCTCGCGGGCCACACGTCGGCGTCGCCCGCGGGGACGTGCTCGCTCGATAGCTCGCCGCGCGCATCGGTGTAGCTCGCCCACACGACGCCGTCGGGCGTGTGGACGAAGTACTGCTCCTGACGGACCGGCGCGTCGTCGGCGCTCGGGTCGACGACGTAGAACGTGCGCCACTCGCTGCGCGCGGGAATCGCGGCCGGCGTGGTCATGCGCGCAGCTGCTTTGACGTCTGGATCTACGTCGGTCGCCGCGGCGACGTCGAGCGCGGACGCGGCGCGTGCGCCACCGAGCCGCGCGAGCGCACGAGCGGCCGCGGCGCGAACCTTCGCGCTCGCGTCGTCACGCAGGAGCTGCGCGAGCCCCTTCGCCGCGTCGTCGTCGCCGGCGAGGCTGCCGAGCGCGTGCGCGATGTTGATCCGCACGAGTCGGGACTTGTGGAACACGAGCGAGAGCAGCGCCTGCCGCTTGGGTCCCGCGAGCATCGCCGCGCGCTGCTCTTTCGGCAGCGCCCACAACAAGCGCGCGAGACCGCCGCTCGCATCGATCGAGCCGGCCCAGCCGCCGTGTTTGGCGACGAACAGCCAACGCTCGACGATCGACGGTGCGCGCTTGTCGGTGGGCGTCGTCGCGAGAATCTCGCCGAGCGCCCACGCGGAGTCGCCGACGAGGCGATCGTCCTTGCCCGACAGCGCGATCGCGAGCGTGTCGATCGATCCGACGTCGTGCATCTCGCCGAGCGCCCACGCGGCCGCGCGCCGGCGATCGGACGCCGCGTGCTCCACCATCTGACGCAAGAACGGCGCGTCCGCCGGATCGCTCGCCGCCGCGAGGCCACCGATCGCGGCGAGGCTCGTCTTCACCGTCGCGTCCTGCGCGAGCGAGCGCAGCAGCTTGCGCGCGTTTGCATCGGGACGACCGCGCAGCGTGGCGCCGAGTGCGCGCACCACCTCGTGACGCGTCGGTCCGCGATCCGTGGTCGCTTGCGATTCGAGCGCGGCGAGCGCCGACGGATCCGCGATGTACGCGAGCGCGGTAGCGGCGGAGCGATGCAGCTCCACCGGGCCTTCGCGCAACACGTCGAGCAGTGGCTTCGTCGCCTCGGGACGCCCGATCTCGCCGAGCGCGTCGATCGCCGCACGGCGGAGGCGGCTCGGGTTCCCCGGACCTGCGAGCGATGCGAGCTTCTGCGTCGCAGCGCCGACGCGCAGGATGCCGAGGTACTCGGCGGCGAGCACGCGCACTTCGAGATCGTCGTCGGCGAGATGCTCGACGAGCACGTCGCCGGCACGCGCGTCACTGCCGATCAGAGGACGAAGTGCCTCCATCGCGGCGACGCGGATCGCGGCGTCCTTGCTGCCGAGCGCGCCGAGCACCGGCACGAGCGCCGCGGGATCCTTCGTCGCGCCGAGCGCCTTGAGCACCATCGGCATCGCGACGCGGCCGCGTTCGAGCTCGGCGGCGAGAGTCGCCGTCGCGCGCGGATCGCCCGACTCGGCGAGCAACGACACGGCGCTCGGTGGATCGCCGGCGATCTTGCCCTGCAGGTGGAGCACGAGCGCCGGAACCGCGGCTTTCCCCGCGACGCGCAGCGCTTCGCGCGATCCATTGCGCGTCTGCGGTTGCGCGAGGTTCGTGACCAGCGTGCGCATTGCATCTTCGCCGGCCTTACCGGCCGTGGGGGTGGCCGCGATCTGGCCCAGCGAATAGGCGACCTTCGCGCGATACGCGTCGTTCTGGACGTTCAGCTGCTCGGTCAGCGCATCGATCGCATCCACGGCGCCGAGCGTTCCGAGCGCGGCGACGGCGGCGGTCTTCACGTCGTCATCGGGATCGTTGATCAACCGGATCAGCGCCGGAACCGCGGACGGATCGCCGAGCTTGCCGACCGCGCGCACGGCGAGGCGCCGCGTCTCTCGCGCTGTCTCCGAGAACTTCGCGACGAGCGGGATCACGGCGCGCTTGTCGCCGAGCTCTTCGAGCTGGACGATCGTCGCGTTCTTCACGTCGGGCTTGTCGTCCTCGAGGCGCGGGATCAACGCGACGACCACGCTCGGGTTGCCCTTCTTGCCGATCGTGCCGAGCGCCTTGACCGCCTTCGCGCGCACTGTGGGATCCGCGTCGCCGAGCGTGCGCGTCAGCGCTTGCGTGGCATCCGTGCCGCCGATCTCTCCGAGCGCTTCGGCCGCGATGCCCTTCGTCTTCGGATCGATATCGCCGAGCCACTCGATCATGATCGGCACCGCGGCGATCGCACCGCCGGCGCCGAGCGCCTTCGCAGCAGCGTGGCGAACCTTTTCTTCGGGGTCGCGCAGCGCCTTGAGCAAGTGCGTCTGGGTCAGCGCGACGTCGTACTTCGCGAGCTCGATCACCGCTTCGTGGCGCTTGTTCGGATCGTCGGACGACAGCCCTTCGGCGTCGACCTCGACGCGACCGGCCCAATCGAACGTCCATGCACCCGCAGGCGCGCGACCGAGCGCGGCCAACAGAACAATCCCGAGCGCGAGGCGCTTCATGATCAAGCGCGAGTATGCCATCGAAACGCCACGGCGCCCGTCACGGGGACGTCGGGGCTTCGCGCGCCGCGAGGAGCTTGGTCAGCTCGTGGACGGCCCATTCGGCCTTCTCGCGCAGGCGATCGGGGAGCTCGAGCTCGAGGAGCCCCCGATACTCCGTGCGCGCCCCCGCGAGATCACCGCGCTTCCAGCGCAACACGCCGAGCGACACGCGTGGTCGCGGATCCTCGGGCGCCAATGTTCGCGATCGCTCGAGCGCATCGATCGCGCGATGGTCATCGCCGGCGTTGTGATAGAGCAGGCCGAGGTCGTGCCACAGCGACGCGTCGTCGCTCTTCGCGGCGGCGGCGCCCTCGAGCTGTACGATCGCTTCGGGGTACTCGCCCCAGCTGATCAGGGTCTCGGCAAACTCGCGGCGCGCGAACGCGACGCTCGCCGGATCCTTCGCGTTCGCGATCGCCGCTTGATAGTGCTTGCGCGCTTCGTCGTGCTTGCGGGCCTTCTCCGCAGTCTCGGCCTTGTCGACCTCGGTACGTACTGGTGCGCTCGGTGCGGGCGAGCGTCCGCCGCATCCGGCGAGCACGATCGCGACGAGCACGCGCTTCATTCGTGCGGCTTCTTCGGCTTCGCGACGCCGATCGTCGACGGCCGGCGCGCGGGCGGATGGATCTCGATCGCGGCCTCGATATCGTCGGGATCGACTTCGTTCGTCGAGTGATTTGCACGGCGCCGGCGATTCAAGAACTCGGGATCGGGCGTCTCGACATCCTTGCTTGCCTGATGCAGTCGCTCGATCTCCTCGATCGATTGCTGGCGTGTGGGATCCGGCTGGCCGAGCAAGCTGCGCAGCTCCGCGCTCGTCGGTGCCTTCACGGGCGTCTCGGGGCCCCACTCGTCGTTCGCCATCGCGGCGTCGATGCGCGACGCGAGCCCACTC
>Ga0154020_10005585_pt1 | contig 14801 bp, 7 predicted proteins | sample Klosneuvirus_201_FD_109709 | JGI IMG/M metagenome (GOLD analysis project Ga0154020, IMG submission 109709) | Active sludge microbial communities from wastewater, Klosterneuburg, Austria - Klosneuvirus_20160825_MG | ecosystem: Engineered > WWTP > Aerobic digester > Activated sludge | place...
GTAAAAAGAAACCTTTTAAGCAAAATAAAGAAACCAGAACGAGTTCGGTTTAATTAAAACAAACTTTTTGTCTACTTGATCGATCTTTCTTTTCTTTGTTAAACAGAATTATTTAATTGAAAAATTTCAGCTTCAATATACAATAAATCGACTGAAGAAAAACAAAACACATAAGACGTCGATTCAGATCGAACTCATGCCAATAGTACGAACTTAAGTGTGAAAGAGACATTCGTAATATAGAACATGTTGAGTTCTTATGGTGATTGTCGAGCTCTTTCACATGTCGAATTTCACGAAATAATTATTGTTTTCTTTTGTCGTTTACGAGCTACTCACGCAACTAAACAGCTAAAAAGAACACAATTAATAATTGCATTTTGTATCGCTTATGTTTATTCATAGAGTGTGTGTACGTGGTAGAAATAAGAAGAGTGTTTTGATTATTAAAAGCATTTTGTTTCTTTTCATCGTTAGATTGTAAGGAACAAAAAAATAAATGAGTTCATCGATTTCTTTTTGACCCTTTCTTTTTGCTTGATTTGATATGTGTATCAAAATTTTCCGGAAGTATTCAATTCATGATTATGTATCTTTAATCGTATTACCATTTAAATTGAACAGTTGAATGAACTGTCTCACTCGCTTTAGAAAATTTCCTTTAGTTGTGCAATGTGTAATCATAATAAAAACATTTTGAAAAAATGCTTAGTTTGGATCTCAATAAGTCTTTCACATTGAACTATGATATCTATTCGGGAATCAAATTGCACAAGGAAAGTGAATAGTTTATTTATACATAACCTGGCATCGCAGCAGCCCTTCGCAAATTTATAGGAATTCATATATAGGATTGTTCTCAAACATATAGGAACACCCTCAACTATATAGGAAATATATAGGATGGAAATTTCTTCTACAAAAATAGTGAAGCACCGTAAAAACACTACAGCAGCATCGCAGATAATAGTTCTATTTTTGTATGTAAATGTAATCAGCTAAGTAAAATTGTCATTAAAGTTTAACAAATTGCACAAGTAAAATTTCTTCGAAAATAAAAAAAAATATTTATTTTTTCTCGATTTATTTTCAACTGTTTAACAAATACGTGGCATATCAATTTTATCAAAAAAAAAGAAATTGAATAAATATCACAAAAACAGTCTCAAGACTATATAATCAAAATATGTACATTTAAAAAAACACAATAAAATCTTTAATTTAAAATAATCGATTCTTCTGTTAGAGTTTTTTGTCGTTTCTGTTGCTGTTGACCAAAGTTATTTTTTCGTTTTGTTTGAATCTGAATCAGGTTCTCTGTTACTTTTGATAATTGTTCGTTAACTGCTTTACTTTCGGTATTACCGCCATCAATTAAGATAGTTGATCTATGTATTTCAAGATTATCTTTTTGTTTAATTGCAAGCTGTAAACGTGCACTAGCATCAGCAATAATCGAAGTGGCTTCATGAAGTTCACTTTGTAATGTCTTTTGTTTCAATAATAATTCGTCTTCTTCTTGTAATGCTTGTTTACACATTTCAACTGCTTGTTAACGTTCTATATTTTCTTTTTCTGAATTTTCAGATACTTTTTTTCTTCGATTGAATATCCTTCTTATATAAAGAATAAGACATTTTGATTGATTTAATAATTTCCCTATTTATTGATACCTAAATAACGAGATAGAGTAGATTAAATCATAAAATGAATAAATAAATATATGTGGCAGGCGAGTTTGGAATTCAGTTGAGTTTGGAAGTTTTTTTCTTAATCTTTTATAATAGAATTTTTGTTAATATCTGACTTTAGAGATTTTTATATTACGAATTATTCATTGCATCTTTTTACAATGAGTTTTTAAATAATTCAACTCTGTATATTTTTCAAACTATGGGGATATGGGGACATTGAATTTATCTGAAAAAAAATAAATTTTATATTCTGTTTTTCTATAATCTGTTATCACGAGCAGGAAAAAAAATATTTATTTTTCGATTAATTAATTTTTCGCGCATTCCAATCTCAACTGAAATTCTCATGTCAATTGTGACATATACATTATCTGGATGAATCAATAGAAAATAAACACTATATAAATTGTCGCTAATATCTAATTCGTTTAATGTACGTCTGTGACAATATTTAAACGACCTATTTGAATGTCCATCAAGAATTTGTCGAATTTTTTCACAAGAATCTTTAATTTTTCGAAAAATATAGGAATATAGGAAAAAAGCTCAAAATATAGACCATTATAGGATCAATTTTTAAAATATAGGAAATATAGGAAATATAGTCCTGCTGCGAAGCCAGTACATAACAAAAACAACTTTTTATACGATGGATCATGTTTATTGTCATTTTTGGGTATTAATAGACAAGTTTTCAATATGAGCAGTGAGCTTAGCTTTTATTTTCGTAATGAATTCCAAATATTTTATCACAATTCATTTTAATAACACTCAGGAACTTAAACTTATTAAACGTCATCCAGGTAGTCGATCCGAAAGTAGAGTATTTAGGGTGTGGGTGGATGTGTAGTACTATTATTGATTGATGCATTCACCCACACCCATGTTTATGCAAGGATAGCTGTTGTTTTTATAGTCATTCACATTCTGATTTAGTTATCATTTTACAACAGCAAATTTATATCATTCATAAAGAATATATTACCTAGACAATTTCTAACAAAAATAAAATAAAATATTAATTAGATAATATACTGAAAGAAACTAAAGAAAAGGATAAGTCTCTATTTATATCCTGATATGGCGTCTATATATGCATTGATTCAGATACATCTTTGTATAGAACAAATAGAATAAATTGACCGTTTATTTCACTCTCCAAAAATAAAACGTCCAATATCAACATTCTCATACTCAACTTAATTGAAATTCATGCTTATCCGAGAATTTCGAGTTGTTAAGGTTCAAATACACATATGAATACTTGGAATATTTTATCCAACGCTTTGAACAATAAATTTTAATTAGTATATTTACATTTGAACATGCATGGTTTCATAGATTTTAAACTAAATATCTTCAATGACTATGATCAGTATAATTTCAATCGTTTGAAAAGTCTACTTCAAAGTATTACAGATTTTTCAAAAAAACAATTGCTTTTGGATTTCAAACGATGAAACTAAACGAATCTATCCAAAAGGCAACGTCTGGTAATGTTGTGGGAGTTCAAATGAATTTCTCGAAGATTAGAAGAAAAAACATCTCATTTTATATGTTATCATTTGTGAAAACTTTCATTACTGTCAGGAATTTTAACAACGACAAATCTTGATCTTATTCAATGTTAGAAATCTTTACAATGGAAAAGAATTTCAAAAATAAAGAAAAAAACAACGAAAAAAAACAACGAAAAAAACAAATGAAAAATTTATGAAATGTTTATATAATCATGTTTGTTCATTTATTACCAAGTTATGAAAAATCGATGATTTTTATGGAGATCTTCAAGAATAGGAACAGCTTGTACAAACGACGAATCGAATAGATTTTCAAATTGAGTATAAGACGACTTCTTCTTCTCCCTCATCGAATATAAAACAAAACCAGCTACTAAATGATCATTAGTAGTTTTATATAAGTGCTTGACAAAGACTAATTGTCTTTCTAATTGCATCATTTTTTTGATTAGATTTTTCATCGATATCGGCATTTTTAAATATGATGATTGAATATTATCTGGTAAGCTCGTCGTCATTAAGTGAGATGAATTAGTAGTAACATTAGAATTTTCTAGAATAGAAGAAAATAAAAATGAATTGATTAGGATAAATTTCTCGAACAATAAATTTAGATTTGCTTTTAAAAAATAATTTGAAAAACGATAACCAATATTTTATCAAAATTGATTATTGAAGCATAACAACAAGTGCTTTTTTCAAAGTGGTGGCTCATACATAAGTCAATCACGATAGTCGTTTTGCAAAAATACAAACAATAGGCTTGAATATATTTCAAGAAGAAAATATCATAGTTTTCTATTCTGAAGTGCCTTAGACTAACTAGACTAGCTTAAAGCATAGTAAAGCAACTATTAAATATCATATAGACTGAACTACTCGATTTGCCACCATTATTTGTTGGGGAAAATGTCAACAGATTTATATTATTAAATCAAAGAGTTGTTAACATTTTGATAGGATTCAAATTCTCAAGTCAATTTTGTTAATAAGCGCTTTGAATTGAGAGTGAAACCGTCGTTTTCTTGTTAGATAACAAGTAAGTGAGATATTGTTACTCGATATTTTCTATTAGAAAAAAGTATTTCGAGGAAATAATTTTTTCTAATGAAATTTGATTTAACCTAATTAGAATCATTGAGTTCAAGTCTTTAATCAACTTTTCAAGAGAGAATTCAAGATAAAATCAAACGATCTTAGCAAGAATCGACATTTTAAATTTCAACTTTTTATTTTCATCGAAAAGAGCATCATTTTAATTTCTTAGACCTAAATTCTCAGCTTATTTAGCTGTTCTTTAATGAAGTTAGTTTATATAATCTTTTTAGCATCAATTAGTAACTATTGCGAGAATAGTGGTAAATTGAATTATCAATGTTCACTCAAATTATATTTCAATAAGTTCAAGAACTTTTTCAAATAATATAGCAAAAGAAATTATATGAAAAGGTAGATGAAATCAAATTGTTTTGAATATTGAATATCATTTTTTACTTGAATCGTATAATTTAACATGAGTTAACGTTGACTTTCATTTATGAGTGTATAATGACTGATTTTCAACAGTATATCTATTGTCATTTTCTCAACTAAATAAATGTCACTATTAGTCTTACATGTACAATCTTACTTTTGATTCGTTTACAAAACATGTTAAAGGAATATTGAAAAAAGAAAACAAGTTTATCTTTCAAGACAAAACAGAACTGACATTCATCTCCAACATATTAATGTTTGATGATTTGTCAATAGAATAAAAATAAATTTAAGCAGTTTTCATTGTCATGACATAAGCGTAAACAAAACAAATGTGACATTCGAATTTAGTATAAGAAGTTTTAGGAAGCAATGAAGATTCTTCATAGAAAAAACATTTCACTAGCATCTTTTTGATTTATTGTAGTTTTGGATGCTGATTTCTAACGCTACATTTGTTTTCATTTACGATCATGCCTTCGTAAGAAAGGTTCTAAAAAACTATTTTTTCTTTTGAAATAAAACCCATCAAAACTCAATATTTAAAAGAGATATGAACCATTGTTCTACTCTGATGATGAACTTTCCTCTGTGTTTTTTTTTCCACCATTTTGTTAACAATCAGAAGCTGCATAGTAGATATTAGACTTCATCGTAGTAGTTTTTCATTTCAAACAATTCTAGTAGATACACTGTTGAACTTTATCATTATGGGTTCATAAATAAATATCTATTTCATTTGTATTGAATTATATTAATAGAACTAAGTAAAATCCTATGAAGTATTTGATATAGATGATTTTCTTCAGCTTTTCATACTCTATTATTCAGTATATTTTATGAAACAGCTATGTAACTTCTTCACATAAAATCGTTGTGAACATTTGTGGGTTAATTTAAGGTAGTTTTCTAGATAGTAACTTTTTAGGTTCATTGTGCTAAAAAGTCTATCTAGGTTAATTTGCTATAGAATATTCAAATAAGTTAAGGACTTGACTTTGATAAGTTTAGATGATGATTATATGAATATATATGTATATAAAATAAAAACTAATATTGATCATTGCATCGGTTTGTTAATCTTCTAATGAGCCTTATATTAAGGAACTGATTGAAGGTATTGATTGCACGACATCGATTATCTTTCGTCAAACTTTAAAAACAATTCAGTATTTCAAGGAAATACTCTTCTCTCATCGAAAAGTTTACCCGAAGAATTTTGAGAATATGGTTTCTTCTACGTGATCTTTTTTGTTAAACTTAACGACAAAAAAATGCTTATTCTACGAAATACTCTATTATAGTTAAGGTATGGAGGTGCCAAGTTTTTCAGACTACCCGTTACTTGATCATTGATATCGTAACGATGACCGCTCTATTTTGGTTTGGTTCTACCAGTAGTGCACAGTTGTTGTATAAATACTGTTTTTTGATTGATGATTATCAATAATAGAAAATATGTATCGGAAACTAACTAGATAGTATATAGGATTTTCCTACTGGTCAAGAGTCTTGTTAGAAACTTGAATAGTATATTATGTAGTATGCCTGCTGATTATATAGCTTCTATTGGATTAGTATCATTTCGATATAAGTAGAAAGATTAACGGAAAAAATACGAAAGTAAAAAAAGTACATCGAAGTGATTCGAATAACATAAATATATGTTAAAATATTTTAAAGTATTTCAATGTAAGGTAACGTATGAAATATCATGTTTCCCATTGATATATCTAGTCGTAAAACGAACTCAATAGACATGTCTAAGAGAAAAGCTTGTTAATGTCATTACTAAAGAAGCAATTAATAAAATAGATAGAAAAAATGCAAGCAAATATCTTACGACTTTTTTTTTTTAAACTGAAAATAAGACTAACCTTTATCATTAGTTTTTGAAACAGTTGGTAAATATTTGACATTAAAACTAACATCAGATAGTGTTGCTTCTACAACAGCTACATGAGAAAACGACGTGAACTTGTCTTTGCTCTTCTTCTCCCAAGCAGACGAGTTAAATTTCGATGACGACGGTCGCAGCGAAAACAATGATGTAGAATGAGGAGGAGAGGTCAGATTACCAGATACGTTCGGCAAACAACCAAAACCTAATATATCAAGATTTAATTCAATATGATTATATGACAATACTTGAATAGAAGACAATAGAAGAAAAACTGAGTGAAGAAAGAATGCGTCGTCAAATTATTGTTAATAGTAGAAAAGAAAAAAATCATTTCAACTATTCTCATATGAAAAGATTTGCTCTGATAAATATCAATTTCTATTTTGTTTTGCTGCTGTCTGTCGACGTTCTTTAAAGAGAGTTATAATATTTGAGCTTACCCATTAAATTGATTTCTATTGCTTGAGGACAAAGCGAAATATCAACATAACGATTATACATCGCCCATCGATTACAATACTTGTTGATCAAATCATACGCAAGAGCATATAAAACCGTTCGATATTCATCCACATGGTAAAATTCACCTGATAAGCCAGAAATTGAAGTCATACCGAGTGAACGAAGAGAATGAACTACACGTCTTTCTGATGCTATTTCATATGTAATTGCCGATTGTTTTTCTATGCGACTCAGTCGTTTGTCCATTAGATTGAATCGTTTGTCTATTAGATTGAATCGTTTGTCTATTAGATTGAATCGCTTGTCTATTGAACCTAATTTTTTATTGATCGATTGCAGCTCATTAATAAGATAATTTTCGAAAGATGCTGTTGTTTGAAAACTTTTAGTGGCACGAAATGAAAGAGAAGTCATCGATGAGTTCACAATACTATCTTGTTTTTCGTACTTAATCTCTTCTTTTTCATCATCATTTTCATTTTCTTCGTCGTCATTTTCATTTTCTCCGTCGTCATTTTCATTTTCTTCATCCTCATCTTCTTGAATAACAGTACATCGATCGATTTCTAATTCAATGTCAATGAGATCTTTTGAACATTCTTTTTTTTTGATAATATCATCGATATTTTTTAAAGATTCTAGAAGGAAAAAAAATAGTTCGCAATAGAATAAAGTGGAATTAGATGCGAGATTTTTTTTAAAGTTTTTTCAACGTTAAGAACTGAACTTACCAATAACATTTGATTCATTGAATTTACTTGTATCATCATGAATGCTTTCAAGAACTGTATTGCTGTTTAACATACCAGCAAGATTCTTGGAGATTTTCTTGTTTTCTCTCCTTTTTTTTGTTTTTTTCTTTTCTTCTGGAGATGTTTCTATGCCGAAATCAGTGTTGTTCATGTTAAAACGTTTTATTTGTTCATCAATAATTTCTTGGCCTAATTTATGTAATCGAACATCCTTGTATATTTTGCTTGAATTTGATAAAGTATGGATATCGAATGCACCATAACGATCACCACCAGAATCGAAGAACAAAAATCGATCTTGATCAAAATCAAGTTGAATTGCATTTAGTTCCAAAATCTTCATAGTCTCCATGACTGTGTCGAGATTTTCCTTTTTAAAGGTGATTTCCCACCTTTTATTCACATGATCGAAAATTCCAATTCCGTCGAATTGGGCCATTTTTCAAGTTCAAGTTCAAGTTCAAAAGCAAAAACAAATTTCAAATGGTTTTCTGGTTAAAGAAATATAGACAAAAAAGAAAGCATAAGAATGAGAAAAGAACAAAAACTCATCTCACCTAAATCAAAGATAAAGATAACTAATTGTGCTACCAACAAATAATGAGTTTAATATGCAATAAATGAATAGCTGATTATAATAGTAAAACTCGATATAAAAACATATTGATATAAAAGCTAATGAATTTAATTAAAAGAAAATAAAAAAGAAGGTAAAATAGATTGTATTATTCACCTATGTTTGATTTTGTTTTACGTAGCTTCAAACAAAAACAGATTACTAATTGTTCCCAAAAATACTATGAATATCAAGAACAAAAAACATTAAAACTACATCAAATTGAAAAAACAAAAAACATACTTAACCACAACAATTATAACCAATTCAATGAAATACCGATGAAAATATTACCACAAAAGCAATGACTTCTATTGCTAAAATAAATAATAAATAATTCTAATATATAAAGTACGATTGAATAGGATATAGGATAGTAAATAAATTGAACCATGTCTTGGCATTTTTCAGAGTTAGAATACTAATATGATTGGTTATTGAAATGAATGACTAAGTTTGTCGATAGATAGATATCACTAGGAGTAATGTTTTTAAATATATAAATGACTTAAAAACCGATCACCAGGTATTCATATTTAAGTGTCGAAGATGACGCGTTTTTGGGAAGATTAATATATTCTATCCATATAGTACGCTTTGATATTGTGTGTGCTTCTCTCTGACTCGACAATTTTATGCGGATTATGACAATCGGAATCGTCAACAACAAGAAAACAACAACAACAATATCAAGTGAAATAACAAAGAATTTTTTAGTACATGATAAATTGAATTTTTCTTATTTTCTAATTTAGTTTGTCGTATACAAATAAAGCGCAATGGCAGTGGTAAATAAAATAAAATGAAATATATTGTAAAAACAAATATAAATTTATTTATTTTGAAAGAAAAATCTCAATTGAGTTTCGTTGAAAATTTTCCCTTGAGTGGTCTTGCTACTGAGGTATTAAAAGCAGCTGTTGCTCCAATTGAACGTGTTAAATTATTGGTACAAAATCAAAGTGAAACGATGAAACAAGGTACTCTATCATGACCATACACGGTTGTTATTGATTGTACTATTCGAACATTCAAAAACGAAGACTTTTTCCATTTTGGTGAGGAAATTTAGCTAATTGTAATCGATATTTTCCAACACAAGTATGTTTTATTTCTTTAACTAACAAAAAACACTAATATTTATTATTTATTTAAATAGGCATTAGATTTTGCATTCAAAGATAAAATAAAAGCAATGTTTAAACAAAATAAGAATGATCTGCATTTGGTTAATTTTGGTAACAATGTTGCAAGTGGTGGTGTAGCTCGTGCATTATCATTATGCTTTGTTTATTCACGTGATTATGCTCGGACACGTTTGGCTAATGATCTTAAACGTACAAAGAAAGATGGTGGAGAAAGAAAATATAATGGTCTTATTGATGTTTATAGAATAGCATTGGCCACCGATAGCATTGTTGGTCTTTATCGTGGTTTTGTTGCATCATGTGTTGGAATCATTATTTATCGAGATTGTTACTTTTGTTTTTATGACACATTAAAACCAATAATACTTGGTGCAGATGCTGGTATCATGTTATCATTTTTACTTGGTTATGGTGTTACAGTTACATCTGGTCAAACTGTTAAATATAAAGGATCAATGGATTTTATGTGTCAAATTTTACGACAAGAAAGTGTCATGTCTTTATTTAAGATGCTGATGCCAATATTCTCAGAGGTATTGCTGGTGCTGGTGTTTTAGCTGGTTTTGATAAACTTGTACAATTCTATATATCTGTGTTATAGTTGATATCAGTGGTAGTGGTTAATTAATAATATTAATTAAGGAAATGGCTATAGTAGATATATATGTTTCTTTTGTTCACTCATATCCTTATTATATTTTTTGAGCATTATTAAAATCCTCAAATCCTTTGTTTCATTGATCTATATTGTTAATTCATTACTTGCTTAATTTACATGACTATAAAAACAAGCTTATTAAATTAATCAATACAAGTTTAATATGTTTAGAGAATTCTAATGCTTATAAAGACAATATGAAAGTTAAGATGAATTTCTGATCAAATAAAAAAAAATAATATATTCGAATATACCGCAATCTTCTGAAAACTATCATTTATAAAACAAAGATCTAAATCCATTTTTAACAATAATACTTATACAAGCTAATGTAATTGACACTCACTTAATTTATGCCTCGATGCAAATGAAGAAATTTTTTTTTTTTCTGTCTAAATGAATCGTACAAAATCCTCATATATCAAAGCTTATTTGTTGTTATCACTTTCAAGACCATGAATCATCCATGAAAGAATAATGAAAGTTGAAGCTTGACGACTGAGCTAAATCGACCGTATCTAGTGTCAAATTTCAAAATTTGCTAAACAAATAAGCATGCTAAATGAGTTCTACAACGATATAATAGAAATATAAACATGAACATGCTTATTGAGATGTGATATTTTCAGTATTATCACATAGATAAATGATGTTCTTAATTTTTTTTAATCAACATCAACTACTTGAACAATCTTCTGTATTATTCAATCGAAAGAAGTCGGTTTTTTGATGAACGAGGAAAGATTTATCGAATAGATTCTATAGTAGAGTGCAGCATTCGAACAGAGCTAAAATACAACCTAAACTCAAACTCAAATCCGAAGCTAAGATAATCAATTCGGATTTTCCTCTATTGTTATCGGTGATCAATTGAACAATGATGTTCAAAATTTCCTACTTGTATGCTTAAATGTCTATATGATTCATATTTCTTTTTTTTCCTACTCCCAGTAAGTAATTTATCATTTGAAAATTGTACGGCAATACGTTGATTAGTAAATGAAATTATATAAGCAAATTATAAAGAAAGATAATAGGTTATGCTAAAATGAATGAGTAACGATTACATAAGAATCTGTTTTGAAAGATTAAACGATTAAATGAGAATGGCGCGATGCAATCTGTTTTTTTTAACATAAAATATAACAACGATATATTTGTAACTAAAATGAATGAAATGTCATTCTTCTACCTGAAAGACAATTCTTATCTTGTTCTGGTACCATATTATAGGTTATATTATATATCTTTTTGAAAGAGTACTCAACATACATTTCGTATTTAGTTCTTCTTTTTAATCTTTAAAACTTTTGAAATCTTTCAAACTAGTTGATTTTTTAACAATGGCATGGCAATTGTTTTGTGGTCGTGGCCAACAAGTATGGAAATGTTTAAAAAATGAAAGTTCCACTGAAATTGATTTCGATAAAGAATATGTAAATAGTGCCGATAAAGTCTATCGATAAAATTCTATTCAACAAAATTTTAAACCATTAAATATTGATGAAAGTTCAAGGGGGGAACAGCAGAGACTTCGGTCATGACTTCCCATAAAGTCTTTTAAAGTCTTCTGAAGTCTCATGATATATTTGAATGGAATTTAAATACCTTCCAAACTACAAACCTTTTTGGATGAAGTGGTTTGGGTAATAAGCTTATTATATTTTCGTGATGAAATTCTATTCTCTTTCTTGAATGTTTCTATAAACGATTTGCTTGCTTTGAAAGAACTCCAAGTCAATTCTCTTGCTTTTTGAATTGCATATAATTCCTAATCCGCATCATGAACAGCTTCTTTTTCAATTTCTTCTTTTACGTGGGTGTGGGTGTCGCTGTGGATATGCGTATGAGCGCTCTTGCACTACGAGACCGTCTCAAACCCAAATCTAACACCCACACCCTTGTTAACCACTTGTCGCTTAGTTCGGATCCCTGCAGTGTACACAAGACGATGATGATCATCGTTTTTTTCTTGGCTCTTGTTCTTTACTCTGTTGTAGGCCAAGAGCACTCATAATCGACAAGAAAAAGAAGAAAGAAAGAAATCAGTTCCATATTGTAAATTCATTCGGCATTCTTTTCTTTCTTTTTTTCGACACTATTTTAATAGGATCTTTTGCTCTGCCTCATCACCACTTGACAACACTCAAACAACCGAGGACATCTCGATGTATATATGCTTGATCATTAGTCAAAACGACGACACACAAATTGGATCCCTTGTGAATTTTGTTTTTTTCATCGGCATCATCTTGCATTCGATTGGTCGATTAAATAAGAAAAAAAAACATAGGTTAAACTCAATTAATTCTATAAGTAGATTTATTAGAAGTCAAAATTCATTTAAAGAAACTTTTTGCTGATTGAAACACTACAGCAACCAATAATGAATATTCTAAAATAAAATAAAAATATGATATTTCTTTTCTCATTGAGTTTTTCAGTCGGGAATGTTGCTCAGGACTACTTGATTTTCTATTAATGGTATCATTTTCTTGAACTAGCTTTTTTGTTAAAAGTATATGATATAGGCACGAACAAATGTAGCAGAGAAAAAGCAGTTCTTTAATTATGTGCAAAAGCGAGACTTGTTTTTATGCTCTTGTATGTCTTTTCAAAGCAATGGACATATTTTTTGAGATTTGAATGAAAACAATTTTTTTTTCGTTATCAACTGGGTAGAGTTTAATAAATATTGGGGAAATATCTGCGAAACATAATGAATATATTTTACAGATTTTCATAGTATAAATCAACTGTTTTCAACTGTAAAATTAGAAATAATGTTAATGAAAAACAAATACTATTTCAGTGATGAGAATGCTGATAAATATAAAATTATTTAGTTGGAAGACAACACATCCAAACAAATTATGCTGTCTGAAGTTCTTCTTCAGAAACTTACCCAAACGAAACACAAAATGACATTCGTGGTTCAAAATCTTCTTCTATTATTTACAGTTGGCTTTTTTTACCAGGAATTTAATTTTGAATGTATATATCGCAATGAAATATGCAATTGATCAGCTAGCATTTTTCAAAAATCAAAATTGTAATTTTAATCGACATTATTGTTTAAACCATAGAGAAAGTGTAAAACTAATCAGAGTTCTATTGGGCTTATCCGAACGATCTTGCATGGGGGAGACATTTTGATCATTTCAGTAGAAATGGCTGAGATCTTAATTTCTAATGCATCTTCTTTGAAGAAAGTGAGAGTGAGTTTGAATCGTCTTATCACGGGCACGAACTGATAAGATAGGAATATTTTCAAGATTCACAAAAAAAAAACTTTTTTGGCTAAGAGCAATTGTTCGTTTGTCATGAACACAATTATTTCTTTAGAAAATAACTTGGATTTTCAACTAACCAACAGATGCTTTTTTCAACTTCAAACGAATTCGTCTAGAGAATAGTAAGAGAAAAGACTCGTAATTATTAACAGATACATATTTGAGTAAACATAATCGATAATACTCGAAAGTTTGAGCCCCAACTATCTACGTGTTTAGATTTTGGATCTGAAAGCCACGTCTATCTTTTAGTGAAGACAAAATATGCATGCACAGAAAAATGAGCAAGCTATTGACATGACATTAAGTAACATATAGACTTGCACTTTGATAGAGATCTTCCAAAGCTAAAATTTCATTTCCTGAACCTCTCAATGAGTAAAATTGGCTTTTGCGTGTCCGAGAAAAATGCATTCTCAACTTCAATCACATTGAAGATATGATTTCAAAAATAAATATGAACTTCTATGGAATCTATTGCTCCCCCTTATTTACTTTTCATCGAGAGTCTTGATTGGCATGTTTTTTCTCAATAACGAATTTGTGTTTTTGTTAATTCCCTACAGTCGCTGTTGCTCTTCTCAATGTACAGCTCACAACAAGTATTTTAACTGATTCATAAGAGAAAATTCATAATGAATAATTCGACAGGAAACTTGGCGCAAACATGTATGCCAATGAACTCTTCATGTATTTTTTTTCCTACTCAATGTCTAAACCAAATAAGCGTTTCTGTTGTGATGATCTATCTCAACAATATTCCCTAAATTCAAATTCATCAATCAAAAAACGTATATGTACATCCCTCGTACCAACGGTGCCTCGAGGTGTGACGAATTTTACACGAAAATCTACTCTCCATTGCTCAATATCACCCGATGTTAATTTAGATACAAACAATTCATTGCTCTATGCAGAAGAAATAACTGTCGATGTTAATAAATAAAATAGAAACTTATGAGATGTAAAACTATTCTCACAGCATGCTTTTGTTTTGATTCAATATTATGCGCTTACAGGGATCCCGATTAGAGGGGGGCTGTGGGGGGCCAGCCCCCCTCAAAATTTAACAAATAAAAAGTTGTTTCTGCGAAAAGTTTTGCTATATTTTGGGTTATTCGAAAAGTCTTGATTACAGTACGTTTGTGTACCGTCAATTACGATGTTTCTTTTCTAGTAAAAATGTTGATTTATGCACTCCGTTGTTAAATGAACATTCTCGTTCTGCAGTTATTCGTTTCTGTTTGTGACTCCGCTGTTTCATTTTCTATTTGTGCCA
>Ga0154020_10005586_pt1 | contig 14799 bp, 10 predicted proteins | sample Klosneuvirus_201_FD_109709 | JGI IMG/M metagenome (GOLD analysis project Ga0154020, IMG submission 109709) | Active sludge microbial communities from wastewater, Klosterneuburg, Austria - Klosneuvirus_20160825_MG | ecosystem: Engineered > WWTP > Aerobic digester > Activated sludge | place...
CTCTACCAGGCGCTGTTCGCGCGCGGCTCGCTCCTGCTCGGACGCGCCTTCTGGAAGGGTGGCGACGTTGCCGTGATCGACAATGGCATGGTCAACGGGTCGGCCGCGGTGGTCGATCGCGTGTCCTCGGTGGTGCGCTGGATCCAGTCGGGCCACCTGTACGACTACGCGTTCGCCATGATCCTCGGCCTGATCGTGCTGCTCGGCTTGCTGGCCTACGGCCTGTAGCCCCGCGACCCCACGGAACCGGAATCGTCGCCCCATGCAAACCTGGCCGCTGCTGAGCCTGCTGATCTGGGTCCCCGCGATCGGCGGCGCGCTGGTGCTGGCGACCGGCAACTCGCGCCCGGCGCAGGCGCGCTGGATCGCGCTCGCCAGCGCACTGCTGGTGCTGGCGCTGTGCGTCCCGCTCTACAACGGCCTCGACGCCGGCAACGCCAGCATGCAGTTCGTCGAGCGCCATGCCTGGTTCCCGGCGATCAACACCTGGTACTCGCTCGGGGTCGACGGCATCTCGGTGGCGCTGATCGGGCTCACCGCCTTCGTGACCGTGCTGACGCTGGTCGGCGCGTGGGAGGTGATCGAGGACCGCGTGCACCAGTACTTCGCCTCGTTCCTGTTCCTCGAGGCGCTGATGATCGGCGTGTTCTGCGCGCGGGATGCGCTGCTGTTCTACGTCTTCTTCGAGGCCATGCTGGTGCCGATGTTCATCATCATCGGCGTGTGGGGCGGGCCGCGGCGGGTCTACGCGACGATCAAGTTCTTCCTCTACACCTTCTTCGGCTCGATTTTCATGCTGGTCGGCCTCGCCTACCTGTACATGCAGGCCGGCAGCTTCGACCTCGACGAGCTCGCGCGGCTGCCGCTGTCGGCGACCGAGCAGGCCTGGCTGTTCTTCTCCTTCCTGCTCGCCTTCGCGGTCAAGGTGCCGATGTTCCCGGTCCACACCTGGCTGCCCGACGCGCACGTCGAGGCGCCGACCGGGGGTTCGGTGATCCTGGCCGCGATCATGCTCAAGATCGGCGGGTACGGCTTCCTGCGCTTCTCGCTCCCGATCACGCCCGATGCGAGCCAGGAGCATGCGCTGCTGGTGATCGCGCTGTCGCTGGTCGCGATCATCTACATCGGCTACGTCGCGCTGGTGCAGGAGGACATGAAGAAGCTGATCGCCTATTCGTCGATCTCGCACATGGGCTTCGTCACCCTGGGCACCTTCATCGCCTTCGCGCTGGCGCGCGAGCAGGGCAACCTAGACGCCGCGCGCCTGGGCCTGCAGGGCGCGATGGTGCAGATGGTTTCGCACGGCTTCATCTCGGCGGCGATGTTCTCGTGCGTGGGCGTGCTCTACGACCGGGTCCACAGCCGCATGATCCGCGACTACGGCGGCGTCGCGAACACCATGCCGTGGTTCGCCGCGCTGTTCGTGCTCTTCGCCATGGCCAATTGCGGCCTGCCCGGCACCAGCGGCTTCGTCGGCGAGTTCATGGTCATCGTGGCCAGCTTCCAGGCCAACATCTGGTACGCGCTGGGCGCCGGCCTGACCCTGGTGCTGGGCGCGGCCTACACGCTGTGGCTGGTCAAGCGCGTGGTCTTCGGCGAGGTCGCCAACAAGAACGTGGCGCAACTCAAGGACCTCGGCGCGCGCGAGGCCTGGGTGCTGGGCGGCTACGCCGCGGCGGTGCTGCTGCTGGGCGTGTGGCCCAAGCCGCTGACCGACCTGATGGAGGCGCCGATCGCGGCGCTGGTGCAGCAGCTCCTGCTGGGCAAGGCCTGAGGAATCACCCGCGATGTTCGCCGCCACCGACCTTGCCGCGCTCCTGCCCGAGGCCTTCATGCTCGGCGCGATCTGCGCCTTGCTGCTGATCGACCTTTTCATCGACCAGTCGCGGCGCGGCCTGACCCATTTCCTCGCGATCACGAGCCTGGTCTTCGCGGCGATCCTGACCCTGCGCACGCACGGCGCCGCGGGTGGCGCGGTCGAGCCGGTGCGCGCCTTCGGCGGCATGTTCGTGCGCGACGGCTTCGGCGACCTGCTCAAGCTCGCGATCCACGCGGTCACCATCGGCGTGTTCGTATACGCCAAGCCGTACCTCAAGTCGCACTCGCTGTTCCAGGGCGAGTTCTACGTCCTGGCGCTGACCGGCGTGCTCGGCATGATGGTGCTGGTTTCTGCTGGCAACCTGGTCGTGGTCTACCTCGGGCTCGAGCTGCTGGCGCTGTCCTCGTATGCACTGGTCGCCCTGGATCGTGATTCGCGCCTGGCCTCGGAGGCCGCGATCAAGTACTTCGTGCTCGGCGCGCTGGCCTCGGGCCTGCTGCTGTACGGCATGTCGATGATCTACGGCGCCACCGGCACGCTCGACCTGGCGCAGATCCACGCCCAGGTCGCGGTGTCCTACGACCGCACGCTGCTGGCCTTCGGCCTGGTGTTCATCGTGGTCGGCGTGGCCTTCAAGCTCGGCGCGGCGCCGTTCCACATGTGGGTGCCCGACGTCTACCAGGGCTCGCCCACCGCGGTGACGCTGTTCATCGCGGGCGCGCCCAAGATCGCGGCCTTCGGCATGGCCTACCGGTTGCTCGAGGACGGCCTCGCGGGCCTCGCGACCGACTGGCAGCCGATGCTGACCCTGCTGGCGCTGCTGTCGCTGGCGATCGGCAACCTGGTCGCGATCGCGCAGACCAACCTCAAGCGCATGCTTGCGTACTCGACCATCTCGCACATCGGCTTCCTGCTGCTGGGCCTGATCAACGGCACGCCGGCCGGCCTTGCCGCCGCGACCTTCTACGCGATCACCTACGCGATCACGACGGTCGCGGCCTTCGGCATGATCGTGCTGCTGTCGCGCTCCGGCTTCGAGGCCGAGGAGATCGAGGACTTCCGCGGCCTCAACCAGCGCAACGGCTGGTACGCGATGATCATGCTGATGGTGATGGCCTCGCTGGCCGGCGTGCCGGTCTGGGTCGGCTTCATGGCCAAGTTCCAGGTGCTCAAGGCCGCGGTGGAATCGGGCCACCTGTGGCTTGCGATCGCCGCCGGCGTGTTCGCCGTGATCGGCGCCTTCTACTACCTGCGCGTGATCAAGGTGATGTACTTCGACGATCCCGCCACCACCGAGCCGCTGGCGTTGCCCAACGACATGCCGTTCCGCTTCGTGCTGTCGGCCAACGGGCTGGGCCTGCTGGCCCTGGGGATCCTGGGTGGGCCGCTGATGGCCTGGTGCCTCGAGGCCGTGACGCGCTAGTGGCGGCAGGTCCGGCGCTGTAGGAGCCCACTCCGTGGGCGACCGAGGACGCGGGTTGCCTGGAAGTGGCGATGCGGCGGTTCGCAATCGCGCGGTCGCCCACGGAGTGGGCTCCTACGGGATTGCGGGAATTTTCGTCGCTGGGCGGCTCGGCATCCCCGCGCCTACCACTGCCCGTGCCAACATTCGGGGTTGATCTTCCCCCTAGCCGCCCCTATCATTCGCGTCCGCCTGATGCGGGGTGGAGCAGTCTGGCAGCTCGTCGGGCTCATAACCCGAAGGTCGTAGGTTCAAATCCTACCCCCGCTACCAATGCCCATGGAAAAGGCTCCCGTGCGGAGCCTTTTTCGTTGGCGCCGGGTGTCGCGCCCGCCAGCGCGGCGCCCGGCGCTGCCAGTTCCACGAGCCGCAAGGCTCGCGAAACCGGCAGGCAACGGGAGGCCACCAAACCCCGAACGCGGACTCGATCCGCGCCGAGACGGTGGGCCCCGGGCCCGCCGTTTTGCGTTTGTGGGGTCCTGTTTTCCGGAGGACTGGTTGCGTTGAAGCAGGAAGAACTGACCGCGTTGCTGGCGCCGGTGGTGGCGGGTCTCGGGCTCGAATGCCTCGGCATCGAGCTGGCCGGTGGCCACGGCAACCTGCTGCTGCGCGTGTACATCGACGCGCCGGGTCGCGCGGTCACGCTGGAGGATTGCGAAGCGGCAAGCCGCGAAGTGAGCGCGGTGATGGACCTGAAGGACCCGATCGCGGGCAACTACACCCTCGAGGTGTCGTCGCCCGGCGTCGATCGGCCGCTGTTCTCGCCGGCGCAGTTCGCCCGCTACCTGGGGCAGAACGCGAAGGTGACGCTGAACCTGCCGCTGGCCGGACGCCGGCGGGTGCAGGGCCCGATCCGCGCCGTCGAAGGCGAGAGGATCACGATCGAGCAGGACGGTACGCCGCTGGTCATCGAGCATGGCAACGTGCTCAAGGCGAACCTGGTACACGAGTGGGATTCCGGCGGGCGCAAGCCCGGCCGGAAGCGCAAGTAGGTTCAACCGGCGCGCGCACCGAACGGTGCGTGGCGCCCAGTGCGGAAGGCCGGCAGGTCGCGGCCGGTGCTTCAGGAGCGAGAGCGATGAGCAAGGAAATCCTGCTGGTTGTCGATGCGGTCGCCAACGAGAAGGGCGTGGCCGCGGAGGTGATCTTCGACGCGATGGAAGCCGCCCTGGCCTCCGCCGCCAAGAAGCGCTACTCCGAGGACGTCGCCGTGCGCGTGGCCATCGACCGCAAGACCGGCGATTACGAGACCTTCCGGCGCTGGGAGGTGGTGGCCGACGACGTGGTGATGGAGTCGCCGGACCGCCAGCTGCGGTTGATGGACGCACTCGACGTCAAGCCGGACTCGCAGGTCGGCGACTGGATCGAGGAACAGGTCGACAACGCCGAGTTCGGGCGCATCCAGGCCCAGGCCGCCAAGCAGGTGATCGTGCAGCGCGTGCGCGAGGCCGAGCGCACCCAGGTGGTGGATGCATTCAAGGACCGCGTGGGCGAGCTGGTCACCGGCATCGTCAAGCGGGTGGAACGCGGCAATATCTATGTCGATCTCGGCGGCAACGCCGAGTCCTTCATCCCGCGCGAGAAGGCCATTCCGCGCGAGAACGTGCGCCCGGGCGACCGCCTGCGCGGCTACCTGCACGAGGTCCGCGCCGAGGCGCGCGGCCCGCAGCTGTTCGTCTCGCGCACCGCGCCCGAGTTCATGATGGAACTGTTCAAGCTCGAGGTGCCCGAGGTGGGCCAGGGCCTGGTCACCATCATGGGCGCCGCGCGCGACCCGGGCGACCGGGCCAAGATCGCGGTCAAGGCCAACGACAACCGCACCGACCCGATCGGCGCCTGCATCGGCATGCGCGGCTCGCGCGTCCAGGCGGTGTCGAACGAGCTCAACGGCGAGCGCGTCGACATCGTGCTGTGGAACGACAACCCGGCCCAGTTCGTGATCAACGCGATGGCGCCGGCGCAGGTCGAGTCGATCATCGTCGACGAAGAGAAGCATTCGATGGACATCGCGGTGGCCGAGACCGAGTTGTCCAAGGCGATCGGCCGCGGCGGCCAGAACGTGCGCCTGGCCAGCAAGCTCACCGGCTGGCAGCTCAACGTGATGACCCAGGCCGACGTCACCGCCAAGAGCGAGTCGGAGCAGGAGGCCGCGCGCCAGCTGTTCCAGGACAAGCTCGAGGTCGACGCCGAGATCGCCTCGATCCTGGTCCAGGAAGGCTTCTCCTCGATCGAGGAAATCGCCTACGTGCCCGAGTCCGAGCTGCTCTCGGTCGAGGAGTTCGACGAGGACGTGGTGGCCGAACTGCGCGCCCGCGCCCGCGACGCGCTGCTCACGCAGATGATCGTGGCCGAGGAAGTGCTGGACGAGAACAAGCCTTCCGACGAGCTGGTGACGCTCGAGGGCATGGACGAGGAGACGGCCTACACCCTGGCCGAGCGCGGCGTGCGCTCGCTCGAGGACCTGGCCGACCTCGCGGTCGACGACATCATCGACATCGAGGGCATGGACGAGGCACGCGCGGCGCAGTTGATCATGGCGGCGCGCGCGCCCCTGATCGCGAAGCTGGAGCAGGGTGCCTGAGGCCGGTACGCGCGCGGCGACGCGCGCGGCGGTTCGGGGCGTCGTGGACGACGCCCGTGTTCGGATTCCAGGGATGGCCGCCCGCACGGTATCTGCGCGCGGGTGGTAGCGGGCGGCACATGAGTGACGCGCGAGGATTCGCGGAGAAGATCGAATGTCGGACGTAACCGTAAAACAGCTGGCGAACGTACTGGCCCTGCCCGTGGACAAGCTCCTCGTGCAGCTTGCCGAGGCCGGAATGAAGTTCTCCGGCCCCGACCAGATCGTGACCAGCACCGAGAAGGTGAAGCTGCTGGGCTTCCTGCGCCGTACCCACGGCAAGAAGGAGACGCCGGTCGAGGAAGACGCCGGCCCCAAGCAGATCACCCTGCGGCGCAAGAAGGTCAGCGAGCTGACCGTGTCCTCGGGCGCGGCCAAGGGCAAGACCGTCAACGTGGAAGTGCGGCAGAAGCGCACCTACGTCAAGCGCAGCGTCATGAGCGACGACCAGCCGACCGACGCGGCGACCGCCGAGCGCGACGAAGCGCTGCGCCTGCTCAACGAGTCCGAGACCCGGCGCGCGGCCGAGGAAAAGGCCCTGCGCGAGGCGGACGAGAAGCGCCGCCTGGAGGACGAGGCGCGCAAGGCCGAAGAGGCGCGCAAGAAGGCCGAGGAAGTGGCGCGGGTCACCGCCGAGGAAGAGGCCAAGCGCGCGGGCGACGGCGCCGCGCGGCGCAAGGACGGCGAGGCCAAGGGCCACCATCCGCCCGCCCCGGCGCGCAAGGAAGGCGCGCGCGAAAGCGAGCAGCCCAAGCGCCACAAGGGCGTGCATGGCTCGCACCAGATGCAGGACGACGAGGTCGCGACCGCGGATCCGCAGGTCGGGCGCTTCCTCCACGGCCAGCTGCACCTTGCCGACGGCGGCGCCGCGGCGCGCCGCACGCGCAAGAAGCCCGGCCGCCCCAAGGCGGTCGAGCGTTCCTCCGGCGGCGTCCACGGCTTCTCGCGCCCGACCGCGCCGACCGTGCGCGAAGTCGCGATCGGCGAAGGCATCACCGTCGCCGACCTCGCCGCGAAGCTCGCGGTGAAGGGCGCGGACGTGGTCAAGGCGCTGTTCAAGATGGGCGTGATGGCCACCATCAACGAGGTGCTCGAGCACGACACCGCGGTGCTGGTGGTCGAGGACCTGGGCCACAAGGCGGTCAAGGCGGTCGAGACCGACGCCGAGAGCCAGCTGGTGGCGCACGCGGCGACCGAGGGCGACGCGCAGCCGCGCCCGCCGGTGGTCACGATCATGGGGCACGTCGACCATGGCAAGACCTCGCTGCTCGATTACATCCGCCGGACCAAGGTCGCGGCCGGCGAAGCGGGCGGCATCACCCAGCACATCGGCGCGTACCACGTGCAGACCGGCAAGGGCACGATCAGCTTCCTCGACACCCCGGGCCACGCGGCCTTCACCTCGATGCGCGCGCGCGGCGCCAGGCTCACCGACATCGTGGTGCTGGTGGTGGCTGCCGACGACGGCGTGATGCCGCAGACGATCGAAGCGGTGCAGCATGCCAAGGCGGCCCACGTGCCGTTGATCGTCGCGGTCAACAAGATCGACAAGCCCGACGCGCAGCCCGAGCGGGTCAAGCAGGAGCTGATCCAGCAGGAGGTCGTGGCCGAGGACTTCGGCGGCGACACCCTCTTCGTGCCGGTTTCGGCCAAGACGGGCGAGGGCGTGGACGCGCTGCTCGACGCGATTCTGGTCCAGTCCGAGATGATGGAGCTCAAGGCGGCGGCCGAGGGCCGCGCCAGTGGCACCGTGATCGAGTCGAGCCTGGACAAGGGCCGCGGCCCGGTCGCGACCGTTCTGGTGCAGCAGGGCAAGCTGGCCAAGGGCGACTTCATGGTGTGCGGGATCGAGTACGGCCGCGTGCGCGCCATGTTCAACGAGGACGGCACCCAGGTGAACGAGGCCGGCCCGTCGATCCCGGTGCAGGTGCTGGGCCTGTCGGGCGTGCCCGATGCCGGCGACGATTTCGTGGTGGTGGCCGATGATCGCCTGGCCAAGGACGTGGCGCAGCAGCGCGCGCAGAAGCGTCGCGAGACCCGCCTGGTCAAGCAGCCGACCACCAAGATGGAGGACCTGATGGCCCAGATGGGCCAGCAGGGCGACGGCATGCGCGTGCTCAACGTGGTGGTCAAGGCCGACGTGCAGGGTTCCGCCGAGGCGCTCAAGGATTCGCTGACCAAGATCTCGACCGACGCGATCCGGATCAACGTGATCGCCTCGGGCGTGGGCGGCATCACCGAGTCCGACGCCACGCTCGCGAGCGCGTCGAAGGCCCTGGTGATCGGCTTCAACGTGCGCGCGGATGCCACGGCGCGCCGGATCGTCGAGACCGCTGGCCTCGACCTGCGCTACTTCTCGATCATCTACGACGTGATCGACCAGGTGCGCCAGGTCGCAACCGGCATGCTCGGCAACGAGGTGCGCGAGGAGATCATCGGCGTGGCCCAGGTGCGCGACGTGTTCCGTTCGTCCAAGTTCGGCCAGATCGCCGGCTGCATGGTGATCGAGGGCACGGTCAAGCGGAACAAGCCGATCCGGGTGCTGCGCGACAACGTGGTGATCTTCGAAGGCGAGCTCGAGTCCCTGCGTCGCTTCAAGGAAGCCGTGGAAGAAGTGCGCAACGGCATGGAGTGCGGCATCGGCGTCAAGCAGTACAACGACGTGCGCGCCGGCGACCAGATCGAGTGCTTCGAGCGCATCGAGTTCGCGCGGACGCTGTAGTCTTTCTGTCCGGGACCGGAGCGCACTGCCATGGCCCACCGCGAATACACCCGGTCGGACCGCATCTCGGCGCTGCTGCGCCGCGAGGTGGCGACGCTGGTGCACGAAGCCGTGCGCGAGCACTCGCTGCCCTCGGTCTCGGTCTCCGACGTCGAGGTCACGCGCGACCTGGCCCATGCCACGGTCTACGTCACCGCGCTGATTGGCGACCAGGGACCCGCGGCGGTCAAGATGCTCAACGGCACGGCCAAGGAGTTCCGCCACGAACTCGCGCACCGGGTCAAGATGCGCAGCGTGCCGGCCCTGCACTTCCGCTACGACGATTCGGTCGACAAGGGCGAGCGCATCGACAAGCTGTTGCGCGACGAACCCTAGCGCCGATTGGATCCGGAGCGCCGCCCTTGTAGGGCAGTCTTCTGCCGCGACCGTCGCCGATCGCGCGCAGAGCGCGCTCCTACAGAGCCGGCCTTGTAGGAGCGCGCTCTGCGCGCGATAGGCGCCACGAGAAATTCCATGCCCGCCATCCACGGCATCCTCCTGCTGGACAAGCCCCCCGGGTTGTCGTCCAACCAGGCGCTGCAGCGCGCCAAGCGCCTGCTCGGCGCCGACAAGGCCGGCCACACCGGCAGCCTGGACCCGCTCGCGACCGGCATGCTGCCGCTGGTGTTCGGCGAGGCGACCAAGGTGGCGGGGCACCTGCTGGGGTCGCGCAAGGCCTACGCGGCCGAGGTCGCACTCGGTGCCACCACGACGACCGACGACGCCGAAGGCGAGGTGGTGGCGACCGCGCCGGTGCCCGAGTTCGACGATGCCCGGGTTGCGGCCGAACTGGCGCGCCTCACCGGGACCATCCGCCAGCGCCCGCCCGCGTACTCCGCGCTCAAGCGGGCCGGCGTGCCGCTGTACAAGCTGGCGCGAAAAGGACTGGCGGTCGAGGTTCCCGAGCGCGAGGTTCGCGTCGATGAGATCGTGGTCCGGGGCCGGACCTCCACGCAGCTGAGCCTCGAGGTCACCTGCGGCTCGGGAACCTATATCCGCAGCCTGGCCCGCGACCTGGGCGCCGGCCTGGGTTGCGGGGCGCACCTGGCGGGCTTGCGCCGGCTCTGGGTAGAACCGTTCGAGCACGTCCCCATGCATGGCCTCGCCACGCTGGAGCTTGCCGCGCGTGACGGACGTTCACATGAGCTGCTGCTGCCGCCCGAGGCGGGCCTGGAACGGGTTCCGCGCCTGGACGCGGACGCCGCGGAGGCCGAGCGCATCCGCCAGGGCCGGGTCCTTCAGCGCCCGGGGCTGGAATGGCTGGGGTCCTGCCGCATCCATGGGCCGGACGGCCGGCTGCTGGCGCTGGCTGAACGCGACGAGGCCGGCGCCGTACGGCCGGTGCGGGTCCTCAACCCCTGAGGCCGCCCAGGGCCCGGGGCTGGCGCGAACCGTGCCGGTCAGCGGTCCAAGCGCTTGTCCGGAAAGGTTTTGGCCGGCTACAATAGGCGGCTACCAACAGTTGCCAAAATCCCAGCGACGGGGCTACCGGGGCGGGTGCCATGCAGGCACCGCCGGGCCTCGTCATCATTTTGCAGGACAGGAAATCATGTCGCTCAACGCCGAACAGACCGCGAAAGTCATCAACGAGCACAAGCGCAAGGACAACGACACCGGTTCGCCGGAAGTCCAGGTCGCGCTGCTCTCCGCGCGTATCGACCACCTGACCCAGCACTTCGGCACCCACGCGAAGGACCACCACTCGCGGCGCGGCCTGCTCAAGCTGGTGAACCAGCGGCGTCGCCTGCTGAACTATCTCAAGACCAAGGACGTGGAGCGCTACAAGGCGCTGATCGCACGGCTTGGCATCCGCCGCTAAGCGGCCCGGCAGACACGGCGAGGACGAATCCAGTGGCGAAAGTCAGCAAGACATTCAAATACGGCCAGCATGAAGTCACGCTGGAAACGGGCGAAATCGCCCGCCAGGCCGGTGGCGCCGTCATGGTGCACGTCGGCGGCACCGTGGTGCTGGTGGCGGTGGTCGGGGCCAAGAGCGCGCGCGAAGGCATCGACTTCTTCCCGCTCACCTGCGACTACCAGGAAAAGTTCTACGCCGGCGGACGCATCCCCGGCGGCTTCTTCCGCCGCGAGGGTCGGCAGACCGAGAAGGAGACCTTGATCTCCCGCCTCATCGACCGCCCGATCCGCCCGCTGTTCCCCGAGGACTTCCGCCACGAGGTCCAGGTCATCGCGACCGTGGTCTCGATGAACCCGGAAATCGACGGCGACATCCCGGCGCTGCTCGGCGCCTCGGCGGCGCTCAAGCTGTCCGGCATCCCGTTCAACGGCCCGATCGGCGCCGCCAAGGTCGGTTACGCCAACGGCCAGTACATCCTCAACCCGACCGCGACCGAGCTCAAGACCTCGCAGCTCGAGCTGGTGGTCGCCGGCACCGCCAACGCGGTGCTGATGGTCGAGTCCGAAGCCAAGGTGCTGTCCGAGGAAGTCATGCTCGGCGCGGTGATGTTCGGCCACAAGCACATGCGCACGGCGATCGACGCGATCAACGCCTTCGCGGCCGAGGCCGGCGTCAAGAAGTACGAGTGGACCGCCCCGGCCAAGGACGACTCGATCGCCAACGCCCTCAAGGCCGCGATCGGCACCCGCCTCGGCGCCGCCTACAAGGTGGTGGACAAGGCGCAGCGCCGCGAGGCCATCTCGGCGCTGAAGAAGGAAGTGCTGGAAGCGCTCAAGCCGCAGATCGAGGCCAAGGGCTGGGTCGCGGGCGACGTGTCGAAGGAATTCGGCGAGCTCGAGTACCAGACCATGCGCAACGCGGTGCTCGACACCAAGGTGCGCATCGATGGCCGCGACCTCTCCACCGTGCGCCCGATCACCGTGCGCGTCGGCGTGCTGCCGCGCACCCACGGCTCGGCGCTGTTCACCCGCGGCGAGACCCAGGCCCTGGTCACCACCACGCTGGGCACCGGCCGCGACGCGCAGATCATCGACGCGGTCGAGGGCGAGTCCAAGGACGCGTTCCTGTTCCACTACAACTTCCCGCCGTACTGCGTCGGTGAAGTGGGCCGCATGATGGGCCCCAAGCGCCGCGAGATCGGCCACGGCCGCCTGGCCAAGCGCGGCGTGCTGGCCGTGATGCCGGGCATGGAGAAGTTCCCGTACGTGATCCGCTGCGTGTCGGAGATCACCGAGTCGAACGGCTCCTCGTCGATGGCCTCGGTGTGCGGTTCCTCGCTGGCGATGATGGACGCGGGCATCCCGCTCAAGTCGCCGGTGGCGGGCATCGCCATGGGCCTGATCAAGGAAGGCGACAAGTTCGCCGTGCTGTCGGACATCCTCGGCGACGAGGATCACCTCGGCGACATGGACTTCAAGGTCGCCGGCACCGCCGAGGGCATCTCGGCGCTGCAGATGGACATCAAGATCGACGGCATCACCGAGGAGATCATGAAGGTGGCGCTGGCACAGGCCCAGCAGGGCCGCCTGCACATCCTCGGCGAGATGGCCAAGGTGATCTCGGCGCCGCGTCCGGAAATGAGCGAGTTCGCCCCGCGCCTGCTCACGATCAAGATCCACCCGGACAAGATCCGCGAAGTCATCGGCAAGGGCGGCACCACCATCCGCTCGATCACCGAGGAGACCGGCTGCACCATCGACATCAACGACGATGGCACCGTGATCATCGCCTCTGTCAACCGCGAGGCGGCCGAAGCCGCCAAGCGCCGCATCGAGATGATCACCGCCGACGTCGAGCCGGGCGCGATCTACGAGGGCAAGGTCGCCAAGCTGATGGACTTCGGCGCCTTCGTCACCATCCTGCCGGGCCGCGACGGCCTGGTGCACGTGTCGCAGATTTCCTCCGAGCGGGTCGAGAAGGTCAGCGACAAGCTCAAGGAAGGCGACGTGGTGCGCGTGAAGGTGCTCGAGGTGGACAAGCAGGGCCGCATCCGCCTGTCGATGAAGGCGCTGCAGGAGGAGGAAGCGGTCGGCTGAGCCCGGCGCTTCCGCTTCAGGGTATCGAAACGGGCCGCGAGGCCCGTTTCGCGTTTGGGTAGCGCGGAAAGCAGCCACGGCTGCGACCAGCGCCTATCGCGCGCAGAGCGCGCTCCTACAGGCCTGCTTTTGTAGGAGCGCGCTCTGCGCGCGATAGGCGCCGGTCGCGGCTGACGCCGCTATTACCGGGCAATACCGCGAAGCCCTGCCGCGCCGGTCAGTCGCGCGGCTCCGCGGCGAGCTTCCAGAACGGGATGCGATAGTGGCGCACGGGCTTCCCGGACAGCTTGCGTTCGGGACTCTGGGGCCGCGCGACCCGGAGCTCGTGGCGCCCTGGCGCCAGCGCCGCGATCGGCACCATCGCGAGCACGCCGCGCAGCCGCTCGGCGGGGCGGTCGATGAAGTCCCAGGTCACGCCCTCGACCGGCTGCCCGTCGATGGAAATCGCATGCAGGTCCGCGATGCAGGCCAGCAGTGCGTCGCGCTGCGTCGCGCTGGCTTCAGGATCGGCCTCGGAATCGGCCGTCGAGCGGGCCGGCTCGGGACACTGCGCGAGCACGCTGCCGTGGTTGCGGGCGCGGATCGGCATCGTCACGGGCAGCCAGGCGCCGCTTGCCTGCAGCGAGGGAATCCAGGGCTGGGCGCCCAGCGGACGAATCGTGCCGCGCAGGTCGGCGTAGTGCTCGCCATGGATCTGGTTGGCGCCTTGGGTGCCGCGCCCGGGCCAGAACGCCGGCACGCCCTGCTCGCCCGGATCGACCTGGCGGTAGAAGCTCCACATCGTGGCGCCGAAGGCCGCCATCATCAGCAGCAGCACGAATGCGGTGGTGCGGTAAGTGCCGAAGTTGGTGCTGAAGATCGCGTACAGCGTATTGGCGTTCTGGCTCATGCCGACGCGGTTGTAGGCCCCCAGCACGCGCCGGATCGCCCGCGCCGCGACGCCGTCGGGCGCCAGGCGCGATCCGGCCAGCGAATCGGCGCCTGTTGCCAGCAGCATCGGCACCAGGACCAGCGCGGTGATGGCGAAGAAGTACAGGGTCAGGCTCCCGGCCTGTCCCGGCAGCAGGTGCAGCAACCAGGCCAGCAAGTAAGAAACGACCACCAGCACGCCCGGCGCCAGGATCGACAGCGCCAGCCCGACCCCGATGCCGAAGACCAGCGTGGCGCGGTTGTCGGCGCGCTCGATCGCCGCGCCCAGGTCGCTGGCCGCGGCCACCGTGACCGCCCGCGCTTGCGGCCCGCCGCGCAGCCGGTCGAGGCGGATGCCGCGCGGGAACACCGAGCGCAGGCCCACCAGCGCAACCCAATGCGCGCGCATCCCGAGGTGGACCGCGAAGGCCGCGGCGAGGATCAGCACGGCACTGCGCGAGTACAGGTACAGCAACAGCCACAGCGTGCCCTGCGCGTCGTCCATGTCGGGGAACGCGAGGTAGAAGCGCTGGTCGAGCACGCCGATGAGCTGGACCAGCGCGAACACCGTGGCGCCGGACAGCAGCAGCTCCATTTCCCAGGTGGGCGTGGTGCGCGGCGGCATCGCATCGGGATCGACGGGAGCCGGTGCGGGATGGACGGGAAGGGACATGCGGCGGCCTTCGGGCAGGGATGCGCCGGGAGTATGCATCGAGTCGGGAGGGACGTTGCGCAGGCCCGTCGATGCCGTGAGCCGGCCATGCGCCGGTGTTAGCATCCACGAACGGAGGAACCCCCATGGCAGACAAGCGGAAGACCAGTGGATCCGGCGCGATCGACTGGCAGGAGATGGCCGGCAAGGTGACCGAGGCCTGGTCGCATGCCGCGCAACAGGCGATGTCGGCGCTGCCTGGCGGCATGGGCGGGCAGTTCAGCCAATGGGCGGATTCGCTCAAGGACCTGCCCGGCGGCGGCAACCTCAACCAGACCGCCGAGCGCGTCGTTTCCGGTGCGCAGCAGTTCGTGTCGATGTTGCAGGGCCTGGTCGGCCAGATGGGCCATGCCGCGCCCGGCGCGGAGGGTTGGCGCGAGGCGATGAACGCCGCCCTCGGCGGCTTCGATGCCAGCCGCAACCCGGTGCTCGACGCGATGCGCCGCGCGGTCGGCGAAGGCTCGCGCAGTTTCGACAGCCTGCACGCGGAATTCGTGCGCCACGCCAGCCCCTTGCGACAGGAGATGCAGGCGGCGCTGTCGATGCCGGCCTTCGGCTTCAC
>Ga0154020_10005587_pt1 | contig 14797 bp, 9 predicted proteins | sample Klosneuvirus_201_FD_109709 | JGI IMG/M metagenome (GOLD analysis project Ga0154020, IMG submission 109709) | Active sludge microbial communities from wastewater, Klosterneuburg, Austria - Klosneuvirus_20160825_MG | ecosystem: Engineered > WWTP > Aerobic digester > Activated sludge | place...
CGGTTTCGACAACTTCGGTTTCGACAACTTCGGTTTCGACAACTTCGGTTTCGACAACTTCGGTTTCGACAACTTCGGTTTCGACAACTTCGGTTTCGACAACTTCAGCTTCGACAACTTCGGATGCGACAACTTCGGATGCGACAACTTCGGATGCGACAACTTCGGACTCAATGGCTTCCGGTGTGGCGATTGTCACGCCTGAAAGGGCAAGTGTTGCGGTATTGACGAGATCTGTTGTTTGATCTGCGTTAAAGAATCCGGCACCAATGATGATGAGGGGCAGTAAGATTTGCATGTGAGAGTTCCTTTTGTGGAGGGAAGGGAGGTAGGCGTTTGGCAACGTGTCACTCATGACAGTATTAAAAACCATCGACGCTGCCGATCGTGTAGTTTGGAAAAGTGACGATCACTTTGAGCATTGGGCAGACTTGGACTCGTCCGTAGCGATGGAACGGATCTTTCCGAAGACGAGGAACGAATCAGCGCTGATCCGCAATGTGACGTCTGAAAACAGAACAATCGCCTTAACGAGCGGTTTTTCCGACTTTTCGTCTCTTCCCTGGGCGAAACTGACATTCCTGTGATTGAGCAACGCTGACCAGGCGAACCAGAATTGCTACAATCGGGGCTGAATCCGCGTTCGCCGCCTCGCAGTCGTGATTTCTGCCTGGCAAATCTCTGGGTCTGTCCCCCCGGTTGACGCGAAACTCACTCCTTTTTGGGTCGAACACGTTTCCATGTCTGACAAACGCAATCTGTTCAACAAAGTCTGGGATCTTCACGCCGTACAAACTCTGCCGGGCGGGCAGACGCAGCTGTTTATTGGCCTGCACCTGATTCACGAAGTGACCAGCCCCCAGGCATTTGAGATTCTGCGGGACCGAAGGCTGAAAGTCGCTTATCCGGAACGCACGATTGCGACGGTCGATCATATTGTTCCGACGGCCAATCAGGCCCGGCCGTTTCTGGACGGACTGGCCGAGCAGATGATGTCGGCAATTGAGAAAAACTGCGCGGAATTCGGCGTCACGCTGCTGGATTTGAAAGACGACCGTCAGGGCATAGTGCATGTCGTCGGACCGGAGCAGGGGTTGACTCAGCCCGGCATGACGATCGTCTGCGGCGACAGTCACACCAGCACTCACGGGGCTTTTGGCAGCATTGCGATCGGCATCGGCACCAGCAACGTCGCGGAAGTTCTCGCGACGCAGACGATGTTCCTTAACCGACCGAAGGTGCGTCGCGTTGTCGTCAATGGCGATCTGGCTCCAGGCGTCTACGCCAAGGACGTCATCCTTTATATCATTCAACAACTCGGAGTTCAGGGGGGCGTGGGTTACGCCTACGAGTTCGCCGGATCGACCTTCGACGCCATGTCGATGGAAGAGCGCATGACGGTGTGCAACATGAGCATCGAAGGCGGCGCGCGTTGCGGCTACATCAACCCGGACCAGAAGACGGTTGACTATCTGAAGGGGCGTCCGTTCTCACCGCAGGGGGCCGATTTCGATCGCGCGGCGGCGTGGTGGCTGAGTCTCGCTTCGGGCGAGGACGCGCAGTTCGATGACGTGGTGGAATTCAGCGCCGTCGATATTGAGCCCACAGTCACTTGGGGCATCACGCCGGCTCAGTCTGTTGGCGTCAGCCAGCCGCTGCCGAAACTCAGCGAAGTGGCTGCAGACGAGCGGACGCTCATCAGGGAGGCATTGGAATTCATGGGCCTGAAAGAAGGTCAGCCGATCAAGGGGACCAGGATCGACGTCGCGTTTATTGGATCCTGCACAAACTCTCGCATGTCGGATCTTCGCGAGGCCGCTCGTATCGCCGAAGGCCACAAGGTCGCGCCGCACGTCAAAGCGATCGTCGTGCCTGGCTCGCAGCTTGTTCGTAAACAGGCGATGGAAGAGGGACTCGACAAAATCTTTGAGGCCGCCGGATTCGAATGGCGCGAAGCTGGTTGTTCGATGTGTCTCGCGATGAACCCGGACAAACTCCAGGGCCGCGAAGTCTGCGCTTCCTCCAGCAACCGCAACTTCAAAGGCCGCCAGGGCAGTCCGACCGGCCGCACTCTGCTAATGAGCCCCGCGATGGTCGCCGCGGCTGCGATAGAAGGACATGTGGCGGATATCCGGGAGTTTGCCGGGGCGATGGTTTGAACTCAGTTCGCTGAGATTGAGGATCTCTTATGCTGACTCGAATTCAGGCCTTGAATTATCGCTGTTTGAAACGAGTTGATCTGGCACTTGGCCCTTTCCAGGTCTTGGTTGGCCCTAATGGATCGGGCAAATCCACGCTTCTAGACGTACCCATTTTCTTTCGGGACTTACTCGGCAGCAGTCGGGACGGAATTCTAACTGCGACATCGCGGCGATCGGCAAATTTCCAGGACTTGCTATTTGGCCGAGAGGGCGGGTATTTCGAGTTGGCGGTAGAGGCTCGAATTCCAAAGGCTTTGTCCGGGATGGAATCGGTCGAAGGTGAGTTTGATACGGTGCGCTACCAACTGCAAGTGGGCATCGAACCAGAAACTCGTCGAGTTGCGATTCTTCAGGAAGACGTGTTCCTGAAAAAGTGCGACGATGGTGCGCCCACAACACGATCGGAGGAGATGAAAGCACCAGAGGAATCAGAGACAATACTGGAAGACCCAGACGCCACGACGTCTTTCCGAATCGTTGAAAAGTTGCATGATGGTTACGATTTTTTTTCGCCGGAGCGTCCGCAGCCAAAATCAAAAAAGGTCAGATATCCATTAGAACATCGATTTCGCCTCGGTGCGGAAAAATCCGCATTTGCAAATCTACCTGAAGATGACACGCAGTTTCCTGTGGCTGTCTGGTTTCGACGACAACTGATGGACGGCACACAGTTGCTGGATCTGCATTATGAGTCGCTGCGCAAACCAAATCCACCGGGCTTTGGTTCAAGCTCGCAACTCGGAGACGGGTCAAATCTCGCGTGGCAAATCGAGAAACTGCGAAGCGGCAATTCGGCAGCATTCGCGGACTGGCTTGCACATATTAGAGTCGCATTTCCAGAACTGATGGATGTGAAAACGGTGGAACGTCTAGAGGATCGCCATCGTTATCTGGTTCTCGAAAATAACGCTGGTATGGGCGTTCCATCGTGGATGGTCTCGGAAGGGACTCTTCGTCTGCTCGCATTGACGCTGACAGCATACTTGCTTGATGACGGACGACTACTACTCGTTGAAGAACCCGAGAACTGCATTCACCCTCTCGCAATTGAAATCGTCATGCAGTCGTTAAACAGCATGTATGAATCTCAGGTGCTGGTCACAACCCATTCACCTGCAATTCTGAGTTTGACAGCGCCAGACAAGATCCTCTGTTTTTCGAAGACGCCGGAGGAGGGTACATTGATTGTGCGAGGCGACAAGCATCCTCGGTTGAGCGCTTGGAAAGGGAGCGTTGATCCGGGGATGTTGCTGGCCTCAGGGATACTGGGCTGATTGCAATGTCCGAACCGTTGGATCTATTCGTACTCACTGCGGATCGTGATATTGAGCAAACAGTGTTGGGGCTTCTGCCGCGCACGCAGGCGTTGCAGATTCGACAAGTTGAGGCGGAGGTAAGACCGTTTTCTCGTCATGATGGGGGATGCAGAGTTGAAGGAGTTTCATTCCTGCGATCACTCAGAAGTCAGTTCAACCACGCACTCCTCATGTTTGATTTTGATGGCAGTGGAGCGGAAGAAGCGACGGCGACCGAATTGGAGCGACAGTTGGAAGAAGAGCTTCGTAAAGCAGGCTGGGATGATCATGCCGCTGTAATCGTGATCGAACCGGAAATTGAGGCGTGGGTGTGGGCGGATTCTCCACATGTGGCCAGGATTCTTGGGTGGTCCGATGATCGAGAATTTAGAAGTTGGCTGAACTCTGAGGGCTTGATGAAATCGAGTACACCCAAGCCCGCAGACCCCAAAAACGCCATGCAGGCGGCATTGCGACACGTCAGAAAGAAAACGTCATCATCTATTTTCAAACAACTGGCGGAGAAAGTCGCATTCAAGGGCTGCACGGATCGCAGCTTCGAAAAATTTGTTTCAACACTCCGGCGTTGGTTTCCACCAGAAACTTAACGCAATTACACTTTCCCTCAAACAATGGTCACTTTACCAGAGGCTGCAACACCAATGAACGAAATTCAATCCATCCAATCCACCGGCATCGCATTGCTGCTCGACGATATCGACACAGACCGCATCATCCCGGCGAGGTTTCTGCGGTGTGTGACTTTCGATGGACTCGGCGAGCATGCGTTTGAGGATGACCGACAGCAGGATTCAAATCATCCGTTTAACAAGCCGCAGTTTCAGGGAGCAGGGATTCTGCTGACCGGACGAAACTTCGGCTGCGGGTCATCTCGTGAACATGCGCCTCAGTCGCTGATGCGGTGGGGAATCCAGGCGATTATTGCGGAGTCGTTCGCGGAGATTTTCTTTGGCAACTGTGGCTCGCTGGGAATCCCGGCGGTGAAAGCGGCGAAATCGGACCTTGAGAAACTCGCGGAGGCCATCGAGAAAAACCCAAAGCTGGAAATTACGGTTGATCTGCAAAAATTGATGGTCACAGCGGGCGATATTTCATTTTCCGTCACCATGCCGGACAGTGCTCGCGACGCTCTGGTGACTGGACAGTGGGATTATCTGGGGCGTCTGCTGAGTGCTGCCGATCAGGTCACTGCACATGCAAAGAAAATTCCGTATCTGACGGGGTTTCGAGCGTAAGAACGAAGTCGGGCGAGCGGCAGGGCGTCAGCCCTCCGAGTCAGTCACGATCACACCTTCTGAACCATCCGATTTTGGAACAACGCTGTTTCGTCCTGCCAGAATTCCAGTTTGTAGTCGGGCTTTGGGCTCGGAGGGCTGACACCCTGCCGCTCGCCGGGAACGTATGGTCATGACAAACGCTGCTGATGAACGCGACGAACGACTCGCGGTTGTGTTTGACCAGTTGATGCAGGATTCCAAAGGTGGCTCTTCACTGCAACGACTGGATGAAGCCATCCGAAAGCATCCGGATCTGGAATTAGACCTTCGCGAGCTGTTCGCCACGGCGCAGATTGCAGAGGACATCGCGATGCTGCAGTCTTCGGACTTGAATCATCTGACAGGCGGCGGCTCCGGATTCACACGGAACTCCGGATCCCCCGCTGCAGGATCAGCGATCGGCACCTTCATCGGTGAATATGAATTGCAGGCGGAATTGGGTCGCGGAGGCATGGGCGTCGTGTACCGTGCGTTTCAGGCCAGCCTGGAGCGAACGGTGGCTTTGAAGATGATCCCCAACGCGGCGTTTGCGGCGTCGCAGGATCTGGCTCGTCTGCGAGCAGAAGCGCTGGCAGCGGCGCGACTCAGTCATCCCAACATCGTCCCCGTCTATGAAGTTGGAGAACATAACGGGCAGCCGTGGTTCAGCATGCAGTTCATCGAAGGCATCACGCTGTCCGAGCGTTTGATGGGCGGACCGATGACACCTCGTGAGGCAGTGGCGCTGCTGATTCCAATCGTCGAAGCCATCGGCGCGGCTCATCGGGCTGGCGTGCTGCATCGAGACCTCAAGCCCAGCAACATTCTGATCGCTGCCGATGGGACGCCCTTTGTTACCGATTTTGGATTGGCGAAGCGTGTCAATGTCGAAAAAAAATCACTGAGTTCAGGTAGATTTGGTTCCGACCTCCACGGCCTCACCCAAAGCGGAGCAATCCTCGGCACGCCGGCGTGGATGTCGCCGGAACAGGCCGCCGGACAAACGGATTCAATTGACGTCGCGACGGATATCTACAGTCTGGGCGCGATCCTGTTTGCGATGCTCACGGGCCGCCCGCCGTTTCAGGCGGCGTCACCGCTGGACACGGTCTTGATGGTGATCGAGCAGGATCCACCCAACATCCGGATGCTGAATCGCGCTGTCGATTCCGATTTGGAAATGGTAGTGATGAAATGCCTGCAGAAGCCTCAGGATTTACGTTACTCTTCAACTGTGGCACTCGCCGCCGACTTGCGCGCATGGCTGAATAACGAGCCGGTGAGTGCACGCTCATCGACAATCGCTCAGGTGATGAACCGCCTTTTTCGTGAATCACATCATGCGGCGATCCTGGAGAACTGGGGTTTGTTGTGGATGTGGCACAGTCTGGTTGTGCTGTTGCTGTGCCTGACCACCAACTTCATCCAGTTGCAGGGTATCGAAGACCGATGGCCGTACGTCGGATTGTGGGTCGTGGGACTTGGATTGTGGGCGGGGATTTTCTGGAATCTGCGTCACCGATCAGGCCCGATCACAGCTGTCGAACGTCAGATTGCCCACCTGTGGGCGGGAAGTATGATTGCGTCGTCGATGCTGTTCTGGGTGGAATCCATTCTTGATCGCCCGGTCCTTGAATTTTCGCCTGTCCTGGGGGCGATTGCGGGTATGGTTTTCCTCGCAAAAGCAGGGATTTTGTCGGGAAGTTTTTATATCCAGTCGGTCATGATGTTTGCCACGGCGCTCGTCATGGCGGCCATTGAACGCAGTAATCTCCCGGATTTTAGCGTTTCCCTGTTTGGTGTGATGATCGCCCTGACCTTCTTTGTACCCGGCCTAAAATACTATCGGCAACAACGGCGATCTCTGCGATAATCCGCCGCGCGAGCACGAAGCCCGCTTTTCAGTTTCAAATCAGCAACGCGGCCTGGGAGGCAACGATGCGGAAATCATGGATGAATTTCTTTGGGATTGTGGGGCTCACACTGGCTCTCGGTTGTGGCAAACAGCCAGTTCGCAGCGCGGCGGAGTTCGAACGTGACACTTCGGGAAGAATCGTTGAATCGAATTCCGAAAGCAGTCCCATTTTCGACGCGACCGCATCCGACCCGGATTCAGACGCGCCAGCCTTCGATGGTCTGACAGAACCGGTCGGCGTTGATTCTGCGGAACCCGTTCCGAAGCCGCCGCAGTTCGTTATTCCGGGGCAACCAGATCCGCCAACGACGAGCAAGGAAGCGGTCCCTCGCGACAGCCGGTCAGAAGAAACAATGGCTGCCGAATCAGCAATTTCAGACGGAGCGTCAGCAATTTCAGGAGGAACTTCGGCAGCAACGATACGGCGGTCCGGCGCGACGCGAGAACAACGAGGATTTTCTCCCGAACGTGTTTACTTCGCGACCAACCGTGAGCCTGTGCATTCGGTGGCAGCCGCAAAGGATCCGGATTTGTACTTTGGCGGCGACTGCGGGGACGTTGTCTACGGCACATGTGAAGTCAGCATTCCGTACAGGCGAGCACCAGGCTCGTTGCCGGAACCATCCATTCTGAGACTGGAGTTTTCACAGGATCCGGAAAAACATGTGGTGCTGATGGAAATCGCACTGCTGCCGAACGCTGATTTCTGGAAACAGCTTCGAGCGGCGGTCGATGCGTCGCCTGACAAACGATTATTGCTGTTCATTCATGGTTATTCCGCCACATTTCGGGACTCTGCTCGACGTACAGCGCAGATGGCTTACGACATGAATTACCAGGGGCCATCACTGTTCTTTAGTTGGCCCGCCGGCGCTGAATCCGAGAGCTTTAGTGAGAAAGCAAATTATCTGAAGGATCTGCGACGCGCTGAGGAATCTGACGAAGATCTGATTACAGTCCTTGCTGGAATCAGTCGCTATTCCGGAGCCCGGCGAATTCATCTGGTTGCTCACAGTATGGGAAATTTTGTACTCACCGAGGCACTGAAAACAATCGATGATCGCCGCACGCGGGGAACAATTCAGGAACCGTTGTTTGATCAGGTGGCCCTCGCGGCACCGGACCTCGATGCAAAGGAGTTTGTGGAACGCACCGGCGAGCGACTTCTGCCGTTCAGCCGTCGCTTCACGGTGTACGCCTCCGAGCACGACAAGGCGCTGCGACTTTCAAGAGCCGTCAATGGATACGAGCCACTTGGATTTCTAAACGAATATTCGCGGATCGGGGCAAAAAAGCGGCTGTTCGATCTGGTGGATGTGTCACAGCTCACAACCGGCTGGTTCGACAGCGGTCACATCTATTACGGCGACATGCCGGAGATGATTTCCGAGTTCGATTTCGTGTTTCGAGGCGTCAAGGCGGCTTCGTTGCAGCGTGGCCTTGGTGAAACCCCGCCGATTTTCCGACTCAGCCGTCGAAACTGAACGTATTTATGATTCACGCGGCTTGGAATGAGGCTGTCCATTCTCGTTCCAGGGCTCCAGCCCTGGAACGCACTGCACTGGAGGCTCCTGCCTCCAGCGACAAGCTCGCGAGGCAGGAGCCTCGTGAACAAGGATATCAATCCACATCGCGTGAAGGATAGCGAACGGAAAGCAGTTTACCCCGAGCCGACTGTGAGGCAGGTGCGGCGTTGCCCCCACGGCGACGCATTCGGCGGATTCCGCCGAAGTTTATCCCCTGCTGCAGCGAACTGGATGTCTGCGAAAATTTGAAACAGATCGTCTCGCAGGTCGCTGTTGTGTGAAGCGCATATTCGTCCTAAAAAACACGCATGTTGACGACACCCAAAATGAAAAATGATCGGTTGGAACTGGCTGCTTTTAATCTTAGATTCAAGGGCCGACGGGCTTCCCGGACGTCGAGACGGCTTTTGAAGTTTGCGGTCCACGCGATGATCTTTTTGCTCATTCTCTTCAGCGTCGGTTCGAACGCGATTCTAACTGCGGGCTGCACAGATGACGCTGGGACTGTGGTCTATGAACATTTTTCCGGCCAACGCCCGCCCGCTGCGGCCTCCGGAAGAAACGATAGCAGGGAATTGTCTCCGCTGCCCCTCGGCGAGCCGTTTCGTGGCTTTCAATCGATGCTGTACGGGCCGCCCGATTTTCTGCTAAGCGAGCGACCGTCTGTCGTACGATCCGGTGCAACGATCGCCGCTGACAACTCGAAAATTCAGGCTGTCGTCTTTGATACCAACGTGACGTTTTTGCCGGCGGGTAATACCGGACAGCCGGCGATCAGCCCTGTCATCGATCCACCTGTTCCACCTGCTGCTGCCCCAGGCGTCAATGCGTCGGCTGGCGGCAACGTTACCGTGATCCCAACGCAGGCTGTTCCGGTGGAGGCTGTTCCGGCACAGGCTGTTCCGGTGGAGACCGCCACTGGTCCGACTGCTCCCGCACAAGCTGCCCCACAGCCTTCTCCAACTGTGAATCCCGCGGCGCAGGCTGCGCCCAATCCACCGTTGCCTGCCGAGGCGTCCACGTCCGATGTACCGGCACCAGCCGTGACGCCGGAAATGATCGCCGCACAGCGTGCCGCCGTTGAACTGATGCCGGATCTGACCGATGAAGCGAAGGCGCAACTTGCCAAATACTTCCAGCGGGCTTCTGAAACGCTCACGCAAAAGGCAGACATCGACAAGAGATACAATGACCTGAAGGCGGAGAAAGATAACGGCCCTGCGTTGATCGCTGACCAACGCACGCTGTTAAGCCAGCCTCCGCCGAAATCAGAGCCCGAATTCCCGTTTGGGGCGACGGTCACGGAACTGGACCAATTGCGTCTTGTCGATGAAGACAGAGCTGCGGAAGCTCGACGAAATCTCGAAACATGGGAAGCCAAATCCAAAACTCGGGCGGAAAAAAAACCACAGATGCCCGCGTTGATTGAAACAACACGGAAGCAACTTGAGGAAGCGGATAAGGCCGTTTCGGCGACGGCTCCGGATGGAGAATTGCCTGTTCTGGGAGCGGCCCGCCGACTGCAACAACAAACACAGGTCATGTTGCTCAAATCTCAGCTCGAACTTTATCGCATTGAGCAGCTTCGCTACGAAGCATTGAACGAGTTGTTTCCACTGCAGCGAGACGTCCTGACTCGTATTAAGAATTCCGCTGACAAAAGAATCGAACTCTGGAAGACCACTCTGGCTGACGCGCGTCAGAAGGAGAGCGCCCGACAGGCAGAGGAAGCACTTGAAAAACTGCGGAGCGCGCATCCGGCATTGCGAGAACTTGCGGAAAGAAATTCAAAGCTCACCGAACAACGCAGGCAGTTGCAGGAAACGTTGAGAATCAAGGTGGAGGAGTTAACGAAGGCAAACGCAAAGCTCGCGGAGATCGAAGACAAGTTCAAAACGGTTGTTGAAAAGGAAAAACGAGCGGGACTGACGACCGCCATCGGTCTGCTCCTCCGCAATCAAAGGTCTCGTCTTCCTGATCCTGGAGTTTACCATCGTCTGCAGCAGAATGCGGAAAGCGAAATCGTGCGTCTGCAAACGGAGCAGATGCCTCTGGAAGACGAACGAAACAGTCTTGGCGATATCGATGCCAAAGTCGAAGAATCTCTCAAGAACCTTTCGCCCGACGATCCGGAATATCACCAGCTGCGGGAAATGACCGTTGAGCTGTGTAACGACCAGAAGCAATATCTGGGTGATCTGCTTTCCGACTATGATTCCTGCCTGCAGACGCTTGGCGAAACCGACGTGACCTGCCATCGGCTGGAATCCACGATCAGTGAATTCGAGAGCTATATTGATGAACGAGTCCTCTGGATTCGGAGCGCGCCCGCTGTTGGTTCATGGACATTTGGAAGTATTCTGACAGAGGCACGTTCGCTTGTTTCGCATCGTCAGTGGAGGCCTGTCGCCAAATTCGCAATCAGTGATGTTCAAACATACTGGCCGCTTTATGGACTGCTGTTTGTGGGCTTCCTGCTGCTTTTGGTACTCAATCACCGTATCCGCAGCGAGATTGCCGAACTGGGGAATATGGTGGAGCGGCAACTGGATTCCGGGATTCCGCTGACACTGGCAGCCACGGGGCTGACCATCCTGATGGCATCGGGCTGGCCAGCGTTGCTCTGTTTCGCCGGATGGCGTTTGTCCTGGTCTGACCTAAGCCTTGCGTCTGCGCTGAGTGCGGCCTTGTTGAACTGCGGTCTCGCGTTATGGCTGGTCGATTCCTTCCGAAAAATCTGCCGCAGAAACGGCGTTGCCGAATCATTTCTGGCGTGGCCACAGCCGATTGTCCGCACGCTGCACGCAAGTTTGCTGCTTTACGTTGTCGGTGGCATACCGCTCATTTTTATTGTCGCCTTGATTGCTAATTTTGATGACGGGTCGAGTTCCGACTCGCTGGGCCGGGTTGCGTTTGTGAGTTTCTGCCTGTTGCTGGCGGTGATGCTCAGGCGAATCGTGCGACCAACGGGAGCGGTCATCGGAGACCTGCTGCGGTCCAGTCCAACCTCGTTGATGTATCGACTTCGCTGGTTATGGTATCCGCTCGCTGTCGGATCACCGCTCATACTGGCGCTGCTCGCGATCATGGGATATGAATACACGGCAGAGCAGTTGATGATTCGACTGCTGCTGACTCTGGTGCTGTCGATCGTGCTGGTCATCACGTACACAATGGTCATGCAGTGGATGCTGGCGGCAAAACGCAGTCTCGCGATGAAACAGGCGCGGGCTCGCCGCGCCGCCGCGCTGGCTGCGGCGCAGCGGGAAGCTGACGAATCTGGAACTACTGCCAGCACTAGCCCGCCAACTGAACTGCCTCAGGTGGACCTTTCGCTGCTCAATCAACAAATGTTGCAAATGGTTCGAGGCGCAGCCTGCGTTTTGTTCCTGACTTTTGGCTGGGTGATCTGGGGGCAAGTTCTGCCGGCACTTCAGGTGTTCAGCCGAATCGAACTCTGGTCGGTGATCGTTGAAACGACGACAAAGACAGCAATCACTGATTCCGGAAACACTGTGCAGGAAATCACACGTGTCGAACCAGTGACTCTGGGCCACCTGTTGATTTCGATTGTCGTGTTTTCCACTGCCGTTCTCGCCAGTCGCAATTTACCGGGTCTGCTGGAACTGGCTGTGCTGCAACGGCTGCCAATGGATCACGGGGGGCGAAATGCCATTACTACTTTGTGCCGATACACCTTTATGGTCACAGGCGGAATCGTGGCCTGCAATACGATGGGGATTCACTGGAGCAGCGTTCAATGGCTGGTGGCGGCGTTGACGGTTGGACTGGGGTTCGGTTTGCAGGAAATCTTTGCCAACTTCGTGTCCGGACTGATCATCCTCTTTGAACGCCCCGTTCGGATCGGTGATGTGGTCACAATTGACGGTGTGAGCGGTTCCGTGTCGCGGATTCAGATTCGGGCGACCACGATCACGGACTGGGATCGCAAGGAATACATCGTCCCCAACCGCGAATTCGTCACCGGCAAGCTGCTCAACTGGACGTTGTCTGACAAAACCAATCGTGTGGTGATCAAAGTTGGCGTCGCCTACGGAACAGACACCGAGCAGGCTCTTGCGCTGTTGCTCCAGGTCGCCGAAGAGCATCCCCTGATCCTGGGCGATCCAGCGCCGGTGGTCGGATTTGAAGGCTTCGGCGAGAGTTGTCTGGACATAGTTCTGCGATGCTTTCTGCCAAATCTGGATAACCGAATGAAAGTGATTACTCAGTTGCACATCGCAATTGACCGCAAATTTAAAGCAGTCGGGATTCAAATCTCATTCCCGCAGCGAGACCTGCATATCCGTTCTTTACCGCCACAGTTCTGTCTGCCGGGGTCAAATGCTGTGCCGCAGGCGGAATCGTCGGTGTCAGTCCCCACTGACGAAACTCAGCAGCAAAAGCGTTCCGCCTAGCAACAGCAGGCGTTCCAACGACAAGTATTTGACGTCATGCGTCAGAAACGGCGGCACGGCTGAATTTCAGCGCTCGCCAGGGTGAATCTGAGAAAAACTGGGTTTCCGGCGGTCCGGGGCTTCCTGAATTGGCCTAAATCCCTGGTGAGTCTGGAAATGCGGCAGTCTGCCGGAGCGGACGGGTTTACATGAATTCACAAACCCGATATATCTCCCGCACGATTCGCGGACCGGAGGACAGCCTGCGTTTGGAGCAGGCCACCGGAAGAGTACCTCGAAGGACTGGCTGAGGGAGGGAAACTCCCGGTCGGTGTTTTGTTTCGCTGGAGGAAAACATCAGTGTCGATTCAAGAGAGAGTGATTGGTATCGTCAGCGAACAGCTTGACGTTCCGAAAGAAGAAATTTCCCCCGACAGCTCGTTTGTCGATGATCTTAAAGCAGATTCTCTGGACATCGTGGAACTGGTCATGGCTCTGGAGGACGAGTTCGACGTCAAGATTCCTGATGAGCATTATGACCAGATCAAGACGGTCGGAAATGCGATCAAGTACATTGAAGAAAAGTCCTGATTTTTTTCCGCTCGCAACCGCTGGAGGGGAACGATCCGTCGCGACAATCGATCCCCGCTGCTGCGCTGAGCGCGGTACTGCGGGGACTTTTTCCTGATGTGGTTCGGTCCGGAATTCCTTCGTGGGAGTTGCGAGTCTTCACTGCGCCGCGAGCCTATTGATGTCACGTCGTCGGGTTGTAGTGACAGGTCTCGGCGTCGTCACTCCGCTTGGCTGCGACCTGGACGATGTCTGGGAGGCTGTCTGTGCCGGAAAAAGCGGAGTTGGTCTCGTCCAGCGCTTTGATTGTCGAGAGTTCAAAGTTCGATTTGGCGGCGAGATTCGCAATTTCAAAGCGAGCGACCACATTCAATTCGATGCAAAGGACGAACGCCGCATCGATCGCTTCTGCCAGTTTGCTCTGATCGCGGCGGACAGGGCGATCAGGCAGGCTGCCATTGATTTCAATTCGGGGGACAGTTATCGCTATGGCGTGCTGGTTGGAAGCGGTATCGGCGGACTTGACGAAATTGAATCGCAGCATTCGATGCTGTTTGACCGCGGACCGGATCGCATTTCCCCATTTATGATCCCCAAGCTGATCATCAACGCCGCCAGTGGAAATATTTCAGTTCGCTGGGGTCTTCGAGGTCCCAATAGCGCCGTCTGCACGGCTTGTGCGTCCGGAACAAATGCGATCGGCGATGCGTCGCGCCTGATCCAGATGGATGTAGCGGATGTCATGATCACCGGCGGGACGGAAGCTGGACTCACGCCAATGGGGATCGCCGGCTTCGCGAGAACCGGAGCGCTCTCAACTCGCAACGACGCTCCTCAACAGGCCAGTCGCCCGTTTGATCGGGATCGGGACGGTTTTGTTCTTTCAGAAGGTGCTGGAATTCTGGTCCTCGAAGAACGCGAATTCGCCATGAAACGAGGAGCAACGATTCTGGCCGAAGTGCTGGGTTATGGTCAGTCAGCAGATGCGACTCATCTGACAGCTCCAAACCCAAGAGGCGCGGGGGCTGCTTATGCCATGAGCGCCGCGCTGCGAAACGCGGGAGTGAGGCCGGATGAAGTGGACTACATTAATGCCCACGGGACAAGCACGCTGCTGGGTGACATTGCGGAAACGAACGCCATTCGGACAGTCTTCGGCAGCCATGCCGACGCGCTCGCCGTCTCCAGCACCAAAAGTCAGCTTGGCCATTTGATGGGAGCCTCCGGAGGAGTGGAATCCGCCTTCTGTGTCACCGCGCTGCTCCGGCAAATCGCGCCGCCGACGATCAATCTTGATGAGCCCGATCCCGTATGCGATCTGGACTATATCCCCGACAAGCCCCGCAGCATGCGAATTCGCAAAACTATGAAGAACAGCTTCGGCTTCGGCGGCCACAACGCCTGCCTGGTGTTCGGCGAAGCATGAGACCGTTCATCCGCTGTCTCTTTGCATTGCATGGCAAACAGTGAAGCTTTTCTTCATCCGGCGAGCGGGCCGTTGACTTATACGTCGCGCGGTCAGGAATGAGGCTGTCAATCCTCGTTCCAGGGCTCCAGCCCTGGAACGCAACGCACTGGAGGCTCCTGCCTCCAGCGAGAATCCCGGGAGGCAGGAG
>Ga0154020_10005588_pt1 | contig 14796 bp, 12 predicted proteins | sample Klosneuvirus_201_FD_109709 | JGI IMG/M metagenome (GOLD analysis project Ga0154020, IMG submission 109709) | Active sludge microbial communities from wastewater, Klosterneuburg, Austria - Klosneuvirus_20160825_MG | ecosystem: Engineered > WWTP > Aerobic digester > Activated sludge | place...
CGCCCATTCCGGCTGCGCCGCCGCCAGTGCCCGCCGAACCGTGGCGGGAGGTCCGCAAGGCGTGGCGTGAGATCCGCGAGGCAGCCCAGGCCCAAAAACAGCAACCGCCGCCTGTTCCAGCCGCGCAGCGTCAGCAATCTCCACGCCCGAAAGCCGCTGAGGTGCCTCCACCGCCTGCTCCAGCCCTCCCCGCAACACCGCCAGCCGTCGTGCAGACCACTCCACCGAACACAATGCTGACCTCGCTGCGTTCGCTGCGCCAGGATCCTGCCGCCATGCGCCGCGCCATCGTGCTCGGCGAGGTGCTTGGCCCGCCCAAGGCTCTGCAAGGCTGAGCAAGAGCCGCGTTTCACGAGCGTAGGTTTCGCCCGTGAAGTCCCATCTGCCAGAACGGCGCGTTTCGCGGCGAAACATCCTGCAAGCAGGCGGGATGGGTATGTTGGGCTTCGGCTTGAGCCAACTGCGAGCACTCGGCTCTCCGCAAATCGGCCTCGGAAAGGCCAAATCGGTCATTTTGATCTTCAACGGCGGCGCACCGAGCCACATCGACCTTTGGGACCCGAAACCCGACGCGCCATCCGAGATCCGCGGCGAATTCAAAACGATCAAAACCAACGTCCCCGGCGTTCACATCACCGAATTGCTGCCGCAAATGGCCAAACGCATGGATAAGCTCGCGCTCATTCGCAGCGTGCATCACGGTCACAGCAGCCACAACGGCGGCATGCACTGGGCCACCGTCGGCAGGCCGTATCGCGTGGACAGCACGCTCATCACGCCGAGCCCCACCGATATTCCCGGCGTCGGCACACTGTGCGGATGGCTCGCGCAGCGCGATGGTTTTTCCAAAGGCGTGCCGCCTTATGTCATCACGCCCTTTCCACATTGCGACAGCAAGGTGTACCTCACGCCCGGCCAGTTCGGCGGCTGTTTGGGCAATCGCTACGATCCCTTCGTGCTCGATGACGATCCAAACGCGAAAGCCTTCCGCGTGCGCAACATGGCGCTCGATTCAAGCCTCACGCCCACCCGTTTTCAGGAGCGACTCGCGCTGCTCACTCACATGAGCGCCGCCGCACGGCCCATCACCTCGCCGCAGACCGCTCAGATCGACATCTTCAACGAACAAGCAGCCAGCATGCTGCAAACCGGCAAGGCCGCCGAGGCTTTCGACCTCTCCAAAGAGCCTGACAAAGTCCGCGAGCGCTACGGTCGCCATAGCTGGGGGCAGTCGCACCTGCTCGCACGTCGCCTCATCGAGTCCGGCACCCGCTTTGTCACCACGGTGAACGGCCCGTCGATCACCTGGGACACGCACAAGGACAACTTCAACGGCCTCAAAAACAAGCTCGTGCCGCCGATGGAGCAGGCTTACGCAGCGCTGCTCGACGACCTCGAAGAACGGGGTCTGCTTGAAAGCACGCTCGTCGTCTGGATGGGCGAGTTTGGCCGCACACCGAAGATCAACAACGACGCCGGCCGTGATCACTGGCCCGGCTGCTACAGCGTCCTCCTCGCCGGCGGCGGCGTGCGCGGCGGGCAGGTCATCGGCAGCAGCGATGCCACCGGCGCCTATCCCAAAGACCGCCCCATCTCCCCCTCCGACATCCACGCCAGCATCTACGCCGCCCTCGGCTACGACTACCGCGAGATCGAATACCGCTCCGCCGACGGCCGCCCCGTGCCGCTCACGGACGGCGTGCTGATTCCTGAGTTGTTTTGAGCCAAGGAACTGGATTTGCCAAGTCCAGCTTCTCAAACGGCCTTTGCGCGGAGGTACATCGCAGTGCCCTCACCTTGAGCGGAGCTTACCCCGGACAAAAGCCTCGCCTGCACACCTCGTCACTTGCGCTTTGACCCGCGTCTTGCTCCACTGCGGCGCATGATCACGCCCCGCTACCTCGCAGGATTTACCGGCCACCGACAACTCGATAATCCTGACGCCGTCAGGTCGGCCCTGGCTGCTGAACTCGCGTCGCTCAAGACCCGCATCGAACAAGCTGGAGGCATCCTCGAGTTCTACTCCAGCGCCGCTTATGGTGCTGACACCATCGCTTGCGAAGAAGCGGAAAGGCTCGGCATTCCCGTCCATATCATTCTGCCAAAGCCGGTCGTCTTTGATACCGAGACAGGCGAACTAGACCGTAAAGAAGGCTTCGCTGCCGACTTCTGGAAGGACGGCACCTTCCTCACTGATAAATGGAGAAGCACTTACAGTCTCATTCAAACGGCCGAGAGCGGTATCAAAGGCGGGACTCTCCGCCTTACCACAGGCTCCCAGGCGCACCCCGAATGCTACTACGACACTGGCTTGCAGATGCTGGAGGCCATTGATGTACTCATCGCCGTCTGGGACCGCCAACCAGCCCGCGGCCTCGGCGGCACCCAGCACTTCGTCAACCTCGCGGAGAAGGCGCAGATGCCCCGCATCATCATCCCACCATCAGGAGGTGCCGCACAACAGGTCAACATGGACAAGCTGGCCTCGGCCCAGGAGGAAGGCCGACAAATCTTCGAGGAACTGGAAGCATTCAGCAGCGATTGTGCCGCTTACGAAAAAGAGCAGCCGGAAACAAGTGCCCAGTATTTCAAGCGCCTCGAAGACTGCTCTGGAAGACATTCCCAAGACTTCCGGCTGTCCCTGGTGCTGACCATCCTCTGGCATGGTTCCGCCACGCTCGTTGCTGCTGTGGCCGCAGTCCTTCCTCAGACAGAGCTGCTCTGGAAAATCGTCTTGGCAGTACTTGCGGCTGTGGAGCTTTCTCTCGTTGTGAAGGCATTCCGCCGTGCGCGTCGCCTTCATCATGACCAAACCCACGAGCGCTGGATGCAGAGCCGCTTTGCTGCCGAATTGATGCGGGCCATGTCGCACAGCGCAGGTTTGCTGGACCCGCTTCATCCCCTCATTGCGCGGCATCATCCACAATGGCGGCGTTTCGCCACCACGACGGGTCTCATGATTTTCCGGGAAAGCCCTCGCCAGACTTGGGCCAATGCCCGCAAGCACTATCTCGACAACCGCCTGCGCAACCCCAATCCCAAGGACGGGCAGATCGCCTACTTCACGCTCAAACAGGCCGAGGCAGAACCTCACTTCAAGCGCACTCACTGGTGGGGCAGCAAACTCGGTGGTGCAGCCATCGTGTTCGTCATCGGAGCGCTGCTGAGCAAAGGCTACGTCATCACCGCCAAGCTTCTCAAGGAGCACATGCACATCTCAATCTATTTTCCGCAGCCGGTTGATAACGCTGCTGCGGACCTTTGGTCATGGATTGCTGCCTTTTGCTTTAGCTTCCTCCCCATCGCCCTTCCCTTAGCGGCCGGTGTCTTCATTTCGCTTCGCACCGCCCTCGACAGCGGACGCCGCACATACCGCTACAAAGAACTCGCCGATCGGCTCACCACAGCCGCCGCCACGCTCGAAACCCTCCAGACCGAGGCCGCCGTTCGTCGCACCGTCACCGCCACGGAGGAAGTCCTCCTTGATGAACTCGTCGAATGGCACCTCGCCGAGCAGCAGAACGGAGCACATTGAGCTTCCGCATCGAGCCTTTTATCAAACGCCAGCAGCCAGCTTTTCCTTGAGTGCCAGCCACTTGCCCGCTGCTTTCTTGAAATCCTGAAAAGACACCTCGTTCAATCGGATTCTCCAGTCCGCCATGATGGAAGGCATATCCTTGTTAAAACTGGTGTAGTCACCGCGCAACGCTTTCGGACCAGGCAGTCCTTTTTGCACATGCGTGTTCAACCAGGTCCGCACATGCTCAACGGCCTTCATCGGACGACCACCGTGATTCATCGGGTCCACACCTCCCAGGTCACTGCACGAGTCCTGACATTGGTTTCGCCTGCCTTCCAGAATGAGAAAATCCTTCTGTTGCTGATGAGCATCACCAAAATGCTTAGCTCCCGCATACAGCCCCAGTTCGAAGGGCATGTTGAAACGGGGGAGGGACTTTTTCGTCAACTCCACCCGCGAGAGATCATGAATCCCCAGCGGGCAGGCACGGATCAGTTCCAGGATACGATTGTACCGCTGGTTTGCCGAGCCTTCCGCCTCCAAAGCGCTACGCGGCTCAAATCCGCAGCGCATCACTGCAAAAACCACCGCGTAAAACGTATCGCGGTATTTCTGGTCGAATGGGCAGTTGATGAAGACTTGGTGGGTTGGCGCATCAGTGACCACATGCATGGCTATGAGTATTTTGTGTTCGCAGCCCACTTGGAATGCCTTACCGCCTTCGCAGGCACCACCATCACTCTCAGGGAGTGCTCATGCGCTACCTGAGATGCCTTTTTCAGTGCCGCATTCTTGGTCGTAAAGCGCCAGATCGTCGGCATCGCCACCGCTTTCACCTTCCAATTCTTGCCCGTTGAATGCACATACACGCTCTGAATGGCCCGCGTAATCTCCTTGTCCGTCAGCTTCCGCGTTTTCTGGGACTTGATGTGCATCTTGTTTTCCATGGTGATAGACAAGGCTAACCGATAGCCCAAAATCGGCAATTCATTCTTACTTCCCCGGCGCAGGCACCACCACTGGCTCCTCGGGCTTCTCGCCTGCGCTCGTGGTGAATTTGAAGCCGAAGAGGCGCAGCACGCGGCGTTGGGCGGGGCCTTCGAGTTTGCGGAGGGCGTGGGTGAGTTCGTCCTTCACATCGGCGATCAGGTCATCGGCCAGCTCGCGCTGGTCGGCGGCGGTGGTTTGGGCTTGGCGCACGCGGGTATCGGCGGGGGCCACTTCGCCAGATTCCTTGAGGTAGGCATCCATGACCGTCTTCACCTCGGCGGCGGAGGGGTTCGCCATCGCGGGGAAGCCTGCGGCCACGGCGGCGGCCTCGCCTTTCACGATGCCGTCGGCGGCGGACTCCACGGCTGCTTCGGCCACCAGCTTCGGCACATCGCCGGACTGCGGCAGGCCGTAGTGGACTAGGGCAGAGACGTCATGGCCCAGACGAGCCGTGCGACGCTTCAGCACCTCAAAGAAGTCCTGCACATGGGTGATCAGGCTCTTCAGCGCCTTGTCCTTCTCCGTCACCTCCTTCGCCCGGCCCGCCGTCGCCGCCTCCACCGCCTGCACCACGGGGCGATAGCCTGGCAGAAAGGCATCCACCCGCTGTCGCAGCGCCGCAGGCAGCAGCTTAGCATCATCATTGTCCAGAGCAGCAGTAGTCGAGATCGTCTCCAGCGTGGCGAGACGGGCATCATCTGAGCGAGGGGCGGCGTAGGTAGGCATGGTGGGCGGTTGGGTTGGATTTGAGATCGCCCCAGCCAGTTGCCGGAGCACTGGCCCGCATGAAAAAGGATTCCGCCCCCGTCCGGCAAGAAAAATCCACGTCTCCAGGCATCTTTTGGCGCGGAAGAACCTCGCCGCCGTCTCCCTCAACCGTTCCCAGACCCCGCCGCCGCGCCCTGCGTTCCCATGCAATGCCTCCCGGCCTCCGCAGCCGCGCTTTGTCGTCTTCCGCTAGGTTTCCCTGCCCCAGCAGCCCCACCCTGCCGCCTCCCGCAAACCGCTCCTGCTCCAGCAGCCACCCATTGCAGCCCCCGCAAAGGCTCCCTGCTCCAGCAGACCCCGGTTGTGGCCACGAAACAGGCATTTTTGGCACCGAAACGGCACTTTTTCCTTTTGTGATGGCTTCTCGGCACCCGTCCCGCTCGAATTCGTCATTCGACATTTTGACTCCCTCCATCATCCTCCCGTGTCATGAACCCGCCCAAGATCTTCATCTCCGCCACCTCGGGTGACCTCAGCAGCGCGCGGCAGATTGCCAAAGAGGCCCTGCTGACCATCAATTGCCATCCCGTCGAGCAGACCAACTTCGAGCCCGACTGGCGCAGCGTCACCGACATGCTACGCGGGAAGGTCAGCGATTGGCGGGCTTGGCCTGCTTCGGAAACCATTCATGGTAGTGCTTGGTGTGTCCTCCGGCTTCCTGCGCTTTGATATGATCGTAAGCGAAGGGCAGATTGTAGTCGCTGAGCTTTTGTAGCTTCGGATTGATCCATTGCAGCATCTCTGCGGGGATGCCTTTTAGTTCGCGATCAAGGTCTTCAAGCACCAGCCGATGGTGGCGCAGCCCGTCCATTTCCACGAGTTCATGAAGAATGCCAAATTCACGAGCGTTTGAGATCCGGCCTTCCGCAGCTCTCATGTCGATCTCCGAGTGCTGGGGATGCTGGTAGCAGTTGGTCATTTCAAAAATGAGGATGCTGATGCGCTTTGCGCCAGTGAGCTTGTCGCTCAATTCGATCACTAATTTTCCGCCTTCCATCTTCACGTCACCACTATTGATCTTCGACGAGCGGGCGAATGAGTAGCCAGTTTTAGATTCAACCGCCGCCGCCATCATTCGGTAGTAGCCGCTGTGCTCGCGCAGCCAGTTATCAGCCAAGTGGTCGGATTCAAAGGCGGGCAAGATTGCCAATGCTTGTGTAGCATAGAACACTAACGCCATTAATGGAGCAAACGCAGGCAAGAAAGTCTGCATAAATAAGGGAGAGCGATAAAACATGCGATATAGAGGTGCTCCTAACGATTATTGGCTGACAACCGCCCTTGCAAGTAGACCACATACTGTTTCACAGCCTTGAAATCATCCGTCTCCTTGAACTGTGGGAACCGTTCCAAATTTCCGAGAAGCTCCGCAGCAGGTGCCAGTTCCTTTCTGGCTTCGTCAAACTTTGCTGCACCGATTAAGCTCCCTGAGAGATGCCCATGGACCCGCGCCATATCGATCACACGAATAGGGTCTGAAGGTGCCTGCTTCAGAATTTCTGAGACGAGTTGGATATTCTCACGGCCAACTTCAACCGCAGCGTCAAATTCTCCGCCATCATCGAGCGCGACAATTAAGCACTGACTCGCGACGTTAAGAGTAGATCGCGCACTATTGTCGCCCTTAACGGTCGCCGGAATCTGTTTCATGTAAATCCGAGACTTCCCAAGATGCTCCTTGGCATCAGCTCGAAGTTGATTGTAGCGACCCGTTTCTCCAGCCGCCTTAGCGCCACCGATTTGAAGATAGACAATATCGCCAAGCGCATAATGCGCCAAGCCGGCATGGTGGTGGTATAGAGAAGACTTATCGATAGCTATGGCTTGTTCGATGGCGGCGACACCCTCCCTCATACTCGTCTCACTTTCTGAGACCTGTCGGTCATTCCATTGGCTCCAGCCACATTGCATTGCTGTCATCGATAGCTGATCCCAGATGGTGGCGTTCGTGGAATACAGGGCGGCAGCTTTTCGGAGAAGTTGCATACCTGCCTGATATTGGGTGATGGACTCTTTCCACTTGCTCATACCAGCCAGGTATTCGCCATAGCGATGTTGGACAAAACCATGACGATAAAGCCAATTCTCGCTATTGGGATCATCTCGAAGCTGTGCTGTGCAAAGCTTAATGCCTTCCTCGAAGACAGGAAGTTTAAGTTCAGAGTAGCCGGACTCAAACGTCTCAACCATTTTCTTGTCCCAGGCAGTCCATGCCAAGTTGGCCTCAGATGAATTCGTTCCTGGACCTGCCGCCGGTGCTACGATGGGGGTGATGGTTTGTGGTGCTTTCGATACTGGCCCGCTCTTAAGGGCTAGGTTCTCCTTTTGGAGTTCAACATTTCGCTGAATCAAATAACCAGCCAGTCCCGCCATCCCCAGCAGAGCTACGCCCCCCATAGCGCCAAGCAACCACCGAGCGGAAGTTTTCGTTGGCTCACGCGTTCCACCCCCACCTGGCCCGAATGGCCCTTTTGCCTCAATGCTCAGCAAGCGACACATCGCTGATCCTAGTTCTTCGATTCTCAACGCCTCTGGGGGATCAATCGCATCAATCCAGTGCTTGTTTGCGAGATGAAACTCAAGGTCAGGATTTAGTGCAACCTTCGCAACCTTGAACTGGACGATATGCAGACCTGAGCTTGAGGCGAGATTGATCTCTTTGAGCACAGGATCGGATTTGTTCGAGTCTTCTGAGACGATCAGAACCAACGCCTTGCTGCTCCTGATGGCCGTTGTTAGTTGCCCAGGCCAGTTGGCCCCAGCTGGAATTTTGTCCTTCGCCAAGAAGCACCTAATGCCAAGAGACTCAAGGTGATGGACGATTGCTGCAGCAACTTGGTTGTCCTTGCTGGAGTGGGAGATAAAAACATCGTATAGCGTTTCTTGCATGGGAGGGTGTGATTGTGCTTACAATTCGAGACCGTGCAACACTGGTGTAAAATGCACAAAAGCATTACAACAACGAAAAGAGATATCTATAGCAAGAGTGGGCTTTAGTTCACAATGGCGTTACAAGTCAGATGTAATACTTGAAGTTCGGGTGCTTCACTTTGGCACCTTGATTGGCGATGAGGATCTCGCCGACGGCGTCGGAGAACTTGACGGTGACGGGCTGGTCTTCGCCGAGTTTGCAGGCGTTGTAGTTGAGCTTGGTGAGGGCGAAGATGTCGCGGGCGACGGTTTCGAGATCGGCGTCGCCGTGCTGGATGTCGATGACGAGGGGAATGGGCACGTCGGGGCCGTTGTAGGTGCGGAGGCGGGGCTTGAAGCCGGAGGCCCAGAGGAAGCCGCGTCGGTCAGTGACAGGCCAGAAGGTGCCGCGCAGCACGGGGCGTGTGCCGGGACGATAGAGTCTCATGCCGAAACGCTCCTCAGCCACACGAACGGCGACGAGTTTGACTCCTGCGGGGCAGGCCGCTTGGTAGCCTGCAAGTTCCTCGGCATCGAGGCTGGAGCGGCAGTGGAGGAAGACTTCACGCAAGGGCTTGCCGTGCTGTTGGTCATAGGTGTCGAGAACGCCTTTGAGCAGACGACGGGCGTCGTCTTGGGGCAGGTGGTATTGCTTGGTGACAGGTGAATACCATGGGCCGAACTCGCCGACGAAGACGACTCCGTCTCCATCATCGAGAAACATCTGGGCAGCGCAGCAGGCGTTCGACTTCTTCTCGTCGGCGTCCTTGAAGGCGATGCCGACATAGCAGACGCCCTCGCGAGCGGTGGCGAGCTTCCAGGGTTTGAATCCGGCTTTGTAATAGAGTGCGGTGGCGAGGTTCCAGGCGCGATCCGAGAGCGGTGTGAGTCCGCGTTCCTTGGTGGACTGGCGCTCGGTGAGCCGAAGGGTGGACTCCAGAACGATCTGGACGGGCACGCCGAGTTCCATGACGCGGGCTTTGAGCTGGCGGCGAAAGTCGAGTGAGAACTCGTATTGCTGAGGCTGGAAGAAGGCGTCGGCAGTGTTGGCGAAGAGATCTTCTATGTTGCGGCGCATTTTGATCTCCTTGGACCTCGGGGCTCTGCCTGCTGTGCCAAAGACCTTGGATTTGATGCGGCAATTTTGCTTCACCTCATCGGGCACGATGCAGATGAAGCACTGGAAAGGATCATCGCGGCGTCTGGCGGCGGCGAGCTGCTCCATGTAGAGGCCAACGGTTTTGTATACTCGCTCGTGGGCATCGCCGAGGGTGGTAGTCTCGTGAAGAGCGGCGGGGTCGATTGGCTCCTGACAGGCTGGGATGCCATCCCAGGTGATTTGGAAGGCTTCTTCAAAGCCGGGGAAGTGCGGCCAGAGGGTGGGATCGTGATCGCCCTCGGATAGGATGGGCTGGCGGAGGCGCTGGGAGAAGGCATCAAAGGCGGCGAGTCCGCTGGGTGTGCCAAAGACGCCATAAGTGATCTGGCGGGGCCGGTCCACGCCACGGCTGTCAAAGGGACCGAAGAGCGTGAGGCCATCGCAGGGATGGGATGCCCGCTGACCATTGGCAAACTGGAGAGGTGTTTCTTCAAAGCAGATGACTTCACTCTTCATCGTGATCGGCGGCGGTGAGGGGTTCGTCATCGGGGAGTTCGCCTGCGTCCTCGGAGTCGATGGCTTCGGCAAGAGGCGGGGCTTCTTTTTCAAACAGCGCCTCGTTTAGCCGGCAAGGAGCGCCAAGGCTGATGCCTGCCGGGGCGAGGGTGATGCCATCGGTGGCTGTGGCCTGGGTGCTGAGCAGGAGCTGCTCGGCGGCGAGATAGCGGTCACGCCACTCGGCATTGTAGTAGCCACGGGTGATCTTTCGGCGCAGACGGTTCACGCGGTCATCGACGATGGGGCTGCCTGCGGCATCGAAAAGCATGATCGTAGGCACGAGCTGGATGTAGAAACCTGCATCAAGGCCCTTCGCGAGATCACAGCGGAAGGCGAAGTGGAAGAAGACCTTCTCCTTTTCCATGCCACGGCGGATGGTGTTGTAGCGGCGGATCTTGTGGGTGTGCCGTTTGCCTTCGAGATCGGTGAAGGAGAGCTTGCCGGTCTCATTGAAAGTCTCGGGGAGGTAGAACACCGAGGGTTTCTTTGGGTGAGCGACACAACCGAGCCGCTGAAGCCGTGCCCACATCGTCGTGCGAACAAGGGCGGGCATAATGGAGGTGATGGAGACGCCCAAGACGGCTCCACCTGCGGACCAGAGCTGCTGGGCGGAAGTGGGCTTGATGCCCTCAGGCACGCCACTCGGAGGTGGTACGAGGGCGATGGCTTTGTCCCCGACGGTGTAGCAGGCCCAGGTTTGCTTCAGTGCCTTCGTGGCATCGTCGCCGATGTTTGGAAGGGAGTAAACACGCAGCACCGGCTGGGTGATTTCGGCACGGATGGCATTGAGGCGGAGTGTCTCGGGTTCCTGGAGGACGAGGTTCTCGGGCTCCATCGACTGTTGAGCGAGAACGGCACCGTCTGAGAGCGTGCGAGGGAAATCGATTTGATCGAGCTTCTTGACCAACTGCCGCCAGCCAGCGGCCCAGCCTTCGTGGAATGGAATACCGGTGTGGTTATGAAGCGTCCAATCCCACTTTGCCTCATCAAGTCGGAGCGGAATGACAAAGTCGGGGATCTTGCGCTCTCTCCCTATGCTCAGTCCCTTGGTCCGTTCACTCACCGGCAGGTCCTTTTCGATGGAGTTTGCCGACATCAGAGCCAGCAGGCGACCGGAGCGATTGAGTGCAGCGTCGATTGTCTGTGGCCAAGGTTCGCCGCCCAGCATCTTCAAGGTATCCAGCCAGACTGCATATCCAGCCGAGGCCAGTTTCCGCGCCAGCCACTCGGCGAACGTCCGGTCTTCGGAGGCGTAGCTGATGAAGAGGTGGGTGGCGGCTGACATATCGCAGGGACGATGATGGCAAGTAGTTACGTCATGTCACGAGGGAGATAGGGGGACTTGGCAAGTCCCTCTCCTTGGTGCTGAGTTCAAATCCTTGAACGCGAGCGGCATTGATCTGCGTTTCGCTTCCATGCGCCATCTCCTTCTCGCGTCCCTCTTCATCACCACGCTCCACGCTGAACCGCTCAAAGTCGTTCTCGCGGGTGATTCGACGGTGGCGAGTGTGCCGAATCCGCCGAAGGACCGGCCGGATCTGGCGGGATGGGGGCAGATGCTCGGGGAATTCATGCCGAAGGCCACGGTGGTGAATCATGCGCGTTCCGGCACGAGCACGAAGAGTTTTCGTGACATTGGTTTGTGGGATCGTGTGCTCAAGGAGAAGCCGCAGTGGGTGCTGATCCAGTTCGGGCACAATGACCAGAAGGAGGATCCGAAACGCCACACGGATCCTGCCACGAGTTATCGCGACAATTTGAAGACCTTCATCCGCGAGGTGCGCGAGGGCGGTGGGAAGCCGGTGCTGGTGACGTCGGTGGCACGGCGGGTGTACGTCGATGGAAAGATGACCACGTCGCTCACGCCGTATGTCGAGGCGGCGAAGGCGGTCGCGGTGGAGATGCAGGTGCCGGTCATCGACCTGCATCGTGTGAGCTTTGCGCTGTTTCAGCAGCTCGGAGAGAAGTTCTGCCTGCGCTACGGGCCGGGTGTGGAGGACAAATCGCACTTCTCACGCGAAGGTGCCCGCATGATGGCACGGCTCGTGGCTGAAGGACTGGAGCGCGAGGTGCCGGAGCTGCGCGAGCATCTGCAACTCGTGCCACCGCCGCCTGCGGGGCTGCCTTTTGAGGTGAAACGCACCGCTGTGTCGAAAGGCTACGATGGAAAGACCTGCTGGGTGCATCCGCGTGCTGGCGCGATCCCCGGCAAGACACCGAGTGTGGTGCTCACGATGCAAAAACTGCTCCTCACCGGCAGCGATGTGTTTTACGCGCTCAACGACGTGCGCAGCGACGACCTCGGCGCGACATGGAGTCCCATCACCGAGCACGCGGAGACGCTCGGACGCCGAAACGAGCCCGATGGCGTCGTGGTGGCCGCGTGTGACTTCACGCCGAAATGGCATGCGAAGAGCGGCAAACTGCTCGGCACCGGCCACACCGTCCGTTACAAGGGCGATCACGTCATGGCCGTGCGTCCACGCGAGACCGCGTGGTCGGTCTATGACGATCAAAAGCGCACGTGGACGCCCTGGACGACGCTCGACATGCCAAAGGACGCGAAATTCATCAATGCAGGCGCTGGCTGCGTGCAGCGCTTCGATCTCGAAAACGGCGACATCCTGCTTCCGATCTACTTCAAGGCCGAGAAGGACAAATACTACCGCACCACCGTGCTGCGCTGCTCCTTTGATGGCACGACCTTGAAACACCTCGAGCACGGCACCGAGCTGGCGCTCGAAAGTGGCCGCGGCGTGTATGAGCCGTCGATCACGCGTTGCGCGGGCAAGTTTTACCTCACGCTACGCAACGACACCGCTGGCTACGTCGCCGTGAGCGATGACGGGCTGCATTTCGGCCCCATCCAGCCGTGGAAGTTCGACGACGGCAACGAACTCGGGAACTACAACACGCAGCAGCACTGGGTCACGCATCGAGACAGGCTTTACCTCGTCTATAACCGCAAAGGCGCGCACAATGACCACGTCATCCGCCATCGCGGCCCGCTCTTCATGGCCGAGGTGGATCAAAAGACGCTCGCGGTGAAGCGCAGCACCGAAAGCATCCTCGTCCCCGAGCGCGGCGCGAGGCTCGGGAACTTCGCCATCACCGAAGCCAGCGAAAACGAGACTTGGGTCACCGTGGCGGAGTGGATGCAGACCTACTCTCCCAACATCATCATCCCGCCGGACAACGCCTTCGGCGCGGACAACACCGTCTGGGCGGCCCGCATCCTTTGGAAGGATTGAGTCTTTTTGTGCAAGGAAGCGCCTTCCGAGCGTTGAAATGAGTCCTGATCTCCGCCATCTGACGGACTCCCGAAACCTCCTTCATGCCCAGCGTCACCGAAACCACCCTTCGCTTCACCGGCGGCTATCCGCCACTGCCGGTCCTCGCGCTGGCGTTTGGGCTGGCGGCACTGATGTGGTGGCTCTACGGGCGTGAATCGAGGTTTGCGAGCGGACCGCTGGCGAAGCTGCCCGCGTTGCTGCGCTCGCTGGCGGTGTTTGTGCTCGTCATGGCGCTGGCGGGGCCGGTGTTGCGGCATGTGACTACCTTGCGACAGCTCGGCCGGGTGATCATCGCCGTCGATGGATCGGCCAGTATGCAGCTCACCGATGAGGCGACTGAAAAAGCGGCCACGACGACGAAGTCGCGTTACCAGCGGGCGGAGGACATGCTGCTCAAAGGCACCACGCCGCTGCTCAAAAAGCTCGCCGAAACGCAAGATGTCGAGCTCGTGGCTCTTCGCGGCAACAGCACGCAGCGCCTGTGGTGGCGTCGCCAGGGCGGCAAAGATGCCTCGGGCGAGCTTCCGGCCACATTTGACCTGCCGGCGACCACGCCGATCACGAATCTCGATCAAGCTCTCCGCAGCGCTTTGGGTCCCGTGACGGCCGGAACGGCCCTCGTGGTGCTCACGGACGGCCAGCACAACACGGGCGGCTCGCCGGAGGAATTCAGCGCCACGATGAAGACGGCTGGTGCACCCGTTTTCACCATCGGATTCGGCACCGAAGTGCCGCCGCCGGATCTTTCGCTGCTCGATGTCATCGCGCCGGAGTCCGTTTTTTCGAAAGAGAACTTCCAGGGCCGCCTCACGATCCAGGACAGCATGCCCGCAGGGCTGCCCGCCACCGTGCAGATCGACAGCCAGGGCAAGACGCTGTGGAAGAAGGACTTCACCACCGATGGCAAGGGCAGCAAAAGCTTCGACTTCATGTTTCCCGTGGCCTCGCTGCCTCCGGCGCTGCCAGGCATGCGGGACAAGACGCTGCGCAGCGTGTCCATCCGCGTGGCAGCGAGCGGTGACCGGGCCTCGCTGGAAAAAACACGCGCTAATAACCATCGCGAGCTCGCCATCCACCTGCTCGAAAAGAAGCGCAAGGTGCTCATCCTCGATGGTCGCCCTCGCTGGGAGACGCGTTACCTGCACAGCCACTTTGATCGCGATGACCGCTGGCAAGCCACGCTCATTTTTGATGACTACGCCGAAGATGCGGCCAAGGGCTCGCTGCAGACAGAGTTTCCGAAGACCCGCGATGACCTGCTCACCTATGATTTGATCATTCTCGGTGATGCGTCGCTCCAGCGCTTCAAAGGCGAGCACCTCGACTGGATCGTCGAGTTCATCGAAAAACGTGGCGGCGGTCTCATCCTGCTCGACGGGCAGCGCGGCCATCTCCGCTCCTGGGCCAGTGGAAAGCCCGCCGCGCTCATACCGGTGCGTTTCCTCAATTCCACCGACGCGCCCAAGCCCAGCAGCCTTGAATTGACCACCGACGGTCAGCGATTTGAGGCCCTCCGCCTCAGCGACAGCCCCAGCGCCAACACCACGCTCTGGCCCACGCTGCCCAAGGTCACCTGGCATGCACGCGTGGAGCCGCAACCGGCCTCCGTCACGCTCGTGAAGGCGGGAGAGCCAGCGATGATCTTCCGCCAGGTCGGA
>Ga0154020_10005589_pt1 | contig 14794 bp, 13 predicted proteins | sample Klosneuvirus_201_FD_109709 | JGI IMG/M metagenome (GOLD analysis project Ga0154020, IMG submission 109709) | Active sludge microbial communities from wastewater, Klosterneuburg, Austria - Klosneuvirus_20160825_MG | ecosystem: Engineered > WWTP > Aerobic digester > Activated sludge | place...
AGGGCGTGAACCTGATCGGAAACGGCCCCGAGGTGCTGTCTCGCGTCGACCTCCTCGGCAGCGACCTCGAGATCTCGGACGGCATCTGGACCTGCGGAAAAAACGGCCAATCCGTGCCCGTCGGCGTGGGCTGCCCAACGGTGCGCATCTCCCACATCACCGTGGGCGGCACCAAGGTCGGAGGCTGAGACCATGCATCAGAAGACAGAGCAGTTGATCGCCCTCGCCTCGGAGATCGTCGAACGCGCCACCGCGCGCGGCGCAGACATCGCGGAGGCCGTAGCGCGCGAAGGCCAAGATCTCTCGGCCAAGGTGCGGCTGGGCGAACCGGAGCTGGTCGAGGAAGCCGCCAACCGAGGCTTCGGCTTGCGGGTGATCATCGGCGATCGCTCGGCCACCACCTACACCTCGGACGCCACGCCGGCCGGGCTCGCCGCGCTGGTCGAGGACGCGATCGAGCTGGCCGGCCTGTCGGAGCCCGACCCCCTGTCCCGGCCGCCTGATCCCACCGAGCTGGCTCGCGATCTCCCGGTGATCGAGCTGTTCGATCCAGCGGTCGAGCGCATTGAGGGATCCCAAGCGATCGCCTGGGCCATCGAGGCTGAGAAGGCAGCGCGGGGACACGACCCCCGGATCACCAACAGCGAGGGGGCCAGCTTCGGCCGGACCATCTCCCACTACGCGCTGGTGACCAGTGGCGGTTTCCGCGGGGGCTACTCGGGGACCTACGTCATGCTCTCCACCGAGCCAGTCTCGGGCGACGACAGCGGCAAGAAGCAGGTGGGGCGGTACTGGGATGCCAAACGCTTCATGGGCGAGCTGGAGACCCCCGAGGCCATCGGCCGCGAGGCCGCACGGCGCACCCTGGCCAAGCTGGGGGCCAAGAAGCCTGGGACCGCGGAGATGCCGGTGGTCTTTCACCCGGACGCGACCGGGGCGCTGCTCGGGCTCTTCCTCGGCTGCGCCTCGGGCGGGGCGATCTATCGGCGCTCCAGCTATCTGTGCGGCAAGGAGGGGCAGGTGATCGGCTCCCCGCTGATCGAGATCGCCGACGACCCGCTGATCTCCCGCGGCCCGGGCTCGCGGCCCTTCGACGGAGAGGGCCTGCGCTCGCGCAGAAACGTGATCGTCGAGCAAGGGGCGCTGCGGAGCTACCTCCTCGACACCTATAGCGGCCGAAAGCTCGGGAAGAAGAGCACCGGCAGCGCGGCTCGCGGCACGGGCGGGCCTCCCTCGGTGGCAGCCAGCAACTTCATCCTGGCGGCGGGCCAGTCCACGCCGGCCGAGATCATCGGCGGCGTGGACCGCGGGATCTTCGTCACCTCCATGATGGGCTTTGGCTTCAACGCGGTAACGGGCGACTTCAGCCGGGGTGCGGAGGGCTTCTTCATCGAAAACGGCGCGCTAGCGGGGCCCTTCTCCGAGGCGACCGTGAGCCTGAACTTCGAAGAGCTGATGAAGCGGGTCGACGCGGTGGGCTCCGATCTGCTGCTCCGCTCCCGAGTCGCGGGGCCGACGATCCGCGTGTCGCGCATGACCGTGGCGGGTGGCTGACGCCCTACTTACTGCTGGTTCTGGGGCACCCCGTCGGCGATCTCGTAGTAGTCGCCTTTGTCTGCCACGAAGATGTGGATCTTGAGCGTGGTGTCGGTGGGCCCGTCGATGGTGCCCAGCGTGACGCCGATCCAGTCGTGCTTCTTCTGGTCGAGCGGGTCGAAGAACAGCGAGGAGCCGCAGATCGAACAGAAGCCCCGGCGGACCTTCTCCGAGGACTGGTACCAGGTCACCTTCTCTTCGCCATGGATGGTGAGCGCGGCGCGCGGGACGTCGGCCCCCGCGCCATAGTTGCCGGACCACTTGCGGCACTTGGTGCAGTGACAGGCGTCGTTTTTATCGAGGGAGCCCGTCACCTCGAAGGTGACCGCTCCGCACAAGCAGGACCCGCGGTGCATGGTGGTGATGGTCTGCCCGGAGCGTAGCGCGTGAGTCAAACGGCTGTTCAGGGCTCAGCGGCCCGCTAGAGCGCCGAACCGCTAGTCGGACCGTAGCGAGGGCGAAGAGGCCTAAATTCATGCGCCAAACGTGACGCGAGCATCTTCGGCCGCAGCCGGTCTGATTAGCGGTTCGGCGCTCTAGTTCTCGCAGCGTTCCGAGCGATCGGGCGTGACCCAGTGGACCAGATACGGCGGCGCGCGATTGGGATCCGTGCCATCGGCCACGACCAGCGCATTCCCCACGACCGCCGCTTGCGTCGCGTCCTGCATCAGGGTGGTCGCCTGCTGCGGGCAGTAGCCGGTCCGCGCCGACCACTCGCCGAAGAAGCCGTCGCGGAGCAGCACTACCGCGCGCCCCTGCAGGAAGGCCAGCGCGGCCGGGCTGCTCCAAGGATGAGAGGCCAAAGAGGGGTCGCGGACAGGGACCGGCACGTCGTCCTCGACCTTCATGATGTTGTTGGCGCTAGCAGCGATCCAGAGCGCGCCATCGCTGATCGCCCCGGAGAGCAGGTTGACCTGCGCCACGACGGTAGTCTCGGGTCGTCGGAGGACGAGCTTGTCACCGCGGAGGACTGCCAGCTCGCGCGCGCCGATCGAGGCATAGACGACGTCCCCGCGATCGAAGAGGAAGCCGTAACGCGTCGGGAAGGTCGGATCGTCATCCGCGCGCCGAGGCAAGAGCGCGATCGGGTGGTATTGTCCGTCCTCATAGCGCCCCAGCGCTCCGGTCGAGCTGAGCGTGTGGAACTTGGTCAGGGCCCCGCCCGGCGGTCCGGCCAGGCGGTGGATGCCGGGCGGGAGACGGCCCCTGAGGACCAGCGGACAAGGCGCTCCCGGGACGATCGCGTCGAGATCGAGGCTGGCGAGGCGGCCATCGCTCGCGGTGAGCCACAGGGCCCTCGATCCCGGCTGCAAGAAGGAGGCGGAGATCGCGAAGCCGCTGGCGGCGCAGAGGGGCTCGAGCTCAGGCGTGCCCCGGATCCGCAACAAGCGCCCGTCCTGAGTGCCGAGGATCGCCGAGACGCCCTCCACCTCGGTCACCAGCGCGGCCGGCTGGCTCGACCCGAGCTCGAGCGAAGGCGATCGGACGGTCAAGCAGCCAGCGTTGCAGCGGCTCGGGTGGTCGGGGACGAGCAAGTCGATCACGGCGCCGGTGACGGTGGCCTCTGTCCAGCGCGGCTCGCTTCCGCCATCCCAGCGGAGCGCGTAGCTCATGTCGGGGCGGGTCAACGCGCAGCGGCGCTCGCAGGCCTGGGCCACGGGCAAGGTGCCGAGGTCCAGGCCCAGCGCCTCCGGGCTCTGGTCATAGCCTAAGGCAAAGAGGGTCGCGGGGCTTTGTCTCCCGAGGAAATGGACGGCTGCGCTCAGGTCGCTGGCGGCGATGAAGACGTAGCGATCGCTCTGGGGGCGCTCGGGGCGCTCGAGCGCAAAGATCCAGGTGCGCGCGGCCAGGGGAGGCGGCGCGATCACCGTAGGCGGGGGTGGAGTACAGGCGAACGGAAGGAAACAGAGCGCGGCGAAGATGAGCCGAGGGCTCACGGACAACCGCTCTGCTGGGGGCTGATGTTGCCGGTGATCTGGCAGGTCTGGGCGTTGATGCGGATCCGGCCCAGGCCGCCGCCGCCACCGCCGCCGAAAGAGGCATTGGCCCCCACGGCCGCGGGGTTGTTCTTCGTCGCTCCGGTGCCGCCGCTGCCGCCGCCCGAAGGCGCGCCGCCGCCGGTCGCCGAGCCGATGCCGCCGTTTTGGCCGGGGAGCCCCACCGCTGCACCGCCGCCGCCTCCGCCACCACCGCCGCCGTTGGCCACGATGCTGCCCACCGCCGTCACCGTCGAGCCCTCGAGCAAGATGCCGCCACCGGATCCGCCACCGCCACCGCCGCCCGCCGCGCGGCCTCCTGCGCCGCCGCCACCGCCCGCGTGGATCTCGCCGGGTACGGACAGGGTCAGCGCGGCCGAGATCTGGATAGCGCCGCCGCCGGAGCCACCGACGCCACCGTTGACCGCGCCGCCTTGGCCGCCATGGCAGCCGCCCCGGAGCGGGACCAGGGTGTTCGCCCCGCCGCTCATCCCAGTGGCTCCACCCGCGGCTGCACTGCCGCGTCCACCGGCTGCGCCCACGCCTCCGAAGGCTCCTCCACCGCCGCCGCCGCTGCCGCTGGCGGGAGCGGCGCCCACGCCCTGCGCGCAGTCGGCGGTGCTGCCCGCACCGGGCGCCGGCGTCGTGGTGTCGGCGCGCGCGTCGACGCGCCCTGAGATCGTGGATCCGCCGAACACCGCGAAGATGACGGGCTTGTCGCCCACGATACGGAGGACGCTGCCGGGGAGCACATCGAGGCCAGCGATCGCGAACAGCGCCACCACCCCGCCGCCCAGCTGGGTGTAGTTGCGGGGGGCGGGGGCGAGCCCTCCGCAGGGGTTGGTGAACATCAGCGTCGCGCTGTCGAAGGTCGTCACGCCGCAGCCAAAGCTGAGCCGCGGCCCGATCGCGCCTACGTCCAGGGGATCGAAGTTACTCGGCACATAGGCGAAGGCTGGCGCCCCCGTATCGGGCGGCATCGCGTCGGGCGCGGCCGCGTCAGGGAAGATGAAGCCAGCGTCCTCGGTGGCGTCGGGGTTGGTGGCGTCCAGGACGCCTCCGTCGAGATCGCTGGAGTCTGGCGGCTCGGCGTCCAGCACGAGCGCATCAGAGGCGCCGGAGTCCAGCAGGCCCGCGTCCGGCTCGGTCGCGTCCAGCTCGGTTGCGTCAGGCTCGGCGGCGTCGGGATGGATCCCGGAGTCGCGCGGGCCTGTATCCCGAGGCCCCGCGTCCTCGCTGGCGGCGCCGAGCGAGATCGCAAAGCGGTTACAGGCGTTCGGCTCAGCCACGAAGCTCTTCTCGCCCTTGGCGATAAGGACCTGCTCCGGCCCCTCGAGGCGCACGGTGATCGCCAGGTTGGCCCGCGCTGTGGTCGCCGGATCGAGCTCGACCACGAGCGAGGTCGTGCCATCGTCAAAGGACGCGGCGAGCTCGTAGCGCCGTTGATAGCGCACGCCGGCGAGATCGAGGAGCACGACCAAGCTGACCGCGCCTTGGCGGACCGAGGCCGGGGCGTCGACGTCGAGCTCGAAGCTCGGCGCCTTGCTCTTGCACTTGTCCTCGCTACAGGCGGCGAGCAGGAGCAACGCCGAGAGGACCAGGCTGAGGCTTCTCATGGTCGCTGCCACTCGTTGATCGAAGTGCTGCCAAGCTCACCGCTGGGCAAGAAGCTGTTTCCGCCCTGGGTGACCAGCACGATGGACACGACCGCGCCCGCGACCGCCGCGGCGCCCAGGCCCACCCAGAGCCAGCCGCTCACGCCCTCGTCCGTGCTGGCTTTGGCCGCAACATCGGTGGGCTTGTCCACGATCTGAGGCTCGGTCGACACGAGCAGCTTCGGGGGCTCGGCCGGTGACGGGCTCGGCGAGGGTGACGCTGGCGGCGGGCTGACCTCCGGCACGATCTCGGGCTCTGGCGTAGACTCGCTGCTCGGCTCGAGCAGCACCATCACGGTCTTCTTCTGGCCAGCGGTCACCGACACCGCGGTCTCGAACGGCAAAAAGCCCTGCTTTTGGGCGCTCACCTTGTGGGAGCCGGCCTTGGCCCACTGGGCGCGCAGCGGAGTCTCGCCAATCACCTCGCCGTCGATGGTGACCGTGACCCCGTCCTCCTCCGCGGAGACCGCGATGCGCCCGATATATGGCTCGAGCGCGGCGAGGCGCTGCTTGGCGCGCGCGCCCAGCTTCTCGGGAGCGTCATCGGCCTCGTCTACGAAGCGCTGATAGTACTGGGCCGCCCGGGCATAGTTTTGAAGCTTGTCATTGGCCTCGGCGATGCTGAAGAAGATCTTGGGGCTCTTGAAGACCCGGTACGCGCCTTCAAAGCGCTGGAGTGCCTCGGCGAACTTCTTCTGGTCGAGGAGGCCGTTGCCTTCTTTGAGCAAAGCCCCGGCCTCAGCCCGACCATCCCCTTCGTCTTCCTCCTGAGCCGCCGCCGGCAGGACGGCGAAGAGGAGCGTCATCGCCAGCCAGCTTCGAGCGGTCCAGATCACGCGGGCAATGTAACCAAAGCATCGACCTGGGCGCGAGTGCTTTTCTATGGAAGGCTGAGGAAGGTCCATCGCATGGTGAGCACGTCCATCGTCCTCTTGCTCTGGGCGGTCCCCAGCCCCTGGCCCTGGCCGCACGCTCCCGGCTCCCAAACCGTCGAGGCTCGGATCGCGCCCCCGCCGGGGTATGTGCGGCCTCCCGCGCCACCCGGCAGCTTCGCGGCCTGGCTCCGGGGCCTGCCGGTTTTGGCCGGGGACCCAGCGGTGCAGCTCTTCGACGGCCGAAAGAAGCGAAACCAAGAGGCGCATGCCTTCGTCCTCGATGTGGACGTGGGTTCAAAGGACCTCCTCCAGTGCGCGGACGCGGTGATCCGCCTGCGCGCCGAGTACCTGTTTGCGCAGGGCGACAAGGCCAGCATCTGCTTCCACCTGACCTCGGGTGACCCCGCGCCCTTTGGTCGCTGGATGCGCGGCGAACGCCCCCAGATCAGCCAAAACCGGCTCCGCTGGGTACGGGGCTCGACTGGGACCAGCGACCACTCGGCGCTCGCGCGCTACCTCGAGTTCGTCTTCACTTACGCCGGCTCAGCGTCCTTGGCGGCCGAGCTCGCGCGCCCAACCAGCCCGATAGAAGCCGGGGATGTGATCATCCGCGGGGGTCACCCGGGGCACGCCATCATCGTCTTGGATGTGGCGGAGAAGGACGGGCGGCGGGCCGTGTTGCTCGCGCAGAGCTACATGCCTGCTCAACAGATCCACGTCCTGAGGAACCCAAAGGACCAAGGCTCGCCCTGGTACGCGGCCGAGACCGAGGGCGCCCTGGAGACGCCCGAGTGGCTCTTCGAGTGGCAAGACCGCCGCCGATTCACCCAAAGAACCTGCGGAAGCGCGGGTGGAGGCTTGCTTTGAGACGCGTGACCGGCAACCATCATGCGCCGTGTCGAAGGCCACTACGCCAGGCTCCGTCGTCGTCACTGAAGGCGTGCGCGTATCCGTGAAGAGCATGTACCTCGACCACCAGTCGGCGCCTCAAGCCGGCCGCTACGTCTTCGCTTACACGATCCGGATCGCCAACGAGGGCCCAGAGACGGTGCAGCTAAAGACCCGGCACTGGATCATCACCGACGCCACCGGTGAGGTCCGCGAGGTGAAGGGCGAAGGCGTCGTCGGCGAGCAGCCGACGCTCGAACCCGGCCAGGCCTTCGAATACACCTCGGGCTGCATCTTGAAGACCCAATGGGGCACGATGCACGGGACCTACCAGATGGTCCGCGACGGCGCCTCCAGCTTCGAGGCCGAGATCGCCCCGTTCCTGCTGGCCGCGCCCTCGCTCACCGCGACGCGGACGATGAACTGACCTTCGGCAGCTCCTCCACATGATCCGGGAAGCGCAGCTCGAAGCTCCCGCTACCTTGCTCGCTGATCCGCACCTCCGGACCGAGCCGCGCCTGGATCGCCTCCACCGTCCGGGCCGCGCAGGGCAACGCGAGGCGCAGGCGTAGGCTTCGGGGCCCCGAGGGCAAGAGCGTCGACAGGCAATCCGCCCGGACCGCGACCAGGAAGGTGTCGGTCCAGGGGAGCTGACGCTCGGTCAAGCGCAGGAAGCCTTGCAGCGTACGCTGCCGCTCGGCCTCACTCACCGTGGGGCTGCGCGGCGAGCGAAACAACGACAGCGCGACGCTGAAGGTCGAGCCGCGCACCAGCGCCGCCCCGAGCGCGCTCGGCCCCACCAGCTCGGCCAGGGCCTCGGCCACGCCCGGGAGCTGCTGCCGGGTGCCCTGGATCTCGAGCTGCATGCGCAGCAGATCGGGCCTGAGCGCCGAGCTCGAAGTCACGACGACGCGAGGGCCCAGCGTGAGGAGCCGCAGGCGCAGCAGTCCCTCGTTCCCACCAAAGGCGCGCTCGAGGAGCGGATCGACCCGCACCGCAGCGACGGTCTCGGGGGCCTTTGTTTTTGGGGGTTCCGTGCAGGCGAGGAGGAGGACGGCCGCCACCGCCAAGAGCTGCGGCGGGAGCCTAAGGACAGGCATCGCTCAGCCGCGCTTGTGCATCACCTGGTACTCGCGCCGCTCGTGGCCGGTGTACACCTGCCGCGGGCGCGAGATCTTCTGGTCCTTGTCGTCGGCCAGCTCGTTCCACTGCGCCAGCCAGCCCGCGGTGCGCGGGATGGCGAAGAGCACGGTGAACATGTCGGTCGGGAACTGCATCGAGTCGTAGATGAGGCCCGAGTAGAAATCGACGTTCGGGTACAGCTTGCGAGAGACGAAGTAGTCGTCCTGCAGCGCGATCCGCTCGAGCTCGAGCGCGATGTCGGTCAGCGGGTTACGGCCCGTGACCTCGAAGACCTGGTCGGCCAGCTTCTTGATCGTCTTGGCGCGGGGGTCGTAGCTCTTGTAGACGCGGTGACCGAAGCCCATCAGGCGGCCACGACCCTCCTTCACCTCTTTGATGAAGGCCGGGACGTTCTTGACGTGGCCGATCTCGGTCAGCATCCGCAGCACTTCCTCGTTGGCGCCGCCGTGGAGGGGGCCGGAGAGCGCCGCGCAGGCCGCCGAGACCGCGGTGTACACGTCCGCCTTGCTCGAACCGACCGTCCGCATGGTGGAGGTCGAGCAGTTCTGCTCATGGTCCGCGTGGAGGATGAACAGGACGTCGAGCGCCTTCTCCAGGATCGGATGGGGCTGGTACTTCGGCTCCGAGATTTGCTTCACCATCGCCAGGAAGTTGCCGGCGTAGGAGAGCTCGTTGTCCGGGTAGACCAGCGGCAGACCGCGGCGGTGGCGATAGCACCAGGCGGCGATGGTCGGCATCTTGGCGATCAGGCGGATGATCTCCGGCTGGCGCTGGGCGCGGTCCCCGGACTCCTTGGCGTCCGGATAAAACGAGGAGAGCGCGGCGACGGTGGACACCAGCATGTTCATCGGGTGGGCGTCATAGTTGAAGCCGTTGATGAAGCGCCGCATGTTCTCATGCACGTAGGTGTGCATCTTGATGTCGTGCGCCCACTGCTCGTTCTTGGCCTTGTTCGGCAGCTCGCCCTCGAGGAGCAGGTAAGCGACCTCGAGGAAGTTCGAGTGCTCGGCGAGCTCATCGATCGCGTAGCCCCGGTAGTTCAGGATCCCGCGGTCACCGTCGATGAAGGTGATGGCGCTCCTGCACGAAGAGGTGTTCTGAAACGCGGGGTCGTAGGTCATGAGCCCGAAGTCTTCGGCGTCCGTCTTGATGGCGCGCAGGTCCATGGCCTTGATGGTGCCGTCCTGAATGGGAATCTCGTAACTTTTGCCGGTGCGGTTGTCGGTGACCGATAGCGTGGGCTTGGACATCGTTGCCGCTTCTTGCGCGACTCGGTCATGGGGTCAAGCCCACCGAGGCCAGGCCGGTAGCCGGAAGGCCGGGTCCTTGGCATGCTGTGGGTCGATGGCGCGCTGGAAGGTGGTTGGGCCGGCTGCCCTGGTGTTCGCCACGGTGGCCTGCGTGCCGGTGCAGTCTGAGAGCTTTCCTGAGGTAATGGAGCTCCAGTCCTTGGTCTTGGTCGATCCCCTTGGTCGCTCGGTCGTGGCGGCAAAGGTCGGCGAGCCCCGCGCAATTTTGACGACGGCCTCCGAGGACACCGAGGCCTGGGGGTATCAGGCCTCGCTCGAGGCCTTGGGGATCCGCCCCGGGGCGCTGGTCGTCGACGCCAACGCAGGGTGCCCGCTCCCTATCCCCTACCGGCGCTATCGCTTTGACGGGGCAAGTTGGGTGGCCCAAAGCGGCGGCACCGGCCTGGGCCCCCTGGTACGCCCGGCCGATCTCGGTATCTCCGACGCCGAGGGCTCGCTCTTCTTCGACCTGAGCTGCGCGACCGACGCCTGCGCGCAACCGGCGAGCTACGCGGGCTGCCGCTTTGACTTCCAAGGCGGCGGCTGCGGCATCTCGGCGTTCGGCGGCTTCCTCGATCGCCGGAGCTTCCGCCCCACCAGCATCCTCAGCGACTGCGAGACCGCGGCCGCCCCGGCCCCGGCCACGCTCAGCGCGCGGTGCCAGTTGATCAGCAGCGGGGGCCCGACTGCGCCCTGCACGGTCGACGTCTACCATCCAGGCGCGCCCTCCTCCCCGACGCGATCCGGCGACCTGCACGCCTTGGTCGACTCGCCCTCGGTCGATTTCGGCGGCCTGGTAGACCTGGGAGATCGGCTGCTGGTGTCGGTGGTGGGGAGCTTCCCGAGTCGCTTTGCGTGCCCCGCGGACGCGCCCGCGCGTTTGGTCGCGCTCGACAGGCAGACGCTGGCGACCTTGACCGCCACGGTTGCGCCGACCTGCCTCAAGGAGCTCAGCCGCGATGGCGACGGCTTCGCCGCCCTCTTCCTCAAACCTGGGCACCTCGAAGACTGGAGCTTTGGTCGCTTCGATCGCCAAGGGCGGCTGCTCGGCTCGGTCGATCTGCGCGCGGGCTTGTTTCCGCCGGGCCCTCTGATTCGGCTGCCGGATGAGAGCTTTGTGTTCTATGGGCTCGAGCGACGGAATCGCACCAGCACCACCCGCTGTGCCGAAGACGGCTCGCAGGCCGGCTTCACCGAGGTCTTTCGAGTGCGGCCGGACTTCAGCGTCACCTCTACGGTGATCGGCCGCGTGCCCGGCAGCGCCCATGACCACCTCTGCGGCGTTAGCTACACCGCGGTCGCGGCGCTGGGGCCCGAGCGCATCGCCGTTTACGAGGAGGTCGCCAACCGCCTCGAAGTGATCGACTTCCTCCCCGATGGCTCGGTGCGCCTGGCGACGGTGGCCGACACGAACCAGCTCAACCAGGCTAAGCTCATCGATCTCGTCCTCCTGGGCTCGACGTTGGTCGCGGCCAGCGGCGGCGATCGCTCGGCGATCAGCGTCGAGGTCGAGAGCTTGGCGATGGACCCTCCCAGTACCGAGGCCACCTTCGTGCTCGGGTGGCGGCCCCACGTCGAGGTACTGGCCAAGGTCGACGACCGACGAGCGGTGGCCGTCCTCGAGCCCGATGACGATCTTGAGCCTCAAGCCGACACGCGGCTCCAGCTCTTCGAGCTGGGTCCGCGCCGGCGGTTCATCCCCGACGGTCTGCCGCTTGGGCATGGCGAACTGCGCAGCGTCGTCGTTGATCCCAGCAACGGTGATGTGTTTGGAGCCATGCGCGCGCAGGGGATCGTGTTTCGCGCCCCGGGCTTCGCCCAATAGGAAGCCACCGCTGTAGTCCCTAGGAAAAGTCCTTGGCATGCTGAGCGCGCATGCGGGGAAGGCTCATGGCGGGGCTCCTCCTGCTGGGTAGCTGTGTCGACGTCAACGCCGTCGATCTTCCCACGTCGAGCGGCGGCGCGCTGATCCTCGTCGAGCCGACGGGCCCCGCGGTGGCCGCGGTGGATCTAGAGACCTCGCGTGGGCTGCTCCTGTCCAAGTCAGAAGGCCTCGAAGCCTGGTCCTATCAAGCGGCGCCGGCGTCCCTCGGGCTTCGGCCGGGCTTGATCACCGTCGATCCCGAGCTCGGCTGCCCGCTCCCGAAGCCCGACGCGCTGTTCCGCTTGGAGGGCGGCGCTTGGAGCGCGGTGGAGCTCGAGCCGCGCAGCCCCGTCCTGGTCAGCGCCGCCGATCTCGGGCTCTTCGAGCGCGGATCCTTCTTCCTCGATCTGAGCTGCGCGACCAACGCCTGCGGCGCGCCGGCGACCTACGACGCTTGTCACCTCGAGTTCAACGGGCCCGGCTGCGGGATCTCAGCCTTTAGCGCCAACGTGGACCGGGACGGCATCCAGCCACGCTCGGTGCTGAACAAGTGCCGCAGCCGCACGCCTCCTCCGGGCGCGCGCTTTTCGGCGGACTGCTTCCTGACCAGCGAAGTGGTCGACGTACCCCCGATCCCCTGCTCCTTCGACGCATACGCACCCGTCCCGGAGCCGAGCGGCATCGTTCACTCGGTCGACCTGCTCACCGTCGTGCCCCCCGCGCCCTTCGCGGATCCCGGAGGAATGATCGACCTGGGCGACGCCCTGCTCGTGTCGCTCAATCGAACGACCGGTGAGATGCAGGAATGCGACCTCCGCTATGACACGCTCCTGATCGAGCTCGACCGGCAGACCCTCGCCGTCAGGAGCAGCACCACCACGGCCCTCTGCCTGACCGGAATGGTCCGGGCCGGCGACGGCTTTGTCGGCAGCTATGTCGAGGCGCCGAGCTACAACTGGCGCGTCGGCCTCTTCGATCGGCGGGGCCGCGTACTGAAGTCGGCGCCGCTCAGCGACGACGATGGCCCAAACCGCCAGACGCTCGCCCTGGGCAACGACACCTTCGCCGTGATCCAGAACTACGCGCCGCGCAGCACGGACGACCCGTGTCCGACGGACGGCTCCCGGGCCTGGACCGCCAAGGTCGCCCATTTTGGGCTCGACCTGGTGGTGAGCTCCACGGTGATCCGCAAAATCCCGGGGCAGCGCTTCGATCCCTGTGGAGTGGGGCTGGTCGCGATGGAGGCGTTATCGCCGACGCGTGCGGTGGCCTACGACCAGTTCAGCCGCGGCTTCCTGCTCATTCAGTTCCGCCCAAACGGAGGCATCGACATCGAAGCGGCCGAAAGCACGCCGGACACCCGGCGACGCATCCTGGGTGATCTGGTGCGCATCGGGTCCAAGCTGGTCGCCGCGGGCGGGGGTGATCACTCCGCGATCATCGTCGATCTCGACACCCTGACCTCCACGACGATCCCCTTGACCCGGCCGGTGTTCGTGCTCGGCCGGCGTCCGCGCGTTGAAGGCCTGGCTCGGGTCGACGATCGGCGCGCCGTAGCGCTGTTCGGTGACGAAGTCGTCGAGGGGGGAGAATCGCGGGTGAGGATCGAGATGCTCGAGCTGGAGCGACGTCCTCGCTTCGTCCCCGACGGCGCGACGGTCGGCGTTGGTCGAGCCGAGGTCATGCTCGTCGATGGGGATTCCGGAGACGTCCGGGTCCTCAACCGCACCGAGCACCGGGTCTACCTGGTCCCAGGATTCGTCACTCCTCGGCGGTGATCGAGCTGCTCGGGCGCGGGTTGAGCAGGCTCTGCCACTGGGCGAGGATCTCGGCGCTGACCGGCCGGCCTTCGTCTTGAACGCGCTTGACCTCACGGGCCAGCGCCTGCCGCGCCCGGGAGAGACGCTGACGAAAGGCCGCAAAAGACACGCCGAGCAGCTCGGCCGCGTCAGGGCCCTGAACGTTATCGACGTAGGTGATGAGGAGCGCGAGCTTCTCGTCGAGCGAGAGGCCATCGAGCGCCATCAAGGTGACGGCGTGCGCCTGCTTCTGGGAGAGCAGCTCTTCTTGAGAGGGATCGGGGCTGGTGGTCTCGACCGTCGGACCATGTTCATCGTCGGAGGCGAGGAGCGGCTGTCGCTGCCGCACGCGGGCCAGCTCGTAGCCGACGTTGCGGGCGATCCCGAGGAGCCAAACCCGGGGCGTCGACTCCCCCCGAAACTTCTCCAGGTTCTCGAGCGCCCGCGCCATGACGGTCTGGACCCCATCCTCGATCTCGTCTCGGCGGAGGATCTTGCGGATGTAGCTGCGGATCATCGGCATGTACTGCGCGAGATCCTTCTCGTCGATCTTGGGGGTGGAGGGCGCCGAGAGGTCCCGGGTCGCGATCTCGTCCTCGTTCTCCTCGGCCATCGCCCCCCATCCTGCCGTCACTACTCGACTCCCGCAAGCGATGCGCGCCCAAGAGGAGCCTTGACTCGCCCCGGCCTCCCGACTAATCGGGCGCCGTGCTTTTCGCATCCTTGGCGCTCGATCTGGACTTTACCTATGTCCTGGTCCTGGCGCTGCTGCTGCTCCCGCTCATCATCCTGAATACGCTGGTCTTCTCCCCGTTCATGAAGCTCTTCGCCGAGCGCCATGAGCGGCTCGAAGGGGCGATCAAGCGCGCCAATGAGCGACTCGATGAAGCCGAGGAAAAGGCGAAGCTCTTCGAGCAGAAGATCCAGGTGGCCACCGCCCGCGGCGTCGAGGTCCGAAACAAGATCCGCGGGGACGCCCAAAAGGACATGAACGCGCGCATCGAGGCCGAGCGCCAGAAGGTCCAAGCCAAGACCGACGCGGCCGTCGCCGAGATCCTGCAGGCCAAAGAGACCGCCCTCAAGGACGTGGACGTCGAGGCTCGTCGCCTCGCCGAGTCCACCGCGTCCAAGCTCCTCGGACGGGGGATCTAGTCATGCATCAGGCCATCGCCCTCCTCCTCCTCACCGCCGCCGAACACGCCGAGCACGCCGCCGAAGGGGCCCATGGGGGCCACGGGGGCGGGGGCTGGGACTGGTACACGCTGGGCGGCCAGTGGTTCAACTTCTTCGTCGTCTTCGGGGCCATCGCCTGGCTGGTCCGCTCGCGGATCAAGGCCACGCTGGAGGCTCGCCGGAGCGCGATGGCCGTGCAGCTCGAAGAGGCGCGCGCCAAGCAGGAGGAGGCTGAAAAGCGCCTCTCCGAGTTCGGCAACAAGCTCGACCACCTCGAGGACGAAGTGCAGCGCATCGTGAAGAGCTTCGAGGAGCAGGGCGAGGCCGATCGCGGGCGCATCAAGCTCGACGCCGACAAGGCCATCGAGCGCCTGGTCAGAGAGGCCGATTTCACAATCAACCAGGAGAAGGCCAAGGCGCAGCGGGAGATCCGCGAGGCCGGGGTGCGGACGACCTTGCTCCTCGCCGAGAAGCTGATCCAAGAGCGGATCACGGACGCCGACCGCCGCCGCCTGGCCGACGAATACGTGCGCCAA
>Ga0154020_10005590_pt1 | contig 14794 bp, 13 predicted proteins | sample Klosneuvirus_201_FD_109709 | JGI IMG/M metagenome (GOLD analysis project Ga0154020, IMG submission 109709) | Active sludge microbial communities from wastewater, Klosterneuburg, Austria - Klosneuvirus_20160825_MG | ecosystem: Engineered > WWTP > Aerobic digester > Activated sludge | place...
CGGCGGACGATCTCCAGGCGGCGCAGCTCGGTGACGTCCGTGAAGACGGCGACGAGCCCCTGCAGCTTGTCGTCCTGCACCCCGCGGATCGGCCGCGCACGAACCAGGATGCGGCCGGGCTTCAGGCCGGTCAGCTCGAGCTCGGCGGCCGCTCCCCCTTCGGTCTCGGCCTTCTGGAACACCGCCCCGAGATCCGGCAGGACGTCGACGGGCCGCTTGCCGAGGATCGAGCGATCCAGCACGAGCATGTCACGGAGCAGAGCGTTGGCGAGCACCACTTCGCCACCCTCGTCGAGGGGATCGGTGACGAGAACGCCCTCCCCCATCGACTCGAGGATCGCGACCAGGCGGTTGCGGTCCTCTTCCAGCGACGCCTTCTCCTTGGACAGCCAGCCGGCGAGCTCGTCGAGCGCGCCCGCGAGCTGTCCGACCTCGTCCGATCCCTGCACGTGGGTGCGGATGCCGAGGTCACGCCGCATGGCGCGGGCGGTGCGGGTGAGCGACGTGAGCGACTCGGCCACGAGCCACGCCGCGGTGTACGCGATGGCTCCGCCACACACGAACGCGCCGACCACGAGCAGCCCCACCAGATCGCGTCCCCGATCGCCGGCCAGCGCGATCGCGGGATCGAGGAAGCGCTGGCCCATGACCCACGCGAGGAACGCGAGCCCGAGGCCGAACAGAGCGGCGAGGAAGAAGCGGCCGCGACGCCCCTCCATCGCTCAGCCCGGTACGCCGAAGGCGCGGAGCAGGAGGTAGGTCAGCGCAGAAATCCCGGCGGCCGCGGGAATGGTGAGGATCCACGCCCACACGATTCGACCGGCCACTCCCCAGCGCACGGCGGACAGCTTGTCGGTCGTACCGACGCCGACGATCGAGCCGGTGATGGTGTGGGTGGTGGAGACCGGCACGCCGAGCGCTGTCGCACCGAAGAGCGTCAGAGCGCCGCTGGTCTCGGCGCAGAACCCGCCGACCGGCTGCAGCTTGCAGATCTTCATGCCCATCGTGCGGACGATGCGCCAGCCGCCACTCATCGTGCCGAGGCCCATCGCCGCGTGGCACGCGAGCACGACCCAGAGCGGCACATGGGGCGCCTTGCCCTTCACCGTGGCGATCTTCCCGGTCGCGACCAGGGCCATCACGATGATGCCCATGGTCTTCTGCGCGTCGTTGCCGCCGTGTCCGAGCGAGTAGGCGGCGGCCGAGGCGAGCTGCGCGAGCCGGAACCCGCGGTCCACCTTGCGGGGGGCCATCCGCCCGAAGATCCCGCGCACGAGGCTCATGAGCAGGAACCCGAGCAAGAGGCCCACGACCGGCGAGACGATGATGAACGCCGCCGTCTTGATGAAGAACTTGGCGTCGAGCGCCGCGAATCCGTGGGTCTTGACGATCGCGGCGCCGGCCATCCCGCCGATCAGCGCGTGAGACGAGGAGGACGGGAGGCCGTAGTACCAGGTGATGAGGTTCCAGATGATCGCGCCCATGAGGCCGGCGCCCACGAGCAGCAGCGAGACCGTCTTGGCGTCGATGCCCTTGGCGATGTTGCCGGCCACGTGCGACTCGAACACGAGGAACGCGATGAAGTTGAAGAACGCGGCCCAGATGACCGCCGCGCGCGGCGAGAGCACTCGGGTCGAGACCACGGTCGCGATCGAGTTCGCGGCGTCGTGGAAGCCGTTGATGAAGTCGAACGCGAGCGCGAGCAGGATGATGACGACGAGCGCGGTGAACATCAGGAATACTCCAGGACCACGCCTTCGAGGACGTTCGCGACGTCGTTGCACTTGTCCATGGCCGTCTCGAGCGCGTCGAAGATGTCGCGCCACTTCATGACCACCAGCGGGTCGTTGCCGACCTTGTAGAGCTGGGCGATCGCCTTGCGGTACAGGTCGTCGGCGTCGTTCTCGAGCTGGCCGAGCTGCGCGCAGACCTCGAGCACCCGGGGCGACTTCTTGAGGCTCGGGAGCTCCTTGGTGGCCTCGAGCAGCATCTCGCAGGACTTCACGAGGATGTCGGCGAGCTCCTTCACCGGCGGCCGCGCCTCGTCGATCTCGAACAGCACGACGCGCTTGGCCACGGCCTCGGTGAGGTCGAGCACGTCGTCCATGCGCGAGATGAGGGTGTGGATGTCGCCGCGGTCGAACGGCGTGATCCACGTCTCGTGGAGCCGCCGCATGGTCTCGTGGGTGATGCTGTCGCCGGCGTGCTCGTTCTCGACCACCTCCTTGGCGAGCTCCTTGGCCCGGTCGAGCTGGTCGAACATCCGCCGGACGGCATGCGCCGCCTCGAGGGTGTGCTCGGCGTGCTTGCGGAAAGCGTCGAAGAAGAGCGCGTCAGAGGAGGACTTGCCGAACATGGGACACTCCGTACTCAGGGGAGGAGAAGCAGGACGAGGATGCCGAGCGCGATCCGGTAGAAGCCGAACGGAGCGAGCCCGCGGGTGCGCAGGAAGCGGAGGAAGAAGCCGATGACGGCCCAGGCGACGACGAACGAGACCGCGAATCCGACGAACAGCGAGAGCCGCGCGGCGGAGGTGGCGACCAGCGCCTTGCCCCCCTTGTAGAGGTCGAGCAGCGTCGCGGCGCCGAGCACCGGCAGCGCGAGCAAGAACGAGAACTCGGCGGCCACGGTGGGCGAGAGGCCGAGCGCGCGCCCGCCGACGATGGTGGCCATCGAGCGCGAGGTGCCGGGCCACAGCGCCGCGCACTGGGCGACCCCGATGAGGAAGCCGTGCTTCGGCGTCACGTCCTCGAGCTTCTCGAGGGTGGCCTTGGTGCGCGGCACGAGGCGCTCGAAGACGATCATCAGCACGCCGCCGACGATGAGCGCGACCACGACGGGGCCCTTGCCGAACAGGTGGGCCTTGATGGCCTTGCGCAAGAGCAGGCCCGCCACCGCCGTAGGGACGAACGCCGCGAGCAGCGCGGAGAACAGGCGGATCGCGTCCGGGTCCTTGCGGAACACGCCCGCCACGCGCTGGAGCAGCAGCGCGCGGTAGTGCACCACCACCGCGAGCACCGCGCCGAGCTGGATCACCACCTCGAAGGTCTTGGTCGCGTCGTCGTGCAGGCCGAGCGCGTGCGACACGAGCACGAGGTGGCCCGTGGAGGAGACGGGGAGGTACTCGGTGAGCCCCTCCACCACTCCCAGCAGCAGCGCGTACAAGACCGGCATCGACGGGCGCGAACCCTAATCGCTCGGGCTCCGCCTGTGGCTAGGCGCCATGCGGGGGTTTCGCACTAGGCACCGGCGCGTCACACAAAAGACGCATTGGCACCTGCCGCGTCGCCGGAATGTCACGTCGGACGGAATCGCGAAACGGCTTGCGAGGGTGTTCTGGCAGCAATGACAGCATGTTTCGCCGCCGAGGCCGTTGCTCGACCGTCGCGCCGTGCGCAGCTTGCGGGGCACATGGCCTCGACCCTCGTGCAGCTGCTCGTCAATGCCGTCAGCGTCCTCCTCGTCGCCGCGTTCCTGCCAGGCATGCGCGCGCGCTCCTTCATGGACGCGCTCGGGTTCGCCGTCGTCGTCGCCATCCTCAACGCGGTCGCGTGGAAGGTCCTGTGGTTCGTCTCGATCCCCTGGACGATCCTCACGCTCGGCATCGGCGCGTTCATCCTCAACGGCATCATCTTCTTGATCGCGCAGAAGGTCGTGCGCGGCGTGGAGATCAGCGGCTGCTTCGTGGCGGCGATCGCCTGGTTCCTGGTCAGCGCCTGCAACGCGCTCATCCTCGGCATCTTCCACTGAGGGCCAGCGGCGAAATCTTCCAAGCCCCTCGGACGTCTCTCCTCCATGCGCATCCAACGCCTCTCGAGCTGGCTCGTGCCGCTCACCCTCGGCACCGTCGGCACGGCGGTACTCGCCGTCTCGCTCGCCTGCGCGCTCGGGCCCCACGAGCCGCTGCTCGGGGGCCGCTGGCTCGGCTGGGTGTTCGCGATGATGGTGACCGTGCCCATCGCGATCGGGCTCGTGCTCTCGGGCGCGTTCTGGGACGTCGTGCGCCTGAAGCTGTTCCGCCACGCGCCCCCCACGGGCCTCCACGGGTGGCTCGTCGCGGTCGCCACGCCGCTCGTCACCTACGGCAGCTACCTCGTGTTCCGGCCGGGCGCGTGGCCGGGGGTCCGGATGGCGCTCGCGCTGCTCGGCCCCATCGTCCTCGTCCCGCTCCTGGTTCGCTGGGCCGCCACCCGCTCGCTCCCGTCCGGGACGTCTGTGCGGTAGGAGGCGGTTGCACATCGGGTCCGATGTAGTACATAGGGCGTCGCCTGGTAACTCAGGCAGGAGTGACGCCCATGAAGACCCAGCTTTTCTCGCTCATCGCCTCGGTTGGACTCGGTCTCGCGGCCTGCGCTGCGCCGCACGCGGGGGCCGACGACGAGAGCCAGGCCGGGGACGACGCCCTCACTGGGGTCACCTCCGCCGAGCGAGGAATCCACTTCGAGGGTCGCGTCTACGTGGACGCCGCCGCGAACGACGACGTGGTCCGCACCGCCATCGCCAGACAAGTGAAGACCGCGCTCGGTGCCCTCCGCCAGCCCAAGGTCGCGCTGAACGACCGCGCCTCTCGCGCCAACACCGACCCGGCCAAGTGGGCGCGCGTGGTCGTGGACGTGGTGGACGCCAAGGGCAGCAAGGTCGGACGCAAGCTGCAGGTCACCTACCGCTACGACGACCGCGCCGTCGTCACCAACACGCTCGCCAAGCGCAGCACCGTCGACTTCGTGCTCCTCGCCGACGACTACGCCGCCCACGCCGACGCGCTCAAACGCGATTGCTCGGACGATGTGACGACGGACACCGACTCGCTCTGGTACCACTTCATGCCCCAGACGACCGCCTGTCGCGCGCGCATCACCGCCGAGGGCCAGGCCATCACCGCGGCGGCCGCCAAGCTGTCGCCAGGCACCATCTCGAGCGCGGAGGCCAACCGCTGGTTCCTCCCGATCACGGCGCGGCTCGACCCGGTCAAGGCGGGGAGCCCGGCCGCGCCGGAGTACGACCGCCTGTTCGGGATCGGGACCGACAAGTCCCAGGTGGTGATCTACGCGTTCTTCGGCGTCGACAAGGACGAGAACGACCCGGACGACGTGCTCGGCGTCGAGGCCGCCCGGTTCCTGCGCACGATCCTGCGCGCCCGCCCGAACCTCCGCCCGACCCACACCGCGCCGTTCACCTGGCTGCTGGATTTCCAGGTCGACGGCAAGAAGCTCGAGGGCATCACCTACGACCGCGCGCTCACCTGGGTGGTCGACAAGTCGGGCTACCCGGCCGAGGTCGGCGCCGACGCGGCCAAGATCAAGCTCCTCCGCCAGCAGGTGATGCAGAAGCTCGCCGAGCGCTGGATCTACTGGGACCTGCCGCTCTCGGTGAAGGACAGCAAGGGCGTGCAGAAGACGGTCACCGTCGAGCTACGCACGTTCTACGGCTACGAGGACGGCAGCGCCGACGCGCGGCAGCACGCGCAGTGGCGGTACCTCGAGGCGTTCTGGTACGGCGACGTGTTCCTCTACAACGGCCACTCGCACTTCGGGCACGGCCCGCTCGAGCCGACCAACTACGGCGCTGGAAACTGGAACGATCGCTATCAGATCATGATGGTGAACAGCTGTCTGTCCTTCAACTACTACCAGAAGGACTTCCTCGACATGAAGCCGGGTGGCAGCAAGAACCTCGAGACCATCGTGAACGGCCTGCCCAGCTGGGTGTGGGGCGGTGGCGACGTGCTCGCGCGGTTCGTCGACGGCGTGATCGGCGCCAGGGCGACCTACGCCGATCTCCTGCAGGCCATGCGGCTCGACACCCCCTGGGGCGAGAAGGGCTACGACCCGATGCGCGTCGTCGACGGCGAGGTGGACAACGCGTACGCGCCGGCCAAGGCGCCGATCGCGGTCACCACGCTCGCGCCCGTCTATCCCTGACCGCGCTTTGCTTCGCCGGCGGCGCGGGTGTGTACTCGGAGCGTGAACCCGTTCACCGTCACCGACCCGGCCGCCGTGCGCGCGTTCGTCGAGGCGCACCCGTTCGGGACGCTGATCGCGGTCGACGAACAGGACGAGGTCGTGGTGGGCCACGCGCCGTTCGTGGCGTCGTTCGACGCGCGGGGGACCCTCACCGAGCTGCGCGCGCACTTCGCGCAGAGCAACCCGGTCGCGCGCCTCGCCGCCGCGCGGGGGCGCGCCACGGTCCTCTTCGAGGGGCCGAACGCCTACGTCTCGGCCACGTGGTACGGCCACCCCGACGAGGAGGTCCCGACCTGGAACTACCTCGTGGCGACCGCGCGCGGCCGCGTCTCGGCGCCGATGCCCAGGCCTGAGCTCACGGCGTTGCTCGACGCGCTCGCGGCGCACCACGAGGCCATCGAGAACTTCCCGTGGTCGCGCGACCGCGTGCCCGCCGCCGAGATCGAGGCCCTGCTCGACGCGATCGTTGGACTCACGCTGCACGTGGAGCGCATCGAGGTGAGGGCCAAGGTCAGTCAGAACCGCTCGCCGGAAGATCGGATCCGGGTGGCGAGGGTGCTCGCGGCGCGCGGCGGACACGGCGCGGAGCTCGCGGCGTGGATGCATCGCCTCGGCGTCGTCGACCCCTGACGCGTAGCCGAGATGGTCATGAGGAAGCCTGCCTCGTGCCGGCGCCCTTGCGGTACATACAGCGACCTTGTCGCCGCCCTCTCGCCCGCCGTCCTCGATCGATCGCGAGCTGCTCGCGATCCTCGAGCGAGCGTTCGCGGAGCACGCCGGTCCCGACGCGGTCATCGACCTCGACGATCTCAAGAAGGCGCTGCACCTCCAGAACCCGTACTTCGCGCGCCGCGTCCTCGAGGTCCTCGACCAGAACGGCGACGGCGTCGTCCGCAAGGACGAGTTCCTCGAGGGCATCCGCGCGCTCGTCGCGGGCACCGATCGCGAGAAGCTCCGGTTCGCGTTCCGCATCCACGACCACGACGACGACGGGAGCCTCGACCGCGACGAGCTCCTGCGGATGATCACCATCAGCCTCGCGGAGAGCGACACCAAGGAGCGGGTCACCCAGCCCGCCGAGGCGCTGGTGCGCGAGCTCCTCCGCCGCGCGGATCGCGACGGCGACGGGAAGCTCAGCTTCGAGGAGCTCGAGGCCCACGTGGCCACCCGCCCCGACCTGCTGACCCGGATGGTGCGGAGCGAGGCCATCTGGATCTCGCCGAACGAAGACCTCCTCCGCTGGCTCGACCGCGGCAAGGGATCGAAAGAGGACGGTCCGCGCATCGCGCCCGACCGAGGCCCCGCCATCTTCATCGCGCTGTTCGTGCTGGCCAACCTGGCGATGTTCGGCGTCGTGCTCGGGCGCGGGCTCGTGCGCGGCGCGAACCCGCTGATGCAGGTGGGCCGCGCGCTCGGCACCATGCTGTCGCTGGACGCCGCGCTCGTCCTCCTGCCGATGATGCGGCGCTTGCTCACCAAGGTGCGCCCGACCGCGCTCGGTCGCCTCTTGCCGCTCGACTCGGCGATCACCTTCCACCAGATCGTCGGGCACGTGCTGTTCGTCGTGGCGCTGGTGCACGCCGCGGCGTTCCTCGTCGTCTACCCGAGCGGCCACCCACGCGGCCTCGACCGGCTCCTGTTCGGCACGACGATCGGCCTCACCGGCACGCTCTTGCTGGCCGTGTTCACGCTGATGTGGGTGTGCTCGCTGCCGTTCGTGCGCCGCGGTCGCCGGTTCGAGCTGTTCTACTTCACCCACCTGCTCTACGTGGTGTGGATCGGGCTCGTGATCGTGCACGCGCCCCGCGTGCTCCTGTTCGCCGGGTTGCCGTTGCTCGCGTTCCTCGTCGAGCAGGCCCTGCGGCTCGCTCGCCGCGGGCGCCGCGCCGACATCGTGGCCACCGCGGCGCTCCGCTCCGGGGTCACGCGGCTCGAGCTCACCCGCCCGCGCGCGATGAGTTTCCAGCCCGGCGACTACGCCTTCCTGCGGATCCCCGCGATCGCCCAGCGGGAGTGGCACCCGTTCACCATCAGCTCGGCGCCCGAGCAGCCGAACCTCGGCTTCCACGTGCGCTCGCTCGGCAACTGGTCGGCCGCGCTGCGCCGGGTGGTCGAGGAGCGCAACGAGCCCAAGGACCTCGTGGCCTACGTGGACGGTCCCTACGGCACCCCGACCGCGCGCATCTTCGCGGCCAGGAACGTGGTGCTCATCGGCGCGGGGATCGGCGTCACGCCGTTCGCGAGCGTGCTCGAGAGCCTGGTGCTCCGGGGCAACGGCAAGAGCGACCGTCCTTCGCAGCTGGCCCACGCGCACTTCTTCTGGCTCAACCGCGACCAGTACTCGTTCGAGTGGTTCGCTGCGCTCCTGCGCGACCTCGAGGAGAGCGACGCCAAGCAGATGCTCGAGATCCACCTCTGCATGACCGCGGGGCGCGCCGGCGCCACCTCGCTCGGCCTCGAGCTCGCCCGCGACGCGATGCGGAGCGCGGGGAGGAGCGACATGTTCACGGGCCTGCGCACCCACACCCATCTCGGGCCGCCCGACTGGGACACGCTGCTCGGTGCCGTCCAGAAGCGCCACGCGCCCGAGCCGGTGGAGGTGTTCTTCTGCGGCCCCCACGGCCTCGGGCAGAAGCTCCGACCGATCTGCGAGCGCCTCGGCTTCGCGTTCCACGAGGAGAAGTTTTGACCCCCCGGTCCCTGATCGCGCTCGCCTTCCTGGTCGGAGGCTGCAGCCAAGGCGAGGCCTTCCCGAAGGGCCATGCGGGCGAGTGCGTGACCTGTCACCTCGCCGAGTACGAGCACGCGAAGCGCCACGTGGGCAGCAAGCCCATGACCTGCGCGGTGTGTCACAGCCAGAACGGCTGGCACCCCACCTTCGTGGAGCACGAGTGGCCGTTGACGGGGAAGCACGAGAAGGCCTCCTGCCTGAAGTGTCACAAGGGCTCGCCGCCGGTCTACAAGGGCACCAGCAAGCTCTGCATCGACTGCCACCGCGACGCGTACAAGAAGGCCAAGCGCCACGAGAACAAGGCGGAGACCTGCGAGGACTGCCACAGCACGTCGGGCTGGAAGCCGGCCAAGAAGAACAAGCCCAAGAGCGACGACTGATCAAGGGCAGGGCTCGGCTGCGCGAAGTGCTCCACGCTGCTAGATCTCGCCCATGTCGCCCCGGGTCGGTTGGCTGAGCCTCATCACGTGCCTCGTCGTCGGCTGCACGAGCGAGTCCCCGCCAGACCCGCGCATCGAAGAGGGCCGCTTGCTCTACGAGCGCTACTGCGCGCTCTGCCACGGCAAGAAGGGTGAGGGCTACGTCGCCGACAACGCGACCGCGCTCGGCAACCAGGAGTTCCTCGCGACCGCGAGCGACGAGCTGATCCGGCGCGGCATCGCGCGCGGCCGTCCGGGCACGACGATGTCGGCGTGGGGCAAGGCCGCGGGCGGGCCACTGTCCGACGCGGACGTCGACCGGCTCGTCGCGTTCCTGCGCGCGTTCCAGAGCAAGCCGAGCGTGGACGTGCGCGCGCCGGTGACGGGCGGCGAGCCGCTGCGAGGCCAGGCCGTGTACTCCACGTTCTGCCTCGAGTGCCACGGCGTCGAGGGCAAGGGCCAGAAGTACATCAGCATCGCGAACCCCGAATTGCTCGCCGTGGCGAGCGATGGGTTCGTGCGCCACGCGATCGAGTTCGGCCGCCCGGGCACACCGATGCCGGGCTTCGGCGCGACGCTGACCGATCAGAACCTGCGTGACCTCACGGCGCTCGTGCGCAGCTGGGCCAAGCCGGCGACCGAGCCGCCGACCGAGCTGCCCAGCAAGGACCTCGGCAACCCGGTCGTGAACCCGACCGGCCCCGACGCGGTGTTCGACGCCGGCCCCTACGCGCCCGCCGCGAAGGTGAAGGCGGAGCTCGACCGCGGCGCGCGCCTCGTATTCCTCGATGCGCGTGCGCCCGGAGACTACTCGCGCGAGCACATCACCGGCGCGGTCTCGGTGCCGTTCTACTCGGTCACCGACTACTTCTCGCAGCTGCCGCGCGACGCCACGATCATCTCGTACTGCGCCTGCCCGCACGCGGAGTCCGGCGCGGCCGCGGATGCGCTCGTGAAGGCGGGGTGGACCAAGGTGAAGGTGCTCGACGAGGGCTTCTTCCACTGGAAGACACAGGGTTACCCGACCAAGGTCGGCGCCAAGCCCTGAGCCCGCGCCTTGCTTCGCGCGTGACGACGTGGCGAGGTCTCCCCATGAGGCGGGCGCTCCTCCTCGCGTTCCTGCTCCTGCCCGACGCGACGGGGTGCGCGCGCACGCTGCCGCCTCTGCCGCAGGTCACGCTGGCGGTGGACACCGATCTCCCCGTCGATCGCCTCGCCCTGCAGCTCCGACTCGACGTCTACCTCGAGGACGGCACGTGGATCGAGTCGCGCGAGGTCCCCCGCGCCGATCCGCGCGGCTGGCCGGCGACCTTCACGGTGTTCGCGCCCGACGACCGCCCGCGCTCGGTGCTGGTCCGCCTGCGCGCGTATCCGCGGGGCCTCGTGCGGGACTACCGCGGCGAACGGTTCGAGGAGCGCCCGGGACCGCTGCCCGCCGCCGAGGTGATCCCGCTGCCCGCGGCGACGGACCTGCCGCGACTCCTGACCGACGGGGTCGACGTCACCCCCCGCTCCGAGCCGATCCCGACGGTGACGGTCGACCACCTCTCCCGCGTCGCCCTCGGACCCGAGGGAGCGACCGCCCGCGTCGTGCTGCGCGCCGTGTGCGCAGGCACGATGGTCGATCTCGCGAACGCGACCACCTGTGTCGACGGCGCGCGCGTGGCCGCCGGCGCCGACGGCGGACCGCCCCCGTCCACCTCGCTCGTCGGCACGGCGTTCGGTCCCGCACCCTGCACCGAGACGCCGCGCCCGCCGCACGCCGCCAAGGACGGCACGCCGCTGCTCGACGAGGAGGTGTGCGTCGGCGGTGGCACGTTCGTGCTCGGCGACCCGATCCTCGGCAACGTGGGCCTGATCGACGGGCGCGACGTGAGCACCAACCCGCCGCGCCTCGTGCACGTGCCGGCGCTGCGCGTCGATCGCTACGAGTTCACGGTGGCGCGCTACCGCGAGGCGCTCGCGGCGGGGTTCGCCGTCGACGACGAAACAGACCTCCCCATCCCCAACGACAAACCGCTGCCGCTCGCGCCCACCGAAGACCCGATCGAGCAGTGCACCTTCTCCACGGCACCGCTCCCCGGTGACGGGAGCCGCGAGGCGTTCGCGCTCAACTGCCTGCCCTGGCACACCGCGCGCGCGCTCTGCCGGTTCGCCGGCGGCGACCTGCTCACCGAGGCGCACTACGAGTGGGTGGCCTCGGCCGCGGGGCGACCGCGCAAGACGCCGTACCCGTGGGGCACCGCGCCTCCGCGCTGCGATCTGCAGGTCTACGGGCGCGAGCGCGACCCGGTGGTGGGTGGCACCGAGTGCATCCAGAAGCCATGGAGCAAGCCGTACACGCCCGGCCCCGTCACCGAGGGCCCGGGCGACGAGACGCCGATCCTCGGCCACGGCCTCTCCATCCACGGCCTCGGGGGAGGGCAGGCCGAGTTCTCGCGCGACGTGTTCCAGCCGTTCCGATCGCGGTGCTGGCTTTCGCAGCCGATCCACGATCCGACGTGCGGCGCCGGCGACACCTCGCGCCACACGAGCCGGGGCGGTGGCTGGGGGCTGCAGCCGTTCCTCATGATGTCGACCGCGCGCCTGCCGCTCGGGGGGCTCATGATCCCGACCGACATCTCGTTCCGCTGCATGCGCAAGGGAGCGCCGTGACCCTTCGCGCGCTGCTGCTCCTGCTGCTCGCGATCGTCGCGGCGTGCGGCACGCGCACGAGCGCGCTGCCCGTCGGCCACGTACGCGTGACGCTCGACACCGACGCGCCCTTGCCCTCGCGGGTGCGCGGGCCCCCGCTCGACGAGCACGCGCCGATCCCGCTGTTCGACGCGCTGTGGATCGAGGTGCTGCGCGGCGCCGACGGCGGCCGCTGCGCGGACTGTCTGCGCGAGACCGACGCCGACGTCGAGACGTTCACCGCCGGCGCGAGCTTCACCGTCGTCGGCGCGCCCGGAGAGGTCGTGCGGCTGCACGTGTTGCTCTACAAGCGGAGCACCGCCCTCGCCGGGGACCTGCCACCGGGGCTCGAAGCGTGGGTCTCGCTGCCGCCGATCCCCGTCGAGGGCGCGGTCGACGCGCGCGTGTTGTTGCCGACCGAGACGTTCGCGCGCCCCGTCGGCACGAAGGACGCGCCACGCGCGGTGGACCCGAGCGGTGGACCGAGTGTGGGCACGTGGGCCGGCGCGCGCCGGACACCGTGCTCTGCACCCGCCCCGAGCGGCATGGCCTGCGTGCCCGGCGGCGCCTACCTGAGCGGCGATCCCACGCTCATCGCGCGCGCCGAGACCGACGCCGACCAGCCCCACCTCATCGTGCTCTCTCCGTTCTACGTCGACGTCCACGAGGTCGAGGTCGCGGCGTTCCGTGAGCTCGCCGCGGCCACCGCGGTCCTCCCGTGGACGGGTTCGGAGACGGGCACCGACTCCAAGGACTGGTGCACGTACACGAGCACGCCGTCCCCGCGCGACGCGCTCCCCATCGTCTGCCTCTCGCAGAAGTCCGCGCGCGCCCACTGCGTCGCGCGCGGCGGAGATCTGCCGACCGAGGCGCAGTTCGAGTACGTGGCCGGGGGCATGCGCGGCCGACGGTTCCCGTGGGGCGACGACCTGCCTGCCTGCGAAGACGCCATCTGGGGACACGGTGGATTCCCGGGAGGGCCGGCCGAGATCTCGGCCTACAACGGCAACTGTCGCCCGAAGAAGGGCGCCGATTCGTTCGGCCTCCCCTACGCCGTGACCCGCCTCGACGGGCGCGCGCGCGACCGCGTGCTGCTCGGCGGCGTCGAGGTCCTCGATCTCGCCGGCAACGTCTCGGAGTGGACGCGCGATGCCTTCCAGCCGCAGAGCGGCCCGTGCTTCCACCCGGCCACCACCGCGGTGCTCCACGACCCGACGTGCACGTTCGTGCCGGGCATGCTGGGAGGCTTCGGGGTCCGCGGCGGGAGCATCATCCACGCGCCGCGCGAGATCGCCGCCGCCGTGCGTCAACGGCAGGTGGAGGGTGCCTATCTCCACGTCGGGTTTCGCTGCGTCCGTCCCGGCTAGCCCGGGCGTCTGGCCCCGAGCTTGCACAGCCACGGGCGCATGACCGCTCGTCATTCCTTCTCCCAGGCCCCCATGCGGGTTTACTGGGAGATCACCCGCGCCTGTGGGCTCGCCTGCCGGCACTGTCGCGCAGAAGCTGCGACCCACCGCGCACCGGAAGAGCTCAGCACGGCCGAGGGCTTCAAGCTCCTCGAAGAGCTGGCGACGGGCACCCCCAAGCCGCACGTCGTGTTGACCGGCGGCGATCCGCTCGAGCGCCCCGACCTGTTCGACCTCATCGCCAAGGGCCGCTCGCTCGGCCTCGGCATCTCGGTCTCGCCGAGCGCGACCCCGCGGCTCACCCGCGAGGCGATCCGCGCGTTCAAGGAGGCGGGGGTCGAGGCGATCTCGCTCTCGCTCGACGGCGCGACGCAGACGGTCCACGACGGCATCCGCGGCGTGACGGGCACGTTCGAGCGCACGCTGATCGCGGGCGAGCAGGCGCGCGAGCTCGGGCTCCCGTTCCAGGTCAACACGCTCGTCGCCGAGGAGACCCTCGCGGAGATTCCCGGCATCGAGACCCTCGCGCGCCAGATCGGCGCGGCCCGCTGGAGCCTGTTCTTCCTCGTGACGGTCGGACGTGGCGTCGTGCTGCAGCCCATCTCCGCCGACGCCTGCACCAAGCTGCTCGGGTGGCTGGCCGAGCGCGCCACGTTGCCCGGCATGATCGTCACCACCACCGAGGCGCCGCACTTCCGTCGCATCGTGGCCGAGTCGCGGCTCTCCGCCCCCGGCCGCGGCCACGCCGCCGGCATCCGCGATGGCAACGGCATCATGTTCGTCTCGCACGACGGAGAGGTGTTCCCCTCGGGCTTCTTGCCGGTCGCCGCCGGCAACGTGCGCAGCGGCGACGCGCTCCAGATCTACCGCGAGGCTCCGCTGTTCCTCTCGCTGCGCGACGTGGACTCGTTCCACGGCCGCTGCGGCGCGTGCGAGGTCCGCACTGCCTGCGGTGGCTCGCGCGCCCGCGCCTACCTCGCGAGCGGTGACCTGCTCGGCGAAGACCCGCTCTGCCAGCACCAGCCCGCCGGCCACGTGGACCAGACAACTCCTGCCTGAGACCCTGGCAAAATCAGGGCACCTGGATCTTCCAGCCGAGCGTGCCGCCGTCGACCTCGGGTCGAGCGGGCGCGGGGCGGGTGAGGTACCAGGTGCCGAGCGCGACGCCGCCGACCAGCGCCGCCGAGCCGGCCCAGAACCACCAGCGCTTCGTGATCGAAGGCTCGTCCACGGGGAGGGTCGCGCTCACGCGCAGCGACTCGCCGGCGCCCACCTTCACCGTCTGGTCGAACGTGGTGTAGCCGACCTTGGTGACGACCACGTGGTAAGTGCCCGCGGGGCGCAGGACGTCGAGCGGCGCGGGGCCCAGATCCTTGCCGTCGACGGTCACGAGGGCGCTCTCGCGGTCGGCCGTGATGCGCAGGGTGGCGGGGAGCTTGTCGAGGGTGAGCTCGAGCGTGGTGGTCGTGCCACCGACGAAGCTGCGGTTCACGACGGCGTCGGTGAACCCTTTGCGCTGCAGCAGCAAGACGTGCGGGCCGGGATCGAGCAGCACGGTGAAGCTCGCCGTCGGTGGCACCTCGCCCGAGCCGGGGGCACGCA
>Ga0154020_10005591_pt1 | contig 14793 bp, 26 predicted proteins | sample Klosneuvirus_201_FD_109709 | JGI IMG/M metagenome (GOLD analysis project Ga0154020, IMG submission 109709) | Active sludge microbial communities from wastewater, Klosterneuburg, Austria - Klosneuvirus_20160825_MG | ecosystem: Engineered > WWTP > Aerobic digester > Activated sludge | place...
GTCCCTTCCAGGACCGCCCGTATCAACGTAAGTTGTCGCATAATGAAGCTACGAGACTTACCGGAGATTGTGGCATTTGTGATACAGCAAAGTCAGCAGGAATTGTCACCCTGCATCGGCATTGATGTGGATAACAAGCGTCGGGACTCTCATTTATCCAACTTCAGCTCCTCCTCGCCTCCCGCTGCACTTTGGGAGTTGAAATTTCGGAAACGCTTCACAAAGTCGGCAGGCAAGATGGAGATCCCGACAAAGGACTTGACCACCTCGAATAGAATCACACGTTCCGGCGACTTAAAGTTCATCTGCAAAGCACTCGCTAAATTCAGAGCAAGACGGAAAATATCGGAGGAGTAATTATACGAGGAGCGGAGGCGACCCAAGACTTCAACAAGCTGCGAAATAAGCAACCGAGAAAATATGGAGAGAATCTCAACGGAATCCAAAGCAAGCGAGCTCAGAACAAGCCACAACAAGCTCGGAATTGAAGCAAATTACTACAGCCAGAAACGGCAGCCATGCGTTGACTCCTGCACGACTGTATTACTGCACATATGAGAGAACCATCACACGAACCCTGACCGCATGAGAAGAAAAGCGAACCTTGTAAAAGGAATTATCGATAAATGACGTGACCGTAGCGTAGCAGATTTCGCGATGCCACAACGCGTTGGACCTCGACTTGTATTGGATCCCGTACGATGAGAGAACCGCCCCTCCCTCTTGAATTGGCAAGGGTTGCATACCCTCTTTACTTTCACTTTCGTTTTGTCGTAAATGTTCGGAAGAGGTCGAGTTAACTTGCTGAACAACTCCGGACGAATCTGACGAAGCGTCGGGAGTCTCCGGAACAGAAAACTTGCTTGTGAGGAATGATTTTGATTCCGATTTGAAGATATCAATGGTGGTTCCGTCACATAAGAATTCGAGAGGGACAAACCGTTGACATTCTTTGGGCCACTTGGCCTTCAGAGTTGTATCTAAAGCGACAGGTCATACACAACAAGGCTCCACCAAGGGCAGCCGGACGAAGAGTACCTTTTTCAAGCTTCAGGAACACGAATTCGATAAAAGAGAATATTTCCAGAGGAGCTCCTATACCACGAATGGTGAGGAGAATAATTGTTGACGCGAACGAGGAAGCCAAGAGAACTCCGAGAAAAGCACCTTTCTTAATTCGGATTACGACCAGGCCCTTCACGAGCGGATCCAATAATTCAAAGTATCCGTGTTCGCTAAATGATGGCTCGAGGACGGCGGCATCTCCATTATGCCGACGGTTATCAAGATAGTCCTTGGCGAGGCTATTGAGCAGAGGGAGCAGCTGAACCAACATACGAAACTCGTGTCGCTGAGGGCAGCTCACCTATATCAAAGGCAGTTGGTCTACTGTGTCTCCCAAGATCCACATAATATCAAAAATGATTTCGATGCGATGGAGGAGAAAGAGGCGCACGAGGAAAGAGGCATTCACTTCGCTAGGGTTGAGGATGTGCGAGTACTTGAGAATGGGCTGCGAGAACTTGGAGGAAAGCGGCGCTTTGATGCCGTCCTCCTCGGCTCCCTCATTTCCATTCTCAACAGATTGTACTGGCTTTTCTTTAGAATCTAAAAACTGAAAGTCAAGATAATAATAGATCGTCACCATATGGGGACGGCAAGATTGGTAACGCGAAGCTCTCATAGATAAGGGACCGAACTGTTTCGACTTAAGTTATCATGAAATGCTTTTCCGGCCATAAATTCTCATCGAACAAGATGAATTCATAATATGTAGCAAGAAATTTTCACATTAATTCAAATTAAATCAGAGAGATTCATTCTCGTTCAATCGGAGGGTTTCATACCTCCTAGGACAGGGACGGAGCCAGTGAGCCGAAAGTGCTTCGAGCTAGTCTTGTCCTTCCCGCCCTCAAGGCTGCGTTTCATTTGCCGATTGTGCTATGAAAATAGAAAGTGATGATAATATATTGATCCACGAAAGACTGAATCGATTTTCATCGCGTATGGAGACAGAGAAGCCTCCATCAGGAACGAGCAACGTCGAGGACAAAGACGAGGCTCGACGACGGGCGACTCACGAAGAAAAAAGAAAAGAAGAGGGAAAACAATTAAAGCATGGGATATTAAGATTCATATTTATGATATATAGTCCCACCCAGCGGATGGTAAGGAGGGCCAGGGGAGGACGAGGGCGAGGACGAGGTCGAGGTCGAGGAGCGCGACGAGGTCGACAAAGAGCCGCCCAGTCGGAGCTCAGGATTCGTCTCTAACTCAGCGCGGAAGATTATACTTAAGTATATGTATTATTGTAAGGCATAGGCACCGAGGAGGGGGCGTCGCGTGGAAAGAGAATGAATCACAGATGGATGAGCTGGAGCTCAAGTAGGTTAGCCCTATTGCTCGAAGTACAAAGAGTGACACAATCTACTTGATACATTTGATGTCCAAATGCTATCTCTACTTGCCCTGGAGAATGTCAGACAAGTGCTTGAGGTACTCCTCGGCGCTCGTCTTGGTGATCCAGTAGTGGGTCACTAAGCGGATACGTCCAGCCTTGTCAGCACCGCCCATAAGGACGCCCCTGTAGTTGAGAGAAATCCAATAAATATTAGATATTCCGAAGTTATGACGATGAGCGAACCTGGCGAGCATCTTCTCCTTGAGCTCGGTCGCAGTGACCTTGGCGTTGCTCTCTAAGCGGAAGTAGAGGATATTAGTGTTGGCCGACAAGAGCGTGATGCCATGAGCTGAGAGCGTCGAGATGCCCGCCGCGAGCTGCTGCACGCGCTCATGATCCTCGTGCAATCGCGGAGCCATCTTATTGATTGCGACAATTCCAGCAGCAGCAAGAATGCCCACCTGGCGAAGGCCGCCACCGAGCATCTTCCGCTTTCTGCGCGCCTCAGTGATGAACTCCTTCGTGCCGCAAAGAATTGAGCCTAGAGAACACGAAGACAGTGAAATAACCGTCGATTAAGAGGGAGGTAACAGAAAAGAGAACCAGCAGGAGCGCAAAGGCCCTTCGAGAGGCAGAACGTCACCGAGTCAGCGTCCTTTACGAGATCCTACAACGAGGTGATAAGAATTGTCAAATCATGAACATCCGGCCATGAAGATCTACCAGGACGGGCACTTTGAGAGCAGCGGAGGCATTGAAGATGCGAGCGCCGTCAATGTGGAGCTGCATGCCGTTCTTGTGGGCAAGCTCGGCGACAGAGCGAGTGTACTCCGCAGTCAATGGAATACCTTCATATACCAAAATATCATCAAGATGAATATATCGCGATATATTGAGAAGAGTACCGCCAGCAGCGTTGGCAGTGTTCTCAATGAGAACGAGGCGAGACTTGGGGAAGTGGTCGTCGACGGTGCGGACCGCCGCAGAGATCTCGTCAAGCTTCAAGGTGCCGTCCAATTGGTTCTGGAGAATGCACGCCATCACACCGCCCACCGCGGACATTCCACCGCCTTCAAGACACGAAAGATGAATCCTGGCAGACTGAAAGTGGGAACGGAACGTGGAGGGCGACCTTCGTAGAGGCGGGTGTGGCTGAGGTGGCCCATGATGGCCTCGTCACCAGGTTTGCAGTGAACGAGGATGGCGATCAAGTTGCCTTGGGTACCACTCGTCACGAAGAGCGCGGCCTCCTTGCCAGTCACCTTGCAAGCGAGCGCCTCGAGCTCCTGCAGTGGAATCAGTATGTCTGGCAATACAAGCAAGAAGCCTCGAGCAAAGAGACCAATATATGTATATATATATATACATATATATATATATATATATATATATAAAATACGGAAAAGAGCCAGGGAAAATTCTTCGAGTTGACGAGGAGGCAGCTGTCACAAAATTCGTCGAGGTCGAGCAACTCACACCTCAGAATATGCTCTTACTTGACGATGAACCAAAACCAATGATACGAAATAAAGAATAATAATTCAATTATGCAATAATAAAATATCCGCAAGGAAAAAGGAGTGCCTGGACGGTCTTGTCATCGCCCCACACATCATCGCCGACCTTGGCGTTCGCCATGGCCACGCGCATCTCCAGCGTCGGCCACGACACCGTATCGGAGCGCATATCAATGCGAGGCATAGGCTGATCCTCCACAGTGTTCGCCATGGTTTGCACGGAAGTGGTCAAGTGGAAAATGAGGGATAAGACATAAATCACTTAAGAAGAGTTATGAGATTGGCTGAGATCGAAACGTCGAGGTCAGGCGGTCTCAACAACTCTGACAGTCTGATCTCCCTTACGCGCTAGCCCCGTCATTCGCTCATTATTCAACACGGTCAGCACAATGAGCGATGATGACATTCTGAGTGAGGACCTCTATGGCCTCCTGGGCGTCGAGGAGACCGCCGAGCTCAAGGACATTCAAAAGGCGCCGCGCTCTTTTCTTTTTCTCGTCGATCCTTTTCTTGTGCTCCAATTCGCATAATAATAGCACTAATATTGTTTCATTAATTATGATTATATTAACCTGTCCGATGCCGATGGTTCTGAGCTGGTCTTCTTGGTCTTTCTCTAACGGCCATCTTCTTTCCCCTTTCCCTCGCCCTTTTCCCTCCCGACCGCCATTTCTACCGAATGTTGTATTTATGGCATTACCATTTTGAATTTATTTCTATTTTGTCTTATTAGGCATGGAGGAAGAAGTCGCTGACATGTCACCCCGACAAGTTTCCCGACGACGCTGAGAAAGGTTCGTCGACTCCCTCGACCTCATCTTGTGATCTTCTGGGAAAGTCTCAGGAAGTTGGATCGCGGTATTACTGGAGGGTAGATGGGAATGTAATGAATCAGCAGAGACATCAATACTCCAGATGAAGCGAAGGCGGTCCTTCCTAGAGACATCGAGATCGAGGCCTTCTCCGCGTCTTGTGGTCTTCACATCTGATCTCTTTTCTAACGTCTTGTCAATGATTAGCTCTGCTCTTCGTGAAGATTACAAAAGCGCTTGACATTCTAAGCGACGAGGCGAAGAGGGCAGCGTATGACCAGAAGCACAAGGCCAAGGCGCTCAGGTCCCGCCTCGCCTTCTTGCCTTTCCTTCTTAGTTATGGAGATGATTATCATTGATCATTTTCTTCTCCTTTTCATTTAGAGTCGAGAAGAAGCGAAAGATGGATGACGCCTCGCGCAAGATGCGTGACGACTTGGAAGAGCGGGAGCGAAAGTTCAAAAAGTACGTGAGGTTTTATCTTATCCACATTGAATCTCATCTATTTCATCATCGCTAATCTATTTCATCATCTCTAATATATTTCATCATCGCTAGTTTATTTCATCATCGCTCATATTGAATCATTTCGCATCTATTTGATCACCGCTCATCTATTCAGGCAACGGACAGAGGAGGACCTGGAAAAAATTCAATTGCAGCAGGAGATTGAACGCATGAGGGAAGCAGGCCTCCGAAAAATCAAAGAGCAGGTACACCCTCTCCACTGGTCTTTCCGTTTTCACGATTTCCTCATATTGTTGTAGGAAATGAGGAGAGCAGAGAAAGTGGCGGAGCTTCAAAAGAAGAAAGAGGAAGAAGAGCAGAACGCTGCCCTCAAGATCCGATGGAGCTCAAGCGTGCGCTTTCGTGTAGTTTGTTGTTGTGGTGGTTGTTGTTGTTGTTGGTTCTCACGAGGGTCTCCATTGTAGAACAATTATAGCGAAGAGAATTTGCGCAAAATATTTGGCGCTTTTGGTGAGATTCACGTCTTGCTCATTGGCAAGAAAGGCGGCAGTGCCGTCCTCCAATACTACAAAACTAATGACGCTGTAAGTTTGCCTTCTGTGCTTCGTATCATATGGACACCCTTGTGACTTAATCTTGCTATTAGCTCAATTGTTTCAGTGCGATGATGAACCATCCTCTGTACGACTTCAAGGTCGAGTGGGTGCGCGGACAACCCCCTGTGGTCAAGCAGGAGCAGTCGAAGCCTACAACTGCCACTTCTGTGTCTTCCAACTCATTGCTCGCGAAGGTTTGAAGCTCCTGATCATGAACCGTCAGTGCTTGTTGCTGACGGCGTATGTTTTGTTTGATAGGGCCACAAAGGCGATGACTTCATGAAGGCTCATGCCAGCTTCGAGGAAATGATTCTCGCACAGATGCGAAAGGCCTCCGCTAAGCAATAATAGGAAGGTTCACAGATGAGGTGTTGTCTTACATCAAGGGAGTCCTTTTGAGCCATTCTGAAATCAAATTGAATAAAAAGGATCACATAATTCCCAAGGAGGAATCCGGTTGTGCCGGAAAATGATATCATGTATTAAACTGATACATCAGGAATAGAGAAAGGCTGGCGTCCTCTGAGCTGCGCATCCTTGGTGTAATCGCTTTCTACATAGTGCCCATCACGCAAGTAGCCGCACACGGAGCGGAAGTTGGAGAGCTGAGCAAGAATGCTTCCGCCGAGCACAGCGTCCTCACCAGGGCGATCACTCAGCAAGACTTCACAGGGCAGATCCATCAAGTCGGCCTCTTTCTCTAAGAGGCCGACAAACTCCGTCTCAAATCGAAGTGCCAAATCTATTCAAACGCAACATTAACGCTCTAGGGGAGCAGAATAAAAGGGCAGTAGAAAACGAACTCTTCAGCAAAGCTCCTCCGCCACTAAGGACGACATAGCGGAGAAGCGTAGCGCGTTGCTCAAAGGGCGCACGGCGAACAAGGTCCAAGACGGCGGCAGCGATGCCTGCTGACTTGCATGTCTCGCCGGTGTCCTTGCCATCGATAAGGATGCGACCAGTCTCGGTGAAGTAGCGTTCCGCTTCCCTGTATCAAATAGAAGTTAATCTGTGAATAACAATTCGCAGTCACGCTGAAGGCCATACGTGATTATCGAGATCGCGGGGTCTTTCTGATTCACTTGCTCGGAGGAATGGGTCTTGATGCGAGCAATTTTGGCGTAGCTGTCGTGCGAGTCGATGAACATCTTGTAGCGATACGTGTTGTAACGGGGCATCGCCGAGTTGAGAAAAGGCTGGAAGAGTTCCTTGGCACAGGTCTTGAAGACGACCACCTCGGGTCGCATCCTCTGGCCATAGACGGCACTCACGTAGGTGGCTGAGTGACCGATATGGACAACAATTCCAGATTGTCTATCGCATATAGATCGAATCAAAATCGAATAATATAGAAAATTGGGCAAGAACGAGGGCTTCGCACATGGAATGGGCAGTGAGTTCGAGCACGGGCTCGTCGACGATCAGCAAACGCTCGAGACCATCGAGGTTCTACATCGAAACAGAAGGTTATGAACTCGAATATATCGCAAGCTACCTCACATAGCGCACAACGACTTCAGTAAGGAACTCGGCCATCTGCTCGCTAGATCCGAGACCAGCATTGATTGGCGAATGGGACAGCAGGAGCGGGTGAGCAGCGGGGACATCGATGTCGAGTTCACTGAGACACAAGATGTGAACCATTCATCACTCACAAAATGATGAATTCATAATAAACTTGAAATCAGAGGATGGGAGGCCGCACCTGCACATATGCTCGAAGGCATAAGAGACGCCAGGCGCATCGATCATCTCCAGGCGACTATTCCCATCGACGTGGAAAAGCTCCTTGGAACCAACGCTCCCACCATCTCGAATGCGACTGTAACCAAAGAGATACTGTTCGCTCTCCGACCTTCCAGAGATCTAGCAACCGAGATTTAACGATCACATGACGGTAACGAACGAACATGGGGGGTCGATACCATGAAATGGGGATGGTTTTCAACGCCAGGGACGGTGGGCATCGCCTTGACCGCATTCATCCCAACCATACCATACTACATGTAGAATACAATTCAGTTCAACTCAAGGCATTCTATGGTACCGTAATAGATGGACTGGAGGAGGAAACTCACCTTGATCTCATGTTCACCAAAGTCAAGAATGAAAGCAGAGAAGTCGCGATCAAGATCATGGCGACGGTGGAATAGCGACCGCCAGTCGCGCATGAACGCGTTCCCTTCCTTTCTGAATATTGACACAAATGAAAATATAAATCTTGAAGACAATGGGAAGAGGGACATAAACATACATGGTCCTCTCTATGGACCCCACTTTCGGGAAATACTTGAGGAAGAGCGAGCACCAGAGGTCAGGGTCGCGAGTCGCCTGTAACCACTGCTTGCTCACCGAGGCGAATGAGCCAATCTCAGAGACGGAGAAGAGCCTATCAAGACATTCACTCCAGCAAGCGAGACGAGAGAGGCTAAGGGAACATACTTCAAAACGAGGACGAGGATATCGTTCGGGATGTCGAGGATGGAGTGGGACCCATCGCCCGCATTATCGTAATTTGCTGAGGGGAAGAGCGTCTGAAATCGCTGAGCCTAAGCAAGGTCGACGACATTTAGATCAGCAAAAGGTAATCTCAAAGACCGACGACGATGGAACCTCGAGATAAGCGGCAAGAGATCCCTCGAGATTGCCTTGCTTCTCCAAAGCCTCTGCGTGGGCGTACAGTCGAAGTGCCTGCGAGCCACAATTAGAGAACCTTACCAAGAAGAAGGCAACATAAGGAATGGAGAACCTCTTGGTAATGGGGAGTCAGCTTGAACGCCTCATTAGCCTCCTGAGATGTGCGGCGGAACATGATCTCGCTCTTAATGACGTACTTGGGGGTTTCTGACACGGCGGCGCCCTCGTGAAGCACATCGTGGTTGAACACTAACGCCGTTCCTTGCAAGAAGATAATTACAACAAGGTAAGAGTAAGAAGACGAGTATAAAAAAGTGAGATCACCTGCCTGAGGGCGGATAATGCAGACATTCTCCGCGAAAAACTTCTTCATGGTGGCATAGAACTCTGAGAAAGGGATCGGGAAAGTCTTCTTGATCTTCTCATCGAAGACGTAGCGGCTGTCAAGGGCGCTTAAAACGCTCATCGCGACCACTGATGATGATAATATTAGATACAATTGAGTGGGCAGAGGAATCGACTGGCCAAGAGGCAACAAGTCCAGAAGTACTTCCGAAGCAATGAGGGTCGTCGGACTCGCGGTAGTCCCAAACGGCCTTGCGAAAGATCTCGTGCATGGTCTTAGCGACGGTTGGGAAGAGCTCGTCGATGACGACGCGGAAAGGCTTGCCAAAAACTAAGACAATCCCTCAGTCCATCAAGATCGACAAAATTGAAAGGAACCAAGGCCGTACAACGAGGGTGAAAGAAGTTGGTTTGGCCACCGCCAAGATTTCCGTTGAGGTAGATGAGCAAAGTGTAGATGCTCTTGTCGTGCTTAGAGCGCACAAAGACGCCGTCAAGATGCGGCGCGAAGGCTTGTGGGCGAGAGGCCATCACCTGATCGGTTCCTTGATACCTATTAAATATTGAACGACTTTCTTCAGCGGTGAAATAGAGGAATGAAATTGAACATGAAGGCCACCTCGAAAACTTGAAGCATTCGTTGAGACCAGTAGGAAACCACTCGCCCTCGTTGTCGAAGCCGTAAGGTCTCCTTCCAACCACATCATTCTTGTTCAGCAAAGGCCTAGCGTAATCAAATAATTATGAAGCATTTTCATCGGACAGGGGGAAAAGGAGGTAGTGGGGATGCATACAGAAGGCGGTCCCACAGCGCTCGAGACAGGGCGTTCGATTTGACAAGCAAGCGGCTGTTGTTTCGGTAGCGCTCAGGGTATTCCTTGTCCAGCGAATCGAAACCTTCGTGTTCGCAAGCACGAATGAAAAACCTGAACTCGACAAAAGACAATAAATCTGAAAATCTCCGCAAAAAGGACATCGAGAGGCAACACAAACGAGGCCATCCTCCCAACACGAAGCACTACACGTAATAATAAACAAAGCAAGAGTAATTACTAGCGATATTTCACGGATGAGCGGGCCGTACTGGCATTCCTCCTCGGACAGGAAATTGTCGATCCGAAAGACATGGGCAAAGGTGAGGGGAAGATCGGATCTCTTTGGAACCCTGTTCACTTCTTCGCCATCTCTCTTTTCTTGAGATAGCGAGGCGTCGGCTTGAGGTCCGTGCACAACGGTCTTTGGGAGGGGCAGGTAGTGAAACTTGAGGTGCGAGTCGTCCAACTTGAAGAACGCCTCCTCGTCCTTATCCACGAACGCCATTAATACTGATGGATTCAATAATTGGATAAGCAAAGAGAACTGTATTATAAATAATGGGACGGCGCAACTGAGAATGTGGATTTGATGGAAAAGTGCAAGAACTGTTTAATATCGGCTGCTCGCTGTATGTCACCTGACTCACCTCCACCGTTTCCAGAGAACCCACGCGCGTGTGCTCGGTTCGTCTCTTTTTGTAAGCTTTTATTGCAGAAAAAATCGTTAATGCTAATATCTAGGAATTCGACTTCCCTCGAGATAAAGGACAGCCCTCCCTCAGCTGCCTCGACGTCGCGTCGTCGAGCTCGCCGCTCGCCCGCCTCGCCCGCGCATTAATCAAGTAAGGAAAGATGGTTTCGAAAGCACCAAGTCCAGCGAGGCCCTTGAAAAACTCCCTGTGTTTCGGGAGGAGGAACACACCGAAGCCTTGCGCGAGGATATAGTGCCGGTTTGTCCACCTGTGACCCTGTTGGTTCCTTGTACTCGATGATCAGGATGTCCGTCAACGGTCAGTTAAAGAGAGAAACACCGAACTCTGAATGTAATAGAAGGCATTCCTTCACTCTCTATTGTTTGGTGACGGATGAAACTCAATGTCTCCGATCACGATAGTCCGAGGAGGAAGACCGTTCGTGTCGGTCCAGATGCGATTCTCGATCTTCTCTGTGGCTCGACGAATGCCCCGATGAGCTTTGACTATCGTATTTGCTTCGCGGATTCGTGGAAGTATTTGATGTGGATGATGAGGCGGAATTGGGAGGGGGGTGATGGGGAGTAGATGAGGGTGCAAAAACATTACTCTGGGGAGCTGTTGAAAAGGAACTCTGATTTGAAATCGATGAACCAAAATTCGAAGTGGAATCATTCGACGCATTCTGCTGAGAAAAGTTTGAAAGCGGAATAGTCGGCTCAGGTCGAGATCGAGGGGAAGGTCGGTCGACGTCCATGTCATTCGGGTCGACTTTCTTCGCAGTGGAGTTTGATGGCCGAGGACCTCGGAAAACTTTGATTTGTTCCTTCAGACTTTCAATTTCTGAATTCTTGCGATCAATCTGCGCCAGAAGAATGGCGATCAGAAAAACATGTCGCAGATCGAAAAGGGAGGGAGAAGCGAAGGCAGGATAAGGACGGACCTCAGCCTTGGCGGTGACATAGAGGGTCGATATATTGGTTTTGAGGATTCCATTTTCCTCATCGGATTTCTTGAGCTTCGCTTTCAGCAGATCAGTCTACAAAAGAGGAAGCTCAACGACGACGAAGGGAACGAAAGTCGACGTCGCTTCGCCAAGACTTTCGATCCAACTCGATCAAAAAAATTCGATTTCAAAAGTGAAAAATGGCATTCAACCTCGGGAGAATGGAGGGGAGGGGCGGACCTGCTTCGTGAGGAGCTCGACTTTCTTGTCGCTCACCTCGAGCTTCTTCTGTAAGGCCGCCAGCTGCTCCTTGAGGCCGTCCAGGCTCTCTGACAACTAATATGGAATCAAGCCATATAAAATGAGAGTGCATTATAATATTAAATCTAAAATCACAAATTGTTGCCACGCTGCGCGATAAAGAAAGGTGCGAACCTCGAATGCGGAGGGCGCGGTCAAGTCCTCGGCGAGGCCCGCGTAAAGGTCCACATCATCTTCCATCGCTTCCTAGAATATAATTCATTAGCAAAATAATAATTGTCTCGCCTTGTATGTTGAAACTGATCAGCGGGGGAGAGGAAGGCGAGGGAAACAAGCAACTCCGCTGAAAAAAAAATCGACGAAGATGAAAAAGAAATTTTGATACAACATTCATTTCGCGAATAAGAAACGAAAAATACCTCGCGCCTCTTTCAAATGCGGTTTCGCAGTTGGATCTGAGGATCTCGTCGATTAATAGCGGTGGGAACAAAGACGCTTCCGAGGCCGGGAATGCTGACACGGCGAGCACACGAGCCCCGGCCAAGGAAAGGGAATCAGACGCCCCCTAAGAAGGCAGAATGAGCAAAATGTCTTTCCTCAACAGACGAATTTTTACAGTGGCAAGGAAAAGTTCGTAGAAAAGGAAAGGAGGACAACCTCCGGTGCCGACGTCAGAGATGACGGCAGCTCGAGAAATTTCCGCTGAAGGCGGACGAATTCCTCCTCCGTGGCAAGACGCCCTCTCATTCTCTTCACCTCTTCCTCGGCTGAGATAAGCTCTGTGAGTTTGTCTCCCTGCCTTGGTGATCCTTTCTCGTCCGTACGAAGCGCATCAAAGGAGCTGCTCAAGTGTCGAAATGCCGCGCTCTTTGCTTCAAGAGGTGCTCGGCTTTACCCTCACCGATGTTACGCTTGGCGAGGGCGCTTACAGGTACCCTTCAGAAGGATTTGTCTCTGTATCGCGTTTTCTGGGTGGGATTGGGTTGGGAATCGCTACGAACGCCAGCGTGCTCTTCGTCATCTCACGCTGGGCCAACGACGTCGATCGTTGGTTTTCAGTTGAGTTTCGTCCACACGTGATTGATATTGCCGCTCCTCCCCCCTTCCTTTCCTCCATCTTGTAAGGGTCCTGCTTATTGCGGTTCGATTGTTCTGGTTTGTGGTCAAGGTTTTTGAGCAGTTCCCGCTTGCCTTCGACTCGAAGCGACATTGCTGCGCAATTTCGCAAATTCTGATTTCCGTGATGTGTGAGTAATAATTGGTTTATTTTTAGCCGCGTTGTCCTGGGAGTCGACAAGCACTCTGGCTCTTACGTGGCCATCAAAATCGTTGATCTCAAGAAGAATCGCGCCCCTTTCGACCTCGAGGTTGAAGCCTTTGCTCGCATGCAGCCACACAAGAACATCGTGCTCTTGCTCGGCCACCATGAGGACCGCAAGAATCGTATCGGCTACTTGATTGAGGAGTTTGTCGATGCGACCACCTTGGATGACTATGTTGATCAGAAGACCCAACGGATGGGCTTGATCGAGGTGGATGCGGTGCACATCTTTTTGCAGCTGCTTAGCGCCGTCGACCACTGCCACTTGGCGAACATCTCGCACCATGACATCAAGCCAGAAAACATCCTCTACGACACCAAGAAGGATCGCGTGTGCCTCATTGACTTTGGCCTCATGCAGACCTGGAACGACGATAACGATTGCGAGGTGCACAAGAGCTCGGGCTCGCCTCTGTATATGGCGCCTGAGGTCTTGCGCAACTCTGGCACTCACAATGCGATCAAGTCCGATATTTGGTCGCTCGGAATCACGTTCTATTACTTGCTTGCGGGTACGTCACCTACTCAAAGTCAAAGGTCAATTGTCAATGAACGCCATTTCTCACTAAGTGTTGATTATTAGGTGCTACGCCATTTGTGGGTGTGGAAACCTTGCAGCAGTTGGTCGACTATATCAATAATAAGAAGATCTTCTTTCCTCGCTACATCTCCCAGCCTCTCCGCTCCCTCCTTGCGCAAATGCTCGAGACGGAGCCCGATGAGCGCCCCACTATCCCCAATATCATGCGCCAGTTGAAAGCCTTCTGCAAGACCGACTCGAACTTGGAGCTTGAGGCGAGTGGACCGCACCAGGAGGTGAGTGGATCTCGCCAGGAGTCGAGCTTCTTGATTTCTGTCTGAGTCCATCTTCTCTTCACCCCACCAATGCATCTCTCAACTACCTTATTCTGAATCCTAAGTGTTGATTGTAACATAACAAGCTAATGAAATGAGAACAATACACCGTCTGACACATGCCATCTTTCCAATTGTGTTCATCACCGGAACAGCATATGCGAGTATAGTACTTGAAATCTGTATTAGGAGGTATTCTTTGTCGAGCGGTGCCTCTTGCCAATCAATTTGTGCATGAGGTTGAGCCATCGCTCCACCAAGTCCTGGTCACTGCGAAGCTCTGTAAAAAACTCACGCTCTTGGAGCTGTGAGGTCAGTCGTTTCGTTCCCTCAATCTGTTAAATGAAAGGGGAAAGCGTATGAGATCGAAGGAAGAGATGAAAACACATTCTGATGTACATCGCCCTGGGAAGCAAAGTGGAGGAAGATCTCGTCCAAGTGGACAGATGCGAGCCACGATAAGCTAAGATTGGCGACGGTATCATCGAGAATCTTTCTTAACAATGGCTAGCGAAGGAGACGTCAAAGAGGGTATGGCAAGTCACAATGAACTCAATGGCGTACAGTGGAATTCGAGCGGTCAACGCAGACCTCGAGCATCCGCTCGCCGATCTCCTCCTGTGGAAAAAGTCAGGACCACAAAATAACAAAAAGAGGGCAAGAGAAGGGGAGGAGATAATACCATGGAGGATCCACCTTGGACCATCTCGCAGAAGTGGGCGAACTCCTTCTCGAGGGCACGCGTGTCCACCAAGCCGCTGATAACAAGATTGTATGCACCTGCTGAAGGTTGCTAGAGAAAGAGGAGATTAACAACACAAGTAGAAACTATATGTTCATATGGCAGTGACAGACCATCTTGAGCTCGCGCATCTTATCGAGGATAAGAACGGCCTTATCGTCATGCTGCAGCGATGAGCGTTAGCGACAAGGAGGATGGGAGAGGAGAGAAGAAGAGAGAAGAAAAGAAAAGAGAAGAAAGGAGAAGAAAGGAGAAGAGAGGAGAAGAGAGGAGAAGAGAGGAGAGGAGAGGAGAAGAGAGGAGAAGAGAAGAGAAGAGAAGAGAAGAGAAGAGAAGAGAAGAGAAGAGAAGAGAAGAGAAGAGAAGAGAAGAGAAGAGAAGAGAA
>Ga0154020_10005592_pt1 | contig 14793 bp, 13 predicted proteins | sample Klosneuvirus_201_FD_109709 | JGI IMG/M metagenome (GOLD analysis project Ga0154020, IMG submission 109709) | Active sludge microbial communities from wastewater, Klosterneuburg, Austria - Klosneuvirus_20160825_MG | ecosystem: Engineered > WWTP > Aerobic digester > Activated sludge | place...
CCTGATCCAGGCGGGCAGCGACCGTCAGCGTGCGCGCCACGCAGGTATGCGGGATCGAGTAGTCATTCAGGTCGAAGCGCACGTAGGGCGTCTTGCCGGCGCAGACGGCCCCGAGTTCGCGGAGGCGGCGGACGAGGGCGCTGTCGTGTGCTGGCGTGCCGCGGGCCGAGTTGAGGAAGGTGGAGCCGGCATTGGTGGGCACTCCGGCGAGGTCGAAGAGGTCTTTAAGCAGATAGGGCACGCCGTGCAGGGGTTGACTCGCGCGCTGGCCTGCCGCCAACTCGTCGGCCAACTCGGCCTCGGGTTTCAACCAGGAGAGGGCGGCGCGGCGCAGGGCGGGCGGCAGCGCGGCCACCCCGGCGTGGACCCGGCGGGCCGCTTCCGCCGATGACATGGTTTGCCACGCCGCGAATGGCAAAGTGGCTGGCGTTTTGGGCGCGTTCGTGTCCATTCGGAAGCATTCATGGAGCTCGCCGCGCCCATCGTCAAATTTACCTCGTTGAAAAAGCGATACGGCGCTGGCCCCTTGATACTGGATGATATCAACCTCACAGTGGCACCGGGTGATTTCGTCAGCCTAATCGGTCCGAGCGGGTGCGGCAAATCCACGGTGCTGAAGTTGATTTCCGGCCTGAGCCCCGGGACGGAGGGAGGGCTGGAGGTGCTCGGCACCGCGCCCAAACTGGCCCGCGACCGGCAGGCCTTCATTTTTCAGGATGCCACGCTCCTGCCCTGGCTCACCGCGCAGCGCAATGTGGAGCTGCCCCTGCGGCTGCGCGGGATCGCCGGCGCGGAGCGCGCGACCAAGGCCCGGGCCATGCTGGACTTGGTGGGGCTCGCCCAATCCCGCGACTATTATCCGCGGCAGCTTTCCGGCGGCATGAAAATGCGCGTTTCCATTGCCAGGGCCCTGACGCTGTCGCCGCAGCTGCTGCTGCTTGACGAGCCCTTCGGCGCGCTGGATGAGATGACGCGCAACCGCCTGAATGAGGAGTTGCTGGCCTTGCGCGCGAGCACGCGCTTCACGGCGTTGTTCGTCACGCATTCCGTGAGCGAGGCGGTGTTCCTGTCGAACCGCGTCGTGGTGATGGCCGCCAATCCCGGTCGCTGGCACGGCGAGGTGAAGGTTGAGTTTCCGTATCCGCGTCCGGCGGCCCTGCGCGGGCGCCCGGAGTTTCAGGCCAAGGTGAACGAGGTCACGCAACTGCTGCATCAAGTGGAGGCGACTGTCGGCGCATGAAAAAAACCAATCCCTTCCTGCTGTGGTTGCTGCCCGTCGTGAGCGGGCTGTTTTTTGTGGCGCTGTGGTATGGCGTGCGCCGGTGGAGCGGCCTGCAAAGCTGGATCCTGCCTACGCCGGGGGAAATCATGGCGGCGGCCTGGCAGGAAAGGGCGCGCCTGCTCGCGGCGGCCGGTGACACGGCGGTCGGCGCCCTCTGGGGGTTCCTGCTGGCCGCGACCCTTGGATTCGGCACGGCGCTGGGGCTCGGGGTGTCGCGCTCGCTCCGCGCCAGCCTCTACCCGTGGCTGCTCGTGCTGCAGATGACACCGGTCATCGTGCTCACGCCCATCATCGTGCTCTGGGCCGGCCCGGGGCTGCCGGGCATCGTCACGATCACGTGGCTCATCAGTTTTTTCCCGATCGTGGCGAACACGACGCAGGGGCTGCTCTCGACGGACATGAACCACGTGGCGCTTTTCCGCATGGCCAACGCCAGCCGGCTGCAGGAGTTGCTGCTGCTGCGCGTGCCGTCGGCGATGCCGTTCTATCTCGCCGGCTTGCGCATCGCGGCAACACTGGCGCCAATCGGCGCGATTTTTGGGGAATACATGGTCGGCAACTCCTCCGGCGGCACGGGCGGGCTGGGTTTCCTTGTCTATAGTTACAACACCCAGATCAAGATCCCGGCCCTGTTCGCGACGGCGTTGACCAGTTGCCTGCTGGGCTTCATCTTCGTGGCCGCGGTGGCTTGGCTGAATTGGGCCGTCCTGCACAAGTGGCACGACTCCTTCGAACGCAACGATCACTGAGATTTTTTAACCACGAATGAACACGAATAGACACGAATCATCCCGGGCCCGGCACACCACGCCTTTCATTCGTGTTTATTCGTGTTCATTCGTGGTTTGCCTTGCCTTGGCCTTTTTTGCCGCCGGATGCGGCAAAAAGACCGAGACTGCGGTCGGTCCGGCCGCGCTGGTCAAGGTTCGCCTCCAGACTGACTGGTTTCCCCAACCGGAGCACGGCGGCTACTATCAGGCGCTGGCGAAGGGTTATTATGCAGCCGAGGGCCTCGACGTGGAGATCCTGCCCGGCGGGCCGAATGTGCAGGTGATGGCCGCCGTGGCGATGGGCCGCACCGAGTTTGGCATGACCAATGGAGACGATGCCATTGTGGCCGTTGCGCGCGGAGTCCCGATCAAGATGGTCGGCGCGGAGATGCAGCGCGATCCGCAGAGCCTCATCTATCACACCACGCATCCGTTGCATTCCCTGCGGGATCTGGAGGGCCGGACGCTCATGGCCGGGGCGGGCTCGACCTGGCTGCAGGTGGTGCAAAAAAAGCTGGGGGTGAAATTCAACCAACTGCCACTGGTCGGCGACATGGCGCGGTTCATGAACGACCAGACCCTCGTGCAGCAGTGCTTCGTGACGAACGAGCCGTTTTTCGCCCGGCAGCGCGGCGCCACTGTGGGCGCCTTGCTCATCGCGAGCGACAGCTACGAGCCCTACCGGGTCATGCTGACGAGCCGGCAGTTCCTCGCCGCGCACCCCGACGTGGTGGCGGGCTTTGTCCGCGCCAGCATCAAGGGGTGGGTGGACTATCTGGCGGGTGACCCGGCCCCCGCCAACCGGTTGATTGCGGCCCTGCGCCCCGATCTGACGCCGGAGTTCATGGCATACAGCATCAAGGCGATGAACGACTACCGGTTGGTCAGCGGCGATCCGGCGAAGGGGGAGTTCACCGGCCAGCTCACGGCCGCCCGCCTCGAAAAGCAGATCAAGCTGCTGCAGGAGGTCGGTGTGCTAGACAAACCGGTTGCAGTCAGCGACGTCGCCACCTTTGCTTTCATTCCACAGCAACCTCCATCCCCATGAGCACCATCGAAGCCAAACTCGCCGAACTCGGCCTGAAACTCCCCAATCCGCCCGCCGTCGCCGGCGCCTATGTGCCGTTTGTCCGCACGGGCAATCTGCTCTACCTCGCCGGCACCATCAGCGCGTTCAACGGCGAGATGACGCACGTCGGGTAGGTTGGCAAGGAGCAGACCGTGCAGTCCGGCTATGAGTCGGCAAAGATTTGCGCGCTCAACACGCTGGCCAACATCAAAGCCGCCACCGGCAGCCTCGACGCCGTGAAGCAGTTCGTGCTCGTCACCGGCTTTGTGAACGCGGTCAGCGGTTTCACGGACAGTCCGGCCGTCATCAACGGCGCCTCGGAACTTTTCGGCAAACTCTATGGCGACGCCGGCAAGCACGCGCGGGCGGCGGTGGCTGCGGCCGGCCTGCCGAAGGGCTCGACGGTGGAGATCCAGGTGATCGTGGAGCTGAATCCCTGAGGGAACCACTGGCGGGGCGCGCTCGCGCCGGGGGAGACGGCGGTCCCGGTCGTGTTCTCGGCTACAATTTCTTCACCAGCACCTTCGAGTTCCGGCCGCTTTCGGCATGGGCCCGGAGGCGCGATTCGGGCAGCGCCTCCTTGTCTGTCTCCTCGAAACCGACGACGGAGGTGAAGAAGGTGAAAGCCTGGGTCGAGAGTGCAATGATGCTGGTCGCGCCCTGCTCCTTGGCCATCAGGCAGGCGTAATCGACCATCTTCTTGCCGATACCGCGGTGGTGGTAAAAGGGCATGACATAGAGCGAGCCCACCTCGGCGAACCTCGGCTTGTCCGCGTAGAACACGAGCGAGACGCAGGCGATGATGTTCTCATCGATCTCGAAGACGTAGAACTGCTCGATATTTTTCTCGATGGCCGCCTGGGTGCGGTAGAGGAGTTCCTCGCGCTTCACGGCCTGCCGGGTCAGGTTGTAGATCGCGCGGACGTCGCGCTTGGTCGCCTGCCGGATCTGCTGGTATTCGTTGCCGTGGATGAGGGTGCCGACGCCCTCGTTGGAGAAAATCTCGTTGAGCAGCCCGTCCAACATGCGGCCGTCGAGCAGGTGGATGCGCGGGGTGCCGGTCTCGACGGCCTTGACCGCGTGGGTGGCGGGGCTGCGCATCGGCTCGTTGATGGATTCTGGCTTGTCGCTAAGCAGGGTCTTGAGGGTGCCGGCGGCGATCTGGTGCTGAAGCTTGCCGTTGATCTCGAGGCCCTCGTGCGGGGTGAGATAGATGATCTTGGTGGCGTTGAGCGCCTCGGCCAACTCGGCGGCGAGCAGGTCGGAGTTGATGCGCAGCGGCCGACCGTCGCGGTCGAACCCGATGGGGTTCACCACGGGGACGACCTGGGATTCGATCAACTGGGCGAGAAATTCCTTGTCCACCCGGTCCACGCGGCCGGTGAACTGATGATCCACGCCCTTGATGATGCCGAGGGGCACGGCACGCACCGCGTTGGTCAGCGCCGCCTTCAGGCCGTTCTGGGTGAGGCCCTCGATGACGAGGTGCGTGACCCGGGAGGAGGCGCGGATGGCGAGGTCGAGCGTGGCGGCATCGGCCACGCCCGTCCCCTGGACATCGGTGATGGGAATCTTCCGCGAGCGAGCGAGATCCTCGATCTGGTGGCCGATGCCGTGGACGAGGATGATCTTGATGCCGAGGCTGCGGAGCACGGCGATGTCGGTCAGGATGTTCGCGAAATTCTCGTCGGCGACGATGATGCCGTCGGCGGAGATGACAAAGGTCTGCCCCTGAAACCGGGGGACGTATTTCAGGATGCCGCGCAGGTCGGTCGGTTTGATGTCAGCGCCGTTGCTCATCGATGGTGGGCGAGTTAATCGGGCATCCGCCCGGCCTCGTCAATGGGGATTCCGGCCCTCACTTCACCGTGAAGGACCAGGCTGCCGCCGGGCCCCTTGCCACGATGCGCATGCGATAGCGACCGGGGGCCAGATCCGCCGTGGGGATGCTCACGCAATACGTCGAGTCCTCCCAACGGCTGAGCAGGCCCTTGCCGGGAAGCGGCTCGGCGCTGGGAAGCAGCACGAACTCGTGCTCCCGGTGGTAGAGCGAAAGATTGCCGAGCTGCGTTTTCTGCGTGGGCAGCGTGGCGGTGAAGTAGGCGGTGTAAACCTCGCCGCGCGCCACGGCCGCCGGCGCGATGACCCGGTCAACGCTGGCCAGCAGGCTGGGCTTCTCGGCGAAGTTGGGTGCGAAGTCGGCGCCAAGGCCGACGGCCGCGCGCGTGATGGCGGCGGGGGCGGCGTCGAGGGCCGGCTTCTCCGCCGGGCGGCGTTCGTCGACGGGCATTTTGTGCCAGCCGGCGGCGAGCAGGCGTGCCGTGGTCGCCCGGTCCTGAGCATCCTGGTAGGGGCGATAGCCGCGACCGGGTTTGCGGTAATACAGGTTCACGGCCGTGTAACCGACGAGGCCAACGACAATGGCCAGCACGACCCATTTCATGGGCCAGGGTTTCTGGGGCGGACGGCGGTTGGCGGCGGACATGGCGGGCAAGGCAATAACAGGCGCCGCCAGACCTCAAGCCGGTTCGGGAGTGCGGCCTCGCGAGGCCGCTTTGAAAGCGGCGACAAGTCGCCGCACTCTCCGGCCCCCCGCAAATACAATTGCGCCGTTCCGGCCGAGTTGTTCTCGTCCGGGTTCACATGAAATATTGGTCGCAGACATTCATCCCGACACTGAAGGAAAGCCCCGCCGACGCCGAAATCGCGTCGCACAAGCTGCTCCTGCGCGCGGGCCTCGTGCGCAAACTGGGCGGCGGCCTCTACACCTACATGCCGGCCGGCCTGCGCGTCGTGCAGAAGATCAGCCAGCTCTGCCGCGAGGAGATGGATCGCGAGGGCGCCATCGAGCTGTCCATGCCTTTCATTCATCCCGTCGAGAACTGGGTTGATGGCCCGCGCTGGTCGGCGGCGCGCGAGATCATGTATCGGGTCGATCACGCCGGCGCCGGCAAGGGCCGCGCGAAAGAGCCGGAATACGTCCTCGGGCCGACCCACGAGGAGGTCATCACGCCGCTCGTGAAGTCCGAGATCACCAGCTACCGCGACCTGCCCAAGAATTTCTATCAGATCGGCACCAAATTCCGGAACGAGATCCGCCCGCGCTACGGCCTGATGCGCGCCCGCGAGTTCATCATGAAGGACGCCTACAGCTTCGACGCGAATGACGAGGGCGCGATCATGAGCTATAACAGGATGAAGCGCGCCTACGCGGCGTTCTTCACCCGCTGCGGCCTGAAGACCATCGCGGTCGAGGCTGACACCGGTGTGATGGGCGGCAGTTTCTCCCACGAGTTCATGGTTCCGGCCCCGGTCGGCGATGACGATATCGTCTATTGTGACGCGAGCGGCTACTCGGCCAATCGCGAGAAGGCCACCAGCGGCATTGTGCCGAAGGACCTGGTTGACGCCGCCGCGGTCGGCGCGCCCGAGGAGTTTGCCACGCCGGGCATCGTGACCATCGCGGCGCTCGCCGCCGCGCCCTACAACGCGGCTCCCGACCAACAGTTCAAGACCCTCGTCTACATGGGCGACGGCAAACCCTTCCTCGTGGTTCTTCGTGGGTGCGACGAACTCGAGGAGGCCAAGCTGGGCTCCCTCGGTTTTCAGCTGTGGCGCCCGGCCACACCGGAGGAGATCGAGCCGGTCATGGGCGCGAAGCCGGGCAGCCTCGGCGCCGTGCGCGGCACCATCAAGAACCCGGGCGTTCTCGCCGGCATCTTCGCCGACCACGCCATCCGCCTCGTCGGCAACGGCACGACCGGGGCCAACAAGGACGGCTTCCACCTCCGCCACGTGAATGTCGTCCGCGACCTCGCGATCGCTAAATTCGGCGACTTCCGCCGCGTGCGCGAGGGCGAGCCTGATCCGAAATCGGGTCAGCCGCTCAAGATCGCGCGTGCGATCGAGGTGGGCCATATCTTCAAGCTCGGCACGAAATATTCCGAGAAGTTCGGCGCGGTCTACACCGACGACCAGAAGCAGTCGCACCCGATGGTCATGGGCTGCTACGGCATCGGCATCAGCCGCACGCTGCAGGCCGTTGTCGAGCAGAGCAACGATGCCGACGGCATCATCTGGCCGTGGCAGGTCGCGCCCTGGCAGGTGCTGGTGGTTAATCTGGATCCGGCGGACGCCGCCGTGACAGAGTTGTGCCTCAAGCTCGCGCAGGCCGCCGAGTCGGCCGGCGCAGACGTGCTGATCGACGACCGCGCTGAGCGGCCGGGCGTGAAGTTCAAGGATGCCGACCTGATCGGTCTCCCGCTGCGCCTGACCGTGGGTGGCCGCGGGCTGAAGGAGGGCATCTTCGAATTCAAGTGGCGCACGTCCAAGGAAGTGCGCAAGGTCGCCATCGCCGAGGCCGAGAGCACGGTCGTCCAGGCGGTGCGCGAGGCAGCCGGCAAGTCCTGATCGTGGCCGAGACCAAAACCAGAAAAACACCCCGGGCGGCGAAGGCCCCGGCGCCCCAGCGCGCCGAGATTTGGCGGGTTGTCGTCCTCAACGACCCGGTCAACCGCATGTCGTATGTCGTCATGGTGCTGCGGCGGGTCTTCGGTTTCGCCGAGGAGCGCGCCCGCAAGCACATGCTGGAGGTGCATGAGCAGGGCCGCTCGGTGCTGTGGTCCGGAACGCGCGAGCAGGCCGAGGCCTACGTCTTCGCGTTGCAACAATGGCACCTGACCGCCGTGGTGCAGCCGGAGCCGTCGCCATGAAACGGGTCGAGATCAAGCTGAACATCAGCGCCGTGGCGCCGCTGCTCGATGTCATCAAGCAGGCGGCGGACGACCTGCGCGGCCATCTGGCCATCCGGGCGACTTTTCCGGAGAACGACGAGGAGTTCAACGAGACCTGGACCGCGGAATTGCTCGCCGGCCAGAACAGCGATGTGCGCGAGGTGCTCGGGCTGTTCGGGGCGGAATTTTTCGTCGAGGGCGGCATCGCGATCGACTCGCACAGCGCCGACTCGCTGCTACGCGGCTGCTCGGCGCTGCGGATCCAGATCCTGACACACTGGCTGCAGGGCATTCCGGCCGATCTGTTGGAGGAGGAGGACGTGCCCCCCGAGGCGATTGCGGACGCAGTGCGCGTGCCCTTCGCGGCCTACACGTTCCTCGACCAGGTGCAGAAAATTATCCTCGAGCACCTCGATCCGCTGGCGACGGAGGCGTGAGACCTCTTGTTTGCCATGCGGCGGCAGGGGAACTTCAGCCGCCGCAGGATTCGCATTTGACGGCGGGGGTGGGCGGCGTAGCTTGCGCGCTGACACCCTGTAGTGTTCGAGGTGCTCCATATAACGCTCTTTGCCTTTGCTATAATTTGGGAGCCGCTGACAGGCGGACTGATGCCAGGCCGTAAATCGGAAGGCAGGAGGTCTGTCGGGTGGTGCCCACCTTTAACTTAAAAAGGACATGAGCCCCGGGGCATACGGCACAGTCGGGGAGTCACAAATTTTACCACGATGAATCCGCTCTACTATTCCCTCCTGCACGTCTTCGCGCTGTTTGTGCTGGCTGCACACACCTTCATGGCCTTCGCCAATCCGGCGCCGGAAAACCGCAAGCGCACGATGATAATCACGGGCATCGCCAGCCTGCTGGCCATTGGCTCGGCGGGCGGTCTGATGGCCCGGCACGGCTATTCGTGGGGCAGCGGCTGGGTAATCGTCAAACTTGTGTGCTGGCTCGGCCTGTCCGGGCTCGCCGGCATTGTTTACCGTCGGCCGCAGTTGCGCGGGGTTCTGGCGTCGGTGGCCATGGTGCTGATTCTAGCCGCGTTGGTGATGGTCTATCTCGTGCGGACGATGTGAGTGCGGACACGCTGGTCGGGCTCTGGATCGACGACACCGGGAAGGTTCACGGGTGTTATGCCACCCCGGCGGGCGGACGCGAGGAGCGCACGGAGGATTTCAAGCCCTTCGCCTGGCTGGGGGCCAAGACGCCGCACGCGGGCGTCAGTTTCGAGCGCCTGAAGGGCGAGGGGACTTTCAACTGGCTGGCGCAGGCGGAGTCGCTGGCCGCCTTCGGGGTGTTTTTCAAGGCGGTGCGCGAGGGTGCGGCGGTCGATGTGCTCAAGCCCTACGAGAGCCAGTGGCTGTTGCAGCAGCGCGCCCGGCAGTTCGCGGATCTGAAATTCTCCGACCTGAGGCGCTGCCAGCTCGACATCGAGACCGGGGCGGTTGAGCCGGGCGCCTTCAGCGACGCGAAGAATCCCGGCGACCGCGTGCTGGCGATCGGGCTGCAGTGCGGGCCACGCCGCGAGCTCCTGACCTTGGGCGAGGAAACGGACGCGGGCGAGAAGCGGCTGCTGCTGGAGTTTAACGACCTGCTCCGGGAGATGGATCCCGACGTCGTGGAGGGCCACAACATCTTCAAGTTCGACCTCGACTACCTGCGGACGCGCTCGAAGCGCCACAAGGTGCCGTGCGCGTGGGGCAGGTTCGGCCTAACGGCGGAGTTCCGCAACAGCCGCATGAAGGTGGCCGAGCGTTGGATCGATTTTTCCCGCTGCGACATGCCCGGTCGCGCGGTCATCGACACCTACCTGCTGGTCCAGCTTTACGACATCACGGCCCGCGAGATGACCGCCTACGGCCTGAAGGACGCGGCGCGCTATTTCGGGATCACGCCGGAATCAGGGGAGGGGCGCACCTACATCGACGGCGCCCAGATTCAGCACGCGTTCCGGGCAACCCGGGCGGAATTTCTGGCCTACCTCGCGGACGACCTGCGCGAGACCCGCGGGCTGGCCGATGTGCTGTTGCCAACATACTTCGAGCAGGCGCGCGCCTTTCCGATTCTGCTGCAGGAAGCGGCGCTGCGCGGCACAGCCGGCAAGGTGGACCTGCTGTTTCTTGAGGAATACTATCACGCCCGCGCGAGTTGCCCGGCCCCGGTGGACATCGAGCCATTCGAGGGCGGGTTCACCCGCAGTTTTCAGGATGGTGTATTCCGGCACGTCCTGCATTTCGACGTGGCCTCGCTCTACCCGAGCCTGCTGCTGCAGATGGACCGCAACCCCCGGAGCGACACTCTCGGGGTGTTCATCCCGATGTTGCGCCGCCTGCGGGAATACCGGCTGAGATACAAGCTGCTGGCCAAGTCGGCGCCGACTGCGGCAGAACGCGACGAAGCACAGGCGCGGCAGGCGACCTTCAAGATTCTCATCAATTCCTTCTATGGTTACCTCGGTTTTTCCGGCGCGCGCTTCGGCGACGGCGAACTGGCGGCGGAGGTCACGCGACGGGGTCGCGAGCTCTTGCAGTCCCTCATCGAGGCGTTCCAGAAACACGGCTGCACCATTCTTGAGGCCGACACGGACGGCATTTATATTTCGTCGGAGAAGTATTTCGCCCGGCCGGAAGAACTGCTGGCCTGGGTCGGAAAAATCCTCCCGGCCGGTATCGAACTGGAGCACGATGGCACTTACGACGCGATGTTCTGCTACAAGGCAAAAAACTATGCGCTCGCGGCCGGTGGTGAGATCACGCTGCGCGGCTCGGCCCTCCGATCACGGGGCATAGAGCCCTTTCTCAAGCGGCTGGGCGACCAACTCATCGCGTATCTGCTCGGCGTCTCGCCCGTCTCGCCGGCGACAGAGATCGAGCGCCTCCGGCGACAGATTGCCGGCGGCACGCATCCGGTCGCCGACCTGGCGAAAGCTGAGGCCCTCAGCCAGAATCCCGAAGCCTACCAACAGTGGGTGGCCGGCGGTGGCAAACCGCGCCGGGCGGCGGCTGAGGTCGCGCTCCAGATGAATCCCCGGCCACGCATGGGCGAGCGAGTCACCTATTACATCGGCCCCAAGGGGAAGGGGCAAACCGCCGACTGGCAGCGGGCGCGGCCGCTGCCAGTCGGTGACGCCACCACGCCACCCTATGACCCCGTATATTATCTGGGAAAAATCGACGATTGGTTGGAACGTTATGGACGTTACATGGGGATTACTTCACAAGCAGCGCAGCAAGAATTGACCCTTTGATGATCCGCACGCGCCTCTGTCTCTACATTTTGCTGCTGACCCCGCTGGCGGTCTATTGGCAGACAATTTTCCACGATTACGGCCAACGGAACGACTATACCTATCTGCGGGTGGCCCGGGAAGAACCAGGTCGGCTGGTGAAGCTCACCGCCTCGCATGGCCGTCCGCTCAATGGCGCGCTGCTGGAGACGAGTTTTGGGGTGACTTCCGATGTTTCGCAATTGCCCTGGCTGCGACTGGCCAGCGTGCTGATCCTGACGCTGCTGGCCTTGGCTGTGTGGCGGCAACTCTACCAATCGGGCTGGACGGAGATCGAATCCGCCGCGATCGGTCTGGGTATCGTCCTGCTGCCCGCCGCCCAGGTCACCGCAGGTTGGGCCAGTGCGTGGCCGCAGGCCCTGGCCTTGCTGCTGGCGGCGGCGGGATTCTCCGCGATCGAGACTGAACTCGAGCGCGGGGGGTTGAAGCGCTATGTGGCGGTGCTGGGTGGCTGCATGATCTACGCGCTCGCCACCCTGATCTATCAATCGAATGCGCTCTTCGCCATCGTCCTGATCACCGCCGTGCTGCTGACGCGCACCGGCCGGGAGCCGATGGCGGATGTCAAGTGGCTGGGCTACCATCTCGGCACGCTGGTGGCCGGCATGGCGACCGGGTATTATTTGGTGCAGGCTCTGTTCAGCAACGGGGCTTTCCGCGAATCCGCCCGCATGCAGCTGGAGACGAACCCGTTTACCAAAATCGGCTGGTATTTTTGGCAACCGCTGCCCGACGCGCTCGCCCTTTTCGCCCTGCGGGATGACCAGGGCACGGGGATGGTGATTTTTTGGAGTGTGGTGGTCGTCGTGCTCGCCCTCATCGCTATGGGCTTCCGGCAGACGGCCGTCGCGAGGGAATCTTGGTGGAAGCGGAAATGGGTCTGGTGCCTCGGCATCTTGCCATTAGCGGCCCACGCGATCAGCTTGGTGGCGGCCGAGCGTTCCACCGCCTACCGCGTGCTCTTTTCCCTGTCGGGTCTGGTGTTGGTGCTCGTGATCTATGCGTTGCGCGCCATCACGGCCGCTCGTGGGATCAAGCCGCTGCCCCATTACCTGACCGTGGGCTTTCTGGCCATCGGGGCGGCCTGGCTCGCGCACCAGCAGACATTCCAACTGATCGCCGAGCCGCAGGGACACGAATGGAATCTGGTGCAGGGTTCTGTGCTGCGCTCTAACTTCACGCATCCAACCACCGTCTACTTTGTCACCCCGACGCTCGCCGAGCGCAGCACTGAGCGAATCTACGGTGACGAATTCGGCTCGCTCTCCAGCGACTCGGGTGCCGTGGCGAGTGAGATGTTCAAGGCCGCGCTTCGTGAACGCTTCGGGCCCAAGCTCCCCAAGGGCGGCAGCTATACCTTTGCCTCGGGCCGGGATGTGCCGGCCCCCATGGCCTACGATGTGGTGATCGACATGCGTCGGCTGAAGCAGCGGAAGGCGCCGTAGGCCCTCGACTCAGGCCCAGCTCAGGTCAGTCCTGCTAATCGGCAATAGTCGGATGCGCTTGCCGGTGGCTGCGAAGATGGCGTTGCAGATCGCCGGCGGCACGACCGGGTAGCCGGGTTCCCCCAGACCGGTGGGAGGATGCTTGCTCTGAAGAAAATGCACCGCCATGGCGGGAGTTTCCGCGGAGCGCAGCAGAGGGTAATCGTGGAAATTACTCTGCACGGCGCGCCCGCGATCAAACGTCAGCTCTTGCAGCCAGGCCGTGCTCAACCCGTCGATGATGGAGCCCTGGATCTGGTTCTCAGCGCCGCTGAGGTTGATGATGGGGCCCACATCCACGGCGGCGGTCACGCGGCGAACCTTGAGGATGCCCTCACGGGTAACGGCGACTTCCGCGACCATGGCGACATAGCCGGAGTGGCTGAAATGAAAGGCGACGCCGCGCCCTTCGCCTTTCGGCAGGGGCGTGCCCCAATCGGAGTTTTCCGCCGCGAGGCGGATGACAGCCTTCATGCGGCCGGTGTCGTAGGACGCGCCGCGCTGGCCCGCGCCGGGAGGCACGACCCTGTCGGCGCCAAGGAGGTCGAGCCGGAATTCCACCGGATCGCGGCCGGCGGCATGCGCCAGCTCGTCAATGAAGCTCTGCATGACGAAGGCCAGGCCGTTGCTGCCTGGGGCGCGCATCGGGCCGGTCGGCACGATCGTGGACAGGACGGTCTGCTCGAGGCGGTAGTGGGGGATGAAGCGCGCGGGCAGTTCGTCGGGGCTCAGGGCGGCACCGGAGGAGGGGCGCTCGGTGTTCCGGAGGCCGAAGGTCACAAAATGATTGTGCCAGGCGCTGAGTTTGCCGGCTGCATCGACGGAGCCCTTGAGGAAATGATAACCGGCGGGCCGGTGGTAACAGTCGTGCCGCATGTCGTCCTCGCGGGTCCAGGTGAGCTTGACGGGCGCGCCGCCCGCGCGGAGGGCGATGGCGGCGGCCTCGACCATGTAGTCGTTGGCCAGACGGCGGCCGAAGCCACCTCCCGCGCGGACGAGGTTCAGTTTCAGTCGATCCTTCGGGATCTTCAGCGTGTCGGCGACGAGTTGCTGGCCCGCGCCGGGAGTTTGGGAGGTGGTCCAGAACTCGATGCCGCCATCCTCCTTGGCCCAGGCGGTGCAACCCTGCGGCTCGAGCGTGGCGTGGTTGAGGAACGGATAATAATACGCCGCCTCCACGGTCTTGCCGGCGGCGAACGCCGCCGCGACATCGCCGTCATTCCGCACCAGCCTGCCGCCGGTTTTGGCCGCTTCCGCCGCGCGGGCGGTGTAGTCGGGGCTGCTGTGGCCGGGGCCGGCGGATTCGTCCCACACGATCTGCAACTGGCGTTTGGCCGAGAAGGTGGCCCAGGTGGAATCGGCGATGATGGCCACGCCCGGCAGCAGGCCGCTCAGGTTGTCGGTCCCCGCAAGAATGAAGGCGTCGCGCACCCCCGGCAGGGCCTTGATGTGCTCAAGGTTGGCCCGGATCACCTTGCCGCCATAGACGGGACATTTCTCGTATGCCGCGTAAACCATGCCGGGCAGGCGCTGGTCGATGCCGAACAGTGCCCGGCCGGTGACAATGGCTGGATTGTCCACGCCGCCGACGCGGGCGCCGAGGATTTTGAACTCGTCCTCGCTCTTCAACTTGATGTCGCGCTCGTCGGGGATGGGCAAGGTGGCGGCCGTGGTGGCTAGGGCCCCGTAGGTGAGGCGTCGGTCGGTGGCGGCGTGGATGACTTCGCCCTTGTCCGTCGTGAGTTCCTCGACCCGAACCTGCCAGGTCTGGGCGGCGGCCGCCAGGAGCATGGCCCGGGCGGTCGCGCCGGCGCGGCGCAGGAGCAGGTAGTTGTCCGGCGTGGAGCGGCTGCCGCCGGCGAACTGCGCGCCGACGTCGCCGCGCAGGCCGGCCTGTTCGATGACGACCTTGGAGAAGTCCGCATCAAGCTCCTCGGCCACGATCATCGGCAGGGAGGTCCGCACGCCCTGGCCGGTCTCTGGGTTCTTGGCCAGGATGGTGATGATGTTCTCCGGGGTGATCTTGATGAAGGGGCCGGGCGTGAAAACCTTGGCCGTGTCGTCGAGCGCCTGGGCGGCCTGCGCCCAGGCCTCGCCGGGCAGCGCGAGGCTAAGCACGAAGCCGCCACCGGTCAGCGCGGAGACGCGGAGGAAGTCGCGGCGGGAGAGGGC
>Ga0154020_10005593_pt1 | contig 14792 bp, 18 predicted proteins | sample Klosneuvirus_201_FD_109709 | JGI IMG/M metagenome (GOLD analysis project Ga0154020, IMG submission 109709) | Active sludge microbial communities from wastewater, Klosterneuburg, Austria - Klosneuvirus_20160825_MG | ecosystem: Engineered > WWTP > Aerobic digester > Activated sludge | place...
ACTTCGCGGGTTAAACTCATGGGCAAACCTCCATGAGTTACTTTTTACCGGGCGAAGGCGAACAGATCAGGCCAAAGGCGTTCGCTGGCGGGTGGGTTATGCGGTCGCGACGACCAGCTCGCCGCTGAGCACCCAGCGTTCGCCATCGGCGTCATTGGCCTGGCAGCGAATCTTGTAGGTGTTGCCATCGAGGCCGCCGATGATGCGCTGCAGGACTTTTTTGTCGGTGATCTGCGGATCTCCGGAGAGCATGGCCTGAACGCTAGCATCCACCCGGCCGGCGATGGTGGTGCAGGTGATGAGCGGACTGCTGACCGCGTCGGCCAGCGCGGAAAAGTCGAAGGTGACCGTGATAATTTCAGCGGGGTCTTTTGGCGATAGGCTCATGATGTTTTTCGCTGGGTGATGGCAAAGTTTCTGGGTGCGCCGATGATCATGAATTTGGCATCCGACGTCAGGCCGGTTCCGGGCTGGGTCAAGTTGGCGCTGCCGGAAGCGGTGGCGGCGCCGAGCGCGGCCAGGTTGACCTGAATGGTCAGTTGCCCCTGCCCCATGGCCTGGATAAACCCGGCGGCGGTGATCGTAGCCGTTACGCTGGGGAGCGCGGTACCGGTTGCCTGAGCGGTGCCGGAAGCACTGATCGAACCGGGTGCATCGGCATTACCCGTGGCTGTTCCGGTTGCCTGAGCTGAGCCGGCCGACTGCAGGTTGACTGTTACCGACAGCACGGCTGTTCCGCTGGCGACGGCCTGCCCTGATGCAGCCAATGCCCCAGGGGCGCCGCCCGTCAGGCTGGCGCTACCGGATGCCTGAGCGGCGCCGCTGGCCAGGGCGGACAATTGCGCTGCTAGCGTGGCATTGCCAGAGGCGGCGGCAGCACCGGCGGCGGCGAGCAGGACCGAGGCCGAGAGCCCAGCCTGACCGGCGGCCTGGGCGAGGCCAGCAGCGCTGATCGTTACCGTAGCGGTGGGGTTTGCGGTGCCGGATGAGACTGAGAGGCCGGTGGCGGAAAGCGGGATGCTTGCAGATACGGCAGCGGCGGCGCTGGCGGTCGAGATGCCGACTGCGGCTAGTGCGACTTCGGCGGCGAGGTTTGCCGTGGCGGTTGCTTGTGATGATCCGTCGGCGGCGGCGTTAAGTGTGCTGCCACCCGCAGTGCTGACCGGCCAGCCGATGTCGAGTGGGGCGTCGAAGATTTGCCATGGGTTTTTTGAGTAATAACTGATCTCTTGACGGGATAAAACCCTGTCCCATCCGACAATTAAGCCGGTAGAGCCTTTATGATAATGCCCATCAGCGCGCTTGCCGACGTAGAGCGGATCTGCATTACCAATTGCATTTCCCGAACCGTAAAGCACTAGCGGTGAGAAAGTTACTGGCGTGTCATTTACAAATAACCCGGTCCCTATTGAATTGCTTAATTCCCCCCCTTGAGTCACGACTACGACAGCAGGAGCGCCAATGGGAACCGCGGCAGATGCAGATGTCCAAATTGAATAGGAGGATGAAGAACGTACTAGGGCGACACTCCCCGCTGACTGTTCGACATATAGCGAAAATGGGTTGCCGGAAGTTCCATTACCGGATGACCTCGTAATGAGCATGTTGTAGTTTGCGTAATCGGTAAGCGTACCGAACCACAGCAGCGTCAACGCCCCTGTAATGCTGTAGTCATCGTGTGACGCAAACTGGACGGCCTGCGACCCGTCAAGTGTTGCGACTTGACCGATGCTATTTACGCCGCGACCACCGCCAAGACCAAAGTCGTTGTTTATGACATTCCTGGCAACCCCTCCCTGCATCGAGATAGCAAACCTTGGCCGTCCCGCAGCCGGAATGATCTCAACCGGCCCCTGTGGCTGCCGACCTTGATCGGCATCAGGCCAGATATACCGACTAAGGTCAGGCGATCCCACGGGCTAAGCCCCCGGCGACCACGGTTGAGCGGTCAGCACGCAGCCCGCCGCGATCTGCTGTGCCGTGCCATTGTTGTAAAGCCAGTAATCGCAATCCGCTGAGAGCGGCACGCTGTTGCAGCTCATCACCCAGCCCGTCGACGCATTACTGGTCGATGGCTGCGGGCTGAATGGATAAATCCGGCCCAGCATCGAGGCTGATGGCGTCGGGCCGGCATTGCCGGAAAAATCCCGGTCGACCGCAATCAACTGTACTGCACCGGCCACCGGTGCGGCAGCGAAGGTTACACCGGTCAAGCGGAAATCAGCGAGCAGCGCATTGCCGGTGTTATTGATCCGCAGCTTGTCCGCCGAATTGGCATAGGCATTATTGGCAATGGCGTTGGCCGTGGTGACGGTAACGGCACTGCCGACGTTATTGCGCAGGATGGGTGCAGTCATCTCAGCCCTCGCTATTCAGGATGGCCGAAACCGCATCGGCCGGAATGGTCAGGGCGACGACCGGCAGCGCTAGCAGCGCGGCAATCCCCGGTGCCATCGTTTCATTGGCTGCCGCAAATGCCTGTAACTGTTCTTGGCAGGATTCCATGCCGATGTCGAATTCGCCCCGGTCGATCAGTCCGACCACTTCGGCAACGTTGGCCGATTCCATCGTCCTGGGCCGCAGCTCGCCGATATCACGCAAGGCGGCGATAAACAATCCACCGGCTGGCGCCATGACAGCGAGGATCGTTCCCCGGCCGATCTGTTTGGAAACGACTTTGGTCCGGCCTTCGGACAGGCTACCGGCCAAACCGGCATCATTGCGCAGCGTGGCCAGGGCGATTTCACCCGCCGTCAGCGGGCGCTTGGCGAGTACTTCAAGGGCGGCTTGTTGGGCGGGGGTCATCTCAGTAGCCGTTCAGGGAGTTGGATACGTCGTTGATGCTGACCGGACCCAGCACATTGCGCTTGACGGCGGTGACCGTCCCTTCGCTGGCGCTGGCGCCGGCAAAGACCATTTCAAAGCGGCTGGCGTTTTCGGTGGCGGCATTGAGGATGGCCCGCATCGCGTCCCGCTTGCCGGCACTCAGGCCGTCGAAGTTGGTCAGGTTCATCGCCTCGAAAACCTCTTTTGCCGTTATCGTTTCCCGCCAGGCCTTGTTGCTGGTGCTGGCGTTGTAGAAGGCCTGAATGCAGGTGTCGTCGCGAATCGTGCGGCAGGCGACCAGACCGGCATTGTTTTCGGCGTTGACCGCAGCCGCGAAGGTGACGCGCTGAGCGGAAGATAGATCGGCCTGGGCGAGCGAGGTGAAGCAGACCAAAGCAATGGCGAGTAAACGTTTCATGATGTCAGTCCTGGTAGCGAGCGATGGCGGCAGCGAGTTCGGCGCGGGCAGCATCGTCCATGCTGGCGAACTGGTCGAGATCGGATTCGGTGAGGTTGCGGCCTTCGAGTTCGGCCTGGTCGGCGGCGGCGTTGAGGCCGTCGGCAAAGGCGCGGGCTTGTTCCGGGGTCATGGGCGGTTCTCCAGCAAGGTTTCAGCGGTAACGATCAGGCGCTTGGCTTCGGCAAGCTGGGCGCGCTGCAACAGGGTTGGTTCCTTGGCGTCGCCACGGCGCGATTCATCGAGCAGCTGGCGAGCCTGGTCAGCGGCTTGCTGGATGGCGATGGCGGTGTCCACGCTGATTTTCCCGGCGTCCAGTGCCTTGGCAGCGCGATGGCGAACGACGGCAAGTTGGGTGTAGGCCGGGGCGAGTTCGGATTCCCATTCACCCCAGAGCGCCAGTGTGGCAAAGCCGGCAACGCTGCCTTGGCCAGCGGCCTTGAGCGGCGCTGGTGGCGCCGAAGTGCAGGCCGAGAGGGCGAGCACAAGCGAGATAAGCAGTATGCGCAGCATGTCAGTTGTCCATCTGGAAGCTGAAACTGCTCGCCGGAAACTGCACGGTAAAGCCCGAACCCGAGACATTAAGCGATGACGTGAGGTTGATGCAGAGCAGCCGGTTGCCGGCTGTCGAGGCATCCATCAGGCCAGCTGACTGCAGGTTTCCCCAGGCGGCCGTCGATGCCGACCATGCGATCGCGGGGATGTTGTAAGTCGTGCCGCTGGTGCCCGATGAAGCGGCAGTCTGGGCGCTACTCAACGTGCCCGACCAGTTCGTCAGGGAAGCCGTTACTGCGGCGCGAGCATAGGCGGTACCGGATGTCGATACTTCCGTACCCGGCCCGGCGTCTGTGCAAGTGTCGGTGAATAGTGCCCAATGTTGCGTGGCTGGCGGCGTGTAGGTCTGGCCGCGGATCAGCCAGTCAACGGCCTTGTTTTCGGCGAAGTCCGTCAAGGCGCCGGCCTGAACGCCGAAGGCGAGGACGGACAGTACGAGCGCGGAGAGGATCAAGCGGATTTGTTTCATGGTTTGTTACTCCTTCACGATGGGTTCGGTTTGCATCGGCTGAGCCGGCGCGGTGGGTTGAATGGTCAGGTCGATGCCGTACTTGCCGGCCAGCGCAGTCTCAGTCTGCAGTTCGTCGAACACGTCTTCGAGGTCGCGGCCCTGCTCGGCAGCGATGCGGGTGCGGCTGGTGATCCTGAGATCGATGGCTTCTTTGGCGGCCTGGATGTCCTTGAGCGGGTCGACCCATGACCAGCCACGGAACTGCCAACCGTGGGCCTTAAACTTGTCGGCCTTGGCGAGTGGAAGCGGCGATCCGTTGGCGAGCGTGAGCGCGCCGTTGAGCAGCGACTGGCGTAGCCATTCGGCGAAGATCGGCTCAAGCCAGGCGTCGGCGAACCAGCGGTGGAGCTTTTTCCAGGTATCGCGCGTGGACAAGAGGGCGGCGCGGATGCTGCTGAAATTGACCGCTTCGTAATCGTTGCAAAGTTCCGGATAACTGGCGCCGGGCAGGCCGCTGGCCATGCGCTGGTTGGCGCTTTTTATAAACGGGCCAAAGACTTCGTTGGGGTATTTAGAATCGATCGACTTGACGTCGACGCCTTCCGGTAACGTGTCCCAGGTGCCGGGTGCGCTGGTGGCGATGCGGGCGCCGTCTTCGTCGCTGGCTTCATCTCCGATGGCGGGCGGGGCGCCGTCCGGGGTCACGAAAAATCCGAGGTGGTCGGCACCGTGCTTGGCGGCCATCAATGCCGAGAGGGCGAATTCGCCGGCATAGTGCATCGATAACATACTGGCGTGCGCCCAGGGAATTCCGCGCTTCTGCTCGGGGCGATTGACCCGGAAGCGGTGCAGCATGGCCTTGGCATCGACGCGGGTCGCCGACTTGGCGCCGGCATTGCCGGTCTGGTTGAACCAGTAGGCGACAGCGCGGCCGTTGGCATTGACTTCGACACCGCTGCAAATGGCGTTGACGCCTGCGCTTTCCGGGCGACTGTGCCACGTGGCGAGACGGTCGACGTCGACAGCGCGCAGGGCGAAGCCGAAGCGGTTGCCGGCGGCTTTGCCGGTGATCATCTCAATACAGTATTCGCCATCGCGCCCGGTGCCGCGGGCAATGTTCTGGCAGAGGTCGGTAAAGCTGTAATTGCCGGACACTTCGCAGACGCCCATGGAGCACCATTCTGCGTAGCCGGCCTCGATTGCATCGCGGGCGCCGATGTCAGGCTTGCCGGGGGTGTTGTCGACCATCGACACTAGCCTCGGTGCAGTTTCGCCGATGATGTTGGTTTCGACGATGTCGAGGTAGTTGCGGGCGTAGTCGTTGTTGTTTTCCAGCGAGCGGGAGCGCTGGCGCAGGGCGTCTAGGTCGTTGCGCAGCTCGTCGTCAATGCGTTCGGCGGTGACGCGCCAGCTGGAGGTCAGGCGGTTTAGTTGGGCGGCGGCAAATGACTTCTGCTGTTGCGCGGAAAGTTCGCGCCGGGCCGTGGCTTCACGTGCGGCACGCTGCTTTTCGGCGAACTGGGTCAGGATGACTGACCCTTTGAAGGCCGTGACGGGTTGTGCGGCCATTTAAAACCTCACATAAATGCGGCTGGATTTGCCGGACTGGCTGCGTTCTTCGCGCCGGTATTGATCGCGCAGTTTGAGCAGTTCGGTAATCGGGATGTATTTCATCCGGCGGCCAGCGATTTCGTATTCAGCGACGGCGAGGTCATGGTTTTCAATCCACGACTCGAGCGCGGCCAGTGTCTTTTGCGCATGGCTGCGCTGATCGGAGGCGGCGAGGCTGGCGAAGTCGGCAATGATATTGACGCTGCCGGTGCGGATGGTGAAGGCATCGGTGCCGTTGCTGACACGGCATTGCCACTGGTAGGCGCCGGGCAGCCAGGCCGAGGTGTCGGCAGGCAGGACGCGTACCAGGTGCGCATCGCCCTGGGCTACTGATTCAAAGCTAAGACGACCGCCAGCATTGATCGCCGTGTATTCAAGCAACCAGCCGTCGCCGGCCGGATAGGCGGGGAGACTGAGCAGCCAGGTGGCGGTGTCGCCGGCCCGAATTTCGGCCGGCTCGCTGGTCGGGATAGGTGCAGTCATGGTGCCCTTTTTACCGACCCGCCGCGAACAGGTCAGGCCAAAGGCGTTCGCGCGATGATCTGCTGCACGCGGCGCTGGCTGATGCCGAGGCGTTCGGCGATTTGCGCGGTGTTGTTGCCCGCCTTCATCAGGGCAAAGATGTCGCGGGCGCGCTGGAGGGAGTCGAAGGCAAGCACGCTGAAGGCGTAGTGTTTTTGCCCGCCGTCCTCGATGCGCCGGGCGCGCTTGAAGTCGTCGAGTTCGGCTTCGCTGATTTCTGGGTTGAATGAATTGATAAAGGCTTCGATGGTTCGGTCGATGATGTCCATTGCTACCATCCGATGGGTTGGGATTTGCGGGGCGGGGCGAGGCGTTGTGAGGCGTTACGGCGCGGCAGTTGGGCCGGGTTGATTTCTGGGGTATTCGTTGTCGGTACCGGCGCAACCTCTTCCGGCTCGACCATCGCTGTCCGGCGCTTCCAGTCGATGGGCCGCCATTTGTGCAGGAACAGTTCCGGGTGATGGCTGGCGGCGTTGGCGTAGTTCCAGGTGTCGAGCGGTTCGTTGCGCTTGCCCTTCTTCAGCTCCCAGCGGTTCTTGCGCGGGTTGAAGGTTTCGGCAACCAGACCGTCGAAAAAGGCGGGGTCGAGGTGGCTGGAGAAATGCACCTTGCGCTCGGTCGGGTCTTTGTCGCTGTCGCCATTCAGGCGGTTGTAGAGCAGGTGCTTGCCGGTGTCGGCGCCGACGGTGTACAGCGCAACGCCTTTCTTGATGGTCTGGCCGCGCCAGTTGACGTCCTGGTGGCTGGGCTTGCCGAGGATGATGCGGCCGGGCTGGCTGGCGCCCTTGCCGGCGATGACGCGGCGGGCCCGGGCGCGGCGGACGTAGGCATAGACGGCGTGGGTGTGGTGGCCGCCGGTGTCGATCAGCGTGGCTTCGATGCGTAGCGCCTTGCCATAGGCGTTGGCGAATTCGCCGAGCAGGTATTCGTCGAGCGCTGCCCATATCTTTTCTTCGGCCGGGTTACCGGGAATGACGTGATAGTCGACCGTCCACGTGCGGTCGCCGATGCCATGGCCAAGCACCTGTATTTCGAGTCGGTCGTCCTGAGTGTCGACGCCGGCCGTCAGGACCACGGCCCCGGCCGGGACGGAGCGCAGGGCGTAGGGTTCGGCGCGCGCGGCGAGTAGGTTTGGCTTGATGTCGTGCGAGCGGTCGGCCCAGGTTTCGCCCAGGCGGGTATTGATGTAGCGCATCAGCTTGGCCGGGTCGCCCTGGGCCTCGATCCATTCATCGGCCAGTTCCGCCCAGGACAGGCCGAGGCCGATCGGTGAATAGATGGCGTTGATGTGATAGCTGCGCCACAGGCCATCCGGGTTGTGCGTCTGCCAGCGGCCGGCGGCGAGCATGGCCGGCTTGTGGTGCTCGTCGATTTCAGCGCCGCATTCTTCGCAGACATACCAGGCGCGAACGCAGCGCACGCCGGTTTTCTGCCAGCGGATGTTCGTCCACTTGAGGTGCTGACGTTCGCCGCAGTGCGGGCACGGCACCATGTAGCGGCGCTGGTCGCCCAGCACGAATTGTTCCTCGATGCGGCTGGCGTCTTTCATCGTCGGGCTGCTGACGACAAAGCCCTTGCGGTCGTGGAAGGTGGTGGCGCGGATCTCGAGCAGGCCGAGCGGGTCACCCTGCAGCGTCGTCCAATCCCATTCGTCGACCTCGTCGGCGATGTAGTAGCGCAGGCTGGTCGATTTCAGCTCGGTGGTGCTGCCGGCAGTCTTGAAGTAGAGGATGCCACCGGTGAAGCGCTTGCGTGCCGCGTTGTTGTCGCTGGCCCGATTGCTGCGGCTGGCCATCACGGCGGCGATGGCCGGGGTGTCCTTGGCCATCGGGTCGAACTTCTGCGAGGCCCAGTCCTGCATCGCCTTTTCGGTCGGCATGACGACCGCCACCGGCCCCTTGGCATGCGCCATGATGTAGCCGAGCCAGTTGGAGCCGGCCTCGGTACCGCCGACCTGCGACGACTTCATGAAGACGACCTTGCGGCAGGCGCTGTCTTCCGAGAGTGCATCCATGATTTCACGCAGGTAGGGTGTGCGTGAGGTTTTCCACGCACCGGCCTCAGCCGAGCCTTCGCCGGATAGAACGCGATTGGCGTCGGCCCACTCGGAGACGGTGAGCGGATCTTTAGGGCGGACGGAACGGCGGGCGGCGCGGTAGGCCAGGGCCTTGAACGATGTCACGGCTGCTCGGCTCCAAGTTGCGCCTCGCGCTTGGTGAATTCGCGGTCGACTTCACTGAGCACCGAATGAATCTCCTGCTTAAGGATCGATCGAATCGCGTCCAGTGACTTGCCGACCAACTCGGCGCTAACGCGATGCGGGAAGTTTTCCAGCGATTGACGAAAGACCCCGCCAACGTCCTCGATTAAATAGGCCGCCTCTTCTTTCTCCACCAACTTGCCGATCATCTTTTCGTACATGACCTTTTTGGTCATGGCATCGAACTTCATGCCGTCGGCGCGGGCGGCCTGGTAGCTGTTGCCGATCTTGTCAGATTGCGACGCTGCTTCCGGGGTGGTGCGCTCTTGCTGCCAGCGCTCTTTGACGTCCTCACGGTTTGGATCGGCGGTTTCATTGAGCCGCGCCCGGCTGGCTTCGACGTTTACTTTTCCGTCGTCGGTCATGACCAGGCGGCCGGCAGCTTTCAGCGCGGTAATGTAGCTGCGCGCCTTGCCTTCCATGCGGGCGAACTCGGCCTGGCTGACGGTGGTCATTCGCCGAATTCCTTGCCTGTTTTGGCGTTGACCGCAGATTTGCCGGTGTATTGCTGCCAGCGGCGGACGATAACGTCGACGTATTTTTCGTCAAGCTCCATAAGGCGAGCCTTCATGCCCATGCGTTCTGCCGCCATCAGGGTCGAACCTGAACCTCCAAAGGCGTCGATTACGACGTCTCCCGTCCGTGCGCTGGCCTTGATCTGTTTCTCGATCAGGCCGACAGGCTTCATCGTCGGGTGTTCTTCAGAGCGCTTTGGCTTTTCGTGGAACAGGATAGACGACATGGTCTCCTCGATCTTTGCGTCGCCTGAAACGGTCAAAATGCTGTCGCCGACAACAATCTGATATTTGTTTTCACCGATCTTCGTGATCGGCCCATCGCTCCAGTCGCTGACCGTGGTCTGCTTTCTTCCCCCGAACCAGCGGTGGGCAGCGCCCGGTTTCCAACCGTAAAGGATCGGCTCATGTATCCACTGGTAATCCGACCGGCCGAGAACTAGAGAATCTTTCTTCCACACCAGGCATCCGGACAGCTTGAATCCCGCTTCGCGATATGCACGACGAAAGTTGTAGCCCTCAGTGTCGGCATGAGCCACGTAGATCGACGCGCCAGGAGCCATACGCTCATAGACGGCGCGAAAGGCGGCGGTCAGAAATCGCGCGAATTCTTCATCCGCCATGCTGTCGTTTTTAATCGACCCGGCCAGCTTTGATTCATAGGCGACGTTATACGGCGGGTCTGTCCAGCACAGGTCAGCCTGCTCATTGCGCATAAGCCCCCCCCAGTCAGCTGACGATGTCGAATCTCCGCACATCACTCGGTGCGCACCAAGCACCCATTGATCGCCCCGAATGCTTTTGACTTCTTTCCGATTTTCCGGGATATCGTCCGGATCCTTTTGAAAAGCACTGGACAAGTCCGGGTCCATGACATCAATCAGATCAACGCCAAACCCGAGCAGAGATAAATCGAAGTCCATATCCTTCAGGCTGGCCAACTCGGCAGCCAGCATTTTCTCGTCCCATCCGCTATTGAGCGCCAACTTGTTGTCGGCGATGACATAGGCGCGCTTCTGGGCTTCGCTGAGGTGCGTCAGGCGAATGCAGGGCACCTCAGACATGCCGAGTTTTCGCGCCGACATGACACGACCATGGCCGGCAATGATGCCGCCATGCCCGTCGATAAGTACCGGGTTAGTGAATCCAAATTCCCGAATGGAGGCGGCAACCTGCGCGATCTGATCATCGCTGTGGGTGCGGCTATTCCGGGCGTAGGGGATGAGATGATCGAGGGGAATGGTTTCGATTTTCATAGTCCGCGTTCTTTGATAAGTTGGTCGAGGTAGCGCGGAAAGGCGCGGTTGAATTCGGCGACGGCTTTGCGTTCGGCGATGCCGTAGAAGTCGAGGCGGCGTTTATACGACGGCAACGCGACGAAGAACATTACGGGCTTGATGCTGGAGCCGGACGCGAACGTGAAGCGCTGGTAGATGCCGGGGGCCAGATTGCCGACTTTGTTGGGCAGGGCGAAGTATTGAAATCCTTTGGCGCCGCTCTTTTTGTCTTTGCCGAGTCGGGCGCGGGTCTTGTCGGTGCTGTTGGCCTTGTAGCCTTGTTGGCCGAACGACTTGAACCAGGCCATGATCTGCACGATCTGGGCGGCTCGCATGTTGCCATATTGGTCGAGGATGGCACCGGGGCCGGGCACGATGGCCATGCCGGCAGGCAGGATGCCGGCGCGCTGCAGGGCGATTTCGTGGCGTTTGGTTTTGCGCTGGCCGCCGAAGATTTCAGCCTGGAGCACTTTGCCGACGGTGACGTTGGTTTTATTGCCCCATTGGTCAAAGTCGATGCTGGCTTCCAGCTTGTCTTTGCGCGCCTTGACGTAGCGCACACCGCCAAGCACCCAGGGTGTCGGGCGGTCAAAAGCCTGCGCCATGGTTTTTTTGGTTTCCTGCGCGCCGGCATAGGCAGCATCGTTTAGGGCGGCGGCGATGGCGACGTTTATTTTCTTGTCGGACAGGCCGCGCAGCTTTGCCTGCAGGGCATCGAGGCCGTCAATCTTGACGCTGATTTTCATGGCGCGTCCTGGTGCGAAACGCCCGGCACCCATAGGCCGGCTTGGGTCAGGTAGGCTTGGTCGGTGGTCCGTGGGCAGCCGTCACATTTGCGATCGATGGCACGACGGTCAAAACGGCATAGCCGGCTGATGGCGTATTGCTGGCAGCCGTAGGGCGTGGCGGGCTGCTGGTTTTTGGCGGCTTGCTGCCGGGCGAAGGTCAGCGAGCGTTCGCGGGCCATTTCTTCTTGATGCTGGGCGCGATCGATGTCGTCCATTATTTTCCTTTGGCACGGCTTGCGCTGTGCGCCGCTGTTGCGTTGAATGGTTTTAAGTCGATGTCAGACATGGCTACGCTGCGTTCAGCGCAGCAGGGAAGCGCCGTGCCAATTTCGTGGCCGTTTTCGCGGGCGTGGAATACGGGCTGGCCGTTCATGCCGGCCTTGATCGAGGCGTTAATGCAATCCGTACCGAAGGCGGCGCGGAGATCGTCGATAAATGCGGCGGTTTCAGGCATTTGCAGGCGCAGGGGCTTTGGTTCATGGCTCACCAGTGGCCGTTCCACATTTCCGGCGCGGCCTTGCATTCTTTTGGGTAGATCAAAGCAGCCAGCCGGCAGGCCACGTTGCCCACCTTCAAAAGCTGCCGATCCCATAACCAATCGGCCAGAGACTGAAGCTGCCAGTGCAAACAAATTCGAACCTTCTTCATTCACTTCTCCTTTTAATTTTTTGATGAGGTGTGTAAGTGAGTAAGACGCGCCCGACGCCCGACGCGCTACCCGACGGGACACCCGACAGGCAAAACCCGCACAGATAGGCGCACCCGACGGCCCGACGGGTAACGCGGACACGCTACGTGAGATTATTTTTTGTGTGTATGCGCGAGTGACGTTGCGTGTATCGCATACGGGCGCGGTCTGAATTACCGTCGGGCCGTCGGGTTGCCCTATTGGCGCGTGTTTCGCCCGTCGGGATTGCGTCGGGTTACGCGTCGGGCCGTCGGGAAAATGGGCGTTCATTTGGTGCGGCCAGATTTTTGCAGAGCTTCTTCAACGATGAAGTAGCATTCGGTGAGCCAGGCTGTTTTCTTTTTGCTGACGCCCATGCGGTAGTCAACACCTTTACTCTTGGCGAGATCCTCGTCAGGCGGAATAATGCAGCGCCAGGAGACGGTGGTCGTTGAGTGCAGATCGACGTAGCGGTCTGGCCGGCCGATGATCCAGCCGGGCTTTTCGGCGGTAGCGAGGAAGTGCTTTGCCGGGCGCGGATAGCTCTCGCCTTCGCGCTTGCACCAGCCGAGGTATTCCGCGTAGAGGGTTGATGTTCCAATCGGGCAGAATGGCAGGCCGTCTATATAGCCAGCTTGCCATTCGCGCAGGAATACCTCGTCACTACCCAGGCTGAGAGTAATGAGGTTTTTCTTGGCCTCGGTCATCGGAGGTTTTGTCCACGGCTTAAAGTCGCCAATGTCGAAGTCAAGCAGGAATTGATGCAGCGCCTCGATTCCCCCTTGCTCAATTTCGGTGTTGACCTCGGTGTAGAACATTTCATTCATCTTCGGCGGGGTCCAGACAACGCAGTGCCGACGGTCATCGTCTTCAAGCACCACGGGCATGCGCTCGTTTGATGTAAAGACGATGTTCATATGGTTGCGCTCTTTGTGAGCGGCTACATTTTTCGGATTGACGCGCACCCATTCGCCAGTGATGAAGGCTTTCAACTGGTTTTTTAGGTGGTACATGTCGGAGCGTGCAACGATTTCATCAGCCAGAACGAAAAGCTTTCGCTCAGACCAATCGCTGTTGAATTTGTCTTCGATGGCGCCCTGGTTGATGACGATGCTGTAGTCGCCGAATATTTTGGCGTAGGCTTCGAAAAACCGGCTTTTACCGGTCCCCTGGGGGCCATGCACGACGATGGCGGTGTGCATCTTTGCGCCAGGATGCTGGATTGGATAGGCCAGCCAGCAGAGCATCCATTTGAATACCTCTTCGCGCTTCGGGTCGGCCGAGCAGATAAAGCGCAGAAGGTCGAGCAGCATGTCGCAGCAGCCGACCTTTGGCTTGGTCGGCCAGCCGCGCCAGCGATTACAAATCACATTCTTGTCTTCTCCGCCGGGATCAAAGCCGATCTGGTCGATATAGACGGCGCGTGATTTCCAGATGTAGTGCTCTTTGATGTCATCGCCACGCACGCGAGCTGGAAGCAGTTTGATCATCTTGGCGGATTTGCAGACTTCGTTTGTCCAGTAGTCAAAGACAAAATCGCCTGTGGGATCGTCGACGTAAATGAAGCGCTCGACCAGATCATCCAGGCACATTGTCGAAACAGCAGCTAGCCGACCGGTACTATCTTTTCCCCCTCCCCCCTGCGAGGAAGATTCCCCGCGTGCAGCGCGGGCGGACACCAACCAACCCAAGCCGGAAAGGTGGGTTTCGACCTGTTTGGCGACAACATGCAGCCCTTCAATCAGGTGCAGATCGTTGAAATCGGTCGGGCCTTTGGTCTCGGTCGGGCGTTCTTCTGCGAAAACCGGGAAGATGACCTCGCCTTTGACGGCCAGGGCGGCGTTGCGGGCGGCCGTGACGCCGGGGTTTCCCTCGGTTTTGTAATCGTCATCAGCACAAATGAGGATGTTTGCCCGCTTGTATTTGGCGTGCAGGGCGATGGCGACGGGCAAAAGGTTGCCGGCATCGAAGGCCACAGCGACCGGCAGGCCGGTGGCCTTGTGCAAACTGGCCGCGGTGGCAAATCCTTCGGCGATCAGCAGGATGCGGTCGACGTTGCCGATCAGGAAAAAATGCGATTTCTTGGCCAGGCCGGCCGGCCAGAAGTCTTTATCGCGCCCCTGCTTTTTCTCGGCATAGATCACCTGCAGGCCATGAATCCGGCGCTCGGCATCGAGCATCGGAATAACCATATTGCCGGATGGCGAGAACCGGGCGCCGTAGGACTCGACACCCTTGCGCACCAGGTAGGCACACTCGCCCACCGGCAGGCATTTGCGCCAGGCAATCTCGGCACGCTTGGCGGCCTCGGCATTCTTGCGCTTGGTTTCAGCCTCGGCGCGTTTCTTGTCCTCGGCAATGCGGGCCTTCAGGGCGGCCAGCTGGTCGCCGGTCATCGCCTGGCGGTCGGCCTTGGGCAGCTCGATCTTCTGCACCAGATTTTCGGCGCCCCAGAAACAGCCATAGCTGCCGACGATCAGCAGGCCGGAGTTGTCGGCTTTGGCCAGCTCGTAAAGCTGGAACCAGCCGCGCTTTTCCTTGCCGCCATCCTTGTGCCGGCAGCGCTGGCGCGTCCCGACCACGATGTCGCCCGGCTCAACGTCCAGCCCGAAAGCCTGAAGCTGGCCAAGCACGTCGTCAAAATTCGACCACCCCATTTAGAAAGCCCCCTCGTTCACTATGCTCACTACCCACCCACACCAGAAATTGCGAGGTGCGAATTACCCGCATCAGGAGATGCCAGGGAGAACCTATCGATTCGGCATGGGGTGTTCATCGAACTGAACACTCAATCAGTGTTCTTAACTTGACCATCGGGGAGTGGGGTTGGCAGTGGTTCGCCACCGAGATAAGCAATGGTCGG
>Ga0154020_10005594_pt1 | contig 14791 bp, 13 predicted proteins | sample Klosneuvirus_201_FD_109709 | JGI IMG/M metagenome (GOLD analysis project Ga0154020, IMG submission 109709) | Active sludge microbial communities from wastewater, Klosterneuburg, Austria - Klosneuvirus_20160825_MG | ecosystem: Engineered > WWTP > Aerobic digester > Activated sludge | place...
ACCAGGTGGTCCACGCGCTCGGCGGCCGTCTCGACGTGCCCGTAGAGCATGGTGACGTTCGTCTTCACCCCTTCTCGATGACCGCGCCCGGCCACCTCGAGCCATCTCTCGCCGGAGATCTTCCCCTTGCAGATGATGTCGCGGACGCGCTCGGCGTAGATCTCGGCGCCGCCGCCGGGGCACGAGTCGAGGCCGGCGGCCTTCAGGTCGCGGATCACCTCCACCACGTCCTTCTTCGCGACGCGGGCGAACCAGTCGAGCTCCACCATGGTCCACGCCTTGAGGTGGACGCCGGGGAACCTCTGCTTCAGCGCGATCATCAGGTCCCCGTAGTAGCTGTACGGCAGGGACGGGTGGAGCCCCCCGACGATGTGGAGCTCCGTGATGCCGTCGTGCCAGCCGGACGCGGCCTCAGAGACCGCCTCCTTGATCGACATCGTGTAGCCGCCGTCGACGCCCGGCTTGCGGGCCCAGGCGCAGAGCGCGCAGTCGACCCAGCAGAGGTTCGTCGGGTTCAGGTAGCGGTTCACGTTGTAGTAGCCGACGTTCCCGTGCATCCGCTCGCGGACGTGGTTCGCGAGGAGGCCGAGGCCGAGGACGTCGGGCGTCTCGAAGAGCGCCACGCCGTCGTCGAACGAGAGGCGCTCTTTCGCGACGACCTTCTCGGCGATCCCGGAGAGAGGGCTCCCGGCGAATCGCGACAGCAGCCCGTCGGCCACGGAGACCGTCACGTGGGACGCGAGATGAAGGGCGGGATCTTCTGCTCGGCCACGGCGCGCGGGTCGAGCTCGTCCCGGTGCCCCTTGTAGCGCTCGTAGCAGACGTGGCAGAAGCGGGAGTCGGGGCGGAACGCGAAGTCCACGACCGTGCCGACGGCCAGGAGCTCGGGGACCTTCTCCCCGCACGAATCGCAGGTTCCCTCGAGACGCAGGATCTTCCAGACGGGACCAGACATGCGGCGAGTCTAACCCGAGGCCGGCCGGACCTCCAGGATCGAGAGGAGGGCCGTGGCGACGCCGGCGATCGCCGCGCCCGTGAGGAACGCGGTCCCCGCGCCGGCATGCTGCCAGAGGGTTCCAAAGAGGACGCTCGCGGGGAGGGCTGCGAGGCCCGTCATGCCCGAGAGCCACCCGAACGCGCGGCCCCGGGAGGCGGCGGGAACGAGGTCGGCGGCGAGGGCCTTCTCGGCTCCCTCGGTTAGCGGCGCGTAGAGCGAGTAGACGGCGAGGACGGCGACCAGCGCGCCCAGCGAGCGGACCGCCCCGAACGCCGCGTAGCAGATCGCGTAGAGCGCCCAGCCGACGAGGATGAGGCGCTTCCGTCCGAACCGATCGGAGAGCCCGCCGCCGAGGCGGCCGAACGCCGAGCGGACGGCGTGCGACATCGACCAGAGGAGCGGAAGGGCCGCGGGCGGAGCGCCCAGCTCGCGCGCGCGAAGGAGGATGAACGTGTCCGAGGACGCGGCCAGAGTGAAGAACGTGAGGACGCCCGCGACGCGCCAGAACGCCCCGGGGAGCGGGGCCACGGTCCCGGTTCCCTCGGGTGCCGGGGGTGCTGCGGTTTCAGGGACGCCGGTCACGAGGACGAGGAACGAGAGGGCGCCCGGGACGATCGACAGGAGGAAGACCGTCTTCATCGAGAAGCCGAAGGCGACCACCAGGAGCGAGGCGAGGAGGGGCCCGAGGACCGCGCCTGCGTTGTCGAACGCGCGGTGGAGGCCGAACGCGGCGCCGCGCCTCTCGAGCGGAACGGCGGCGGCGATCAGCGTGTCGCGCGGCGCCGTCCGGATCCCCTTCCCGATCCGGTCGACGAAGCGGAGGGCGAGGACGACCGGCCAGATCGTCGCGAGGCCGATGAGGGGCCGGACGAGCGACGAGAGGCCGTAGCCGAGGAGGACGAGGGGCTTTTTCGCCGGCGCGCGATCCGTGAGGCGCCCCGACGCGATCTTGACGAAGGACGCCGTCGTCTCGGCCACGCCTTCGATCCAGCCGAGCGCGCTGGCTGGCGCGCCGAGGGTGGTCGCGAGGAACGCGGGGAGGAGCGGGAGGATCATCTCGGACGAGACGTCGGTCAGGAACGACACCCAGCCGAGCCGCACGACCGTGGGTGGCAGAGAATCGCCCGCGATGTCCCTCGTCTCCACCACCGCCTTCATTCTGAGGCTCGATCCGCTTTCCGAGAAAGACCTCGTGGCGGCGCTCCTCACGAAGGACCACGGCGTGGTGCGCGCGGCGGTGAAGGGGGCGCGCGGCTCCCGGAAGCGCGCCGCGGCGCTCCAGATCCTGACCGAGGTGAAGACGACGTACTTCCGGCGCGAGGGGGCGGACCTCGCGAGGCTGTCGGCGCTCGAGATCGTCAACAGCTCCTTCGAGCTCGCCTCGCGCGCCGAGACGGCGATGCTCCTGCCGTACCTGGCCGAGAGCGTCGTGACCTTCGTGCCGGAATCGGAGCCGGGCGACGAGGTCTACCGGCTGGTGCGCCACGTGCTCGACGCGCTCCTGGCGGGCGTCCCGGCGCCCGTCGCGACCCGTTACTTCGAGGTGTGGCTCCTCCGCTTCGCGGGCCTCGTGCCGGAGGCCCGCGAGTGCGCGGTGTGCGGCGCGCCGCTCGGCGAGGCGGACGTGAGGCTCGACCCCGAGATCCCGGGCTTCGTGTCGGGAAGCTGCGCGCGCCCGGGGGCGTTCCGGATCCCCGCGTCCGCGCTCCGCTTCCTGGCCGAGATCCGGCGCCGGAAGCTTCCCGACGTTGCGCCGCCGTCGAAGGAGACGGATGCCGCCGTGGAGGAGCTGACGCGCGAGATCCGCCGCCGGTTCCTCGGGCACGAGCTGAAGAGCTACAGGTTCCTGACGAGCCTCACCGCCACCTGATCGTCCTCGGGCGCCATCGTCCGGAGGTCGAGGACGACGCGGCCCTCCTCGATCCGCGCGATCAGGGGCGGATCGCCCTGCCGGAGCCGGCCGGCGAGCGCCTCCGCGGAGAGGCCCGGGCGCGAGAGCGCCACGCCCACCGACGGAATCGTCGACTCCGTGCCGGCGCCGCCGCCGGCGACGGCGATCGTCTCGACGACGGCGGCCTCGAGGCCGGCCCCGCGCGCGCCGTCGGCCAGAGCCGCCGCGCGGGAGCGGAGCTCGGCGGGAGTCGCCTTCAGCATCCGGAAGAAGGGGATGGCGCCCTCGCGTCCCGAGAGGTGGAGCTCCAGCGTGGCGGCGAGCGCGGCGAGGACGAGCTTGTCGGGGCGGAGGGCCCGTGAGAGAGGGTTGTCGCGCGCCTTGCCGACGAGCGCCTTCCGGCCGAGGAGGAGGCCCGCCTGGGGGCCGCCGAGGGTCTTGTCGCCGGAGAAGCAGACGAGGTCGGCGCCGTCGCGGAGGGCCACGAGCGGGACGGGCTCGTCGCGGAGGCCGGGCTCCTCGAAACGGCGGGGCGCCGCGGCGCCCGCGTCGTAGACGATCGGCGCGCCGCGGGGTCGCGCCAGCTCGGCGAGCGCCGTGAGCGCCACCTCCTCGGTGAAGCCGACGACCCTGTAGTTCGAAGGACGGACCTTCAGGATGGCCGCCGCCCCGGCGTCGAGCGCGTCGCGGTAGTCGGCGGGCGTCGTCTTGTTCGTCGTCCCCACCTCGAAGAGGGAGGCCCCGCTCTTCGCGAGGATGGCCGGCACCCGGAAGTCGCCCCCGATCGCCACCATCTCGCCGCGCGACACGGCCACGGGACGGCCGTTCGCGACGGTGTCGAGGGCGAGGAGGAGCGCCGCGGCCGTGTTCGTCACCGCGAGCGCGTCCACGTCGGGCTCGCCCTTCGCGAAGAGCTCGAGGAGGAGAGGCCGGACGTGCTCACCCCGCTTTCCGCGCTGACCCGTCGCGAGGTCGTACTCCAGCGCGCAGAAGCCGGCGGCGCGGACGACGGCCGCCACGGCCTCCTCGGCCAGCGGCGCCCGGCCGAGGTTCGTATGGAGGAGGACGCCGGTGGCGTTGATGACGGGAACGGGCCCGGCGGGCGCCCTCGCGCCGAGCTGCGCGGCCGCCGCGCCGATCAGCGTCTCGACGTCCCCCGTCTCGGTCTCGCCCCGGCGGTATCGCTGCGCGGCGAGCCGGAGAGCCTCCTTCGCCCGCTCCCGTCCGAAGCGCTCGGCGAGGGCCCGGCCGCTCGGCGCGGAGAGGAGAGACTCCATGGAGGGGGGGCGGCGGTCCATGCCGGTAGAATGTATAGGATGAAGAGCGGCGTTTCGATCGAAGCTGAGCTCAACGTGCTGGATCGCAACATCAACGCGCTCCGGATCGAGTACGAACGGTTCTTCGCCGGGGACGTCAAGAAACCGCCGTTCCAATCCCGCAAGAGGGTGGAGGACACCCTCAAGAACCTCCGGAACACCGACGTCGAGCGTGCGGCCGAACGGTTCCGCCTCAACTCGATCCAGAGCAAGTACAACTCGATGTCCGAGCTCTGGGAAAAGCGCCTCCTCGCCAAGGAGCAGGGGCGGGTCTCGCTCGGTGCCGTGATCCTTCACCCCCCGACCGGTCCCGGACATGCCAGGGCGCCCGAGGCCGAGCCTCCGGTCCGGCAGGAAGCGTCCCCAAACGCGGGAGCGTCCGGCTCCGTAGAGAAGCGGCGAGTCGATTTCAGCCCGCTGTTCCAGCGGTACGTATCGGCTCGAGAGGCGCTGGGAGAAGACGTGAGCAAGCTGCGGTACGAACGGTTCGAGGAGCTGGTGAGAAAGCAGGCCGAGGACATCAAGAAAAGGACCGGCAGCGCACGTCTCGTCTTCGAGGTCCAGACCGTCGAAGGCAAGGTGAAGCTGGTGGGTCGCGCCGCCCCGCCGAAAGGACAGGGATGAAGATCTTCCGATCCGCTCTCGTCGGGGCGTTCGCGCTGGCGCTCCTCGCCGCCACGCAAGCTGGCGCGCGAGACCTCTACAAGCCGTTCCTCGACCCGGCCATCCCGCATCACCGGGCCATTCTCGACACCGTCGAGAAGCTGAAGAGCGAGCCGAAGAACGCGAGCCTCCACAACGACCTCGGCTGTCTGGTCGCCTGGGACGGCTTCTGGCGCGACGCGCTCCGCGAGTTCTCCGAGGCGGAGGACCTGGACGAGCACGACAGCCGGCCGTCCTTCAACTCCGGCCTGGTGCGGGCCTGGAAGAGCGAATGGGGCGGCGCGGCGCGGTCGTTCCGGAGAGCGGTGAAGCGGGACCCGGGCAACTGGGCCGCCTGGTGGATGCTCGGCTTCGCCGAGGAGCAGCAGGGCAACGTGGAGAGCGCCGTGGACGCCTACAAGACGTCGCTGCGCGTCGACACCTCGCTCTTCGACGTGAGGGTCAACCCGTTCGCCGCGCAGTCGAAGCTGAAGGCGCGCGCCCTGCTCGAGACGTACGAGAAGCGGATGGTCCGGGCGAACCTGCCCGGGACCGAGCAGCTGGCCGACGCGGATCGCGTCACGATGTCGATGCAGCGGTCGAAAGACGCGCCGCCGGCACCCGTCGTCGTCGAGAAGGAGAAGACGGCCGAGGAGGAGGAGCCCGCGCGCACGGGGCCCGTCGTCTCCACGGTGGCGCCGAGCACCGGCGGAGGGACGTCCTCGCCGCCGGCTTCGGTGTCGCGGCCGGGCACCCGGTACGTGCCGCCGCGCGGCGAGAGCCGCCCCGCGCCGGCGCCGCTCACCGGCGCGCCCGCCGGTGGCGGGAAGTCGGAAGCGGACGCCGACGCCAAGCGCCGGCTCTGGCAGGCGTCCGTCGACGGCGTCGACCCGGATCGGGTCTCGCCGGGCGCCGCGCCGATCGCGTCCCCCACTCCGACGCCTTCACCGAACGACAACTGACCTCGGCTCCGCCTCAGCCCAGCTTCCACCTCGGTATGTAGAGAGTGGGCGAGCCGACGCCGCCGCCCGCCCCCGCCACGAACTTCAGGTCGTCCCCGATCGAGGCGATGCCGCGCAGGAGCTCGGAGAGGCGGCCCGACAGGACGGTCTCGGAGACGCGGTGCGCGGCGCGCCCCTTCTCGATGGTGTAGCCCGCGGTGACGAGGCGGAAGCGGTCGGCGGCGAGGTCGATGTCCGGCCGCTCGAGGAGCACCGCGGCGTAGACGCCCTTCGTCACGGAGGCGAGGAGGTCGAGCGGGGAGACGCCCGGGGACGGGTCGACGAAGAAGTTCGTCACACCGACCGCCGGGGGCTCGGACCAGAGCCGCCGTATGGCGTTTCCGGAGGAGGTGGTCTCGCGGCGGACCGCGGAGGCGACGTCCGTGAGGCGGCCGGTCACCATGCCGCGCTCCACCACCACGGTGCGGCGCTTCGGCGTCCCCTCTCCGTCGCGGGGGATCCGGATCGGGCCGCCGGGCGCGGCGATGTCGTCGACGAGCGAGAGGACGGGCGAGGTCAGGCCGTCCTTGCCGCCGCGCGTGCGGCTCGCGAGGAGCGCGTCCTCCGCGTCGCCGAAGAAGAACGGCGCCAGGCGGCCGATGAGGTGCGCCGCCACGTGCGAGTCGAGGAGCACGTCCACTCTCCCCGTGGGCGCGGCGTGCCCCGTGAGCGGCAGGAGGACGCGGTCCACGCCGAGGCGCGCGAGCCGCGCGATGGGCAGCTCCTCGGCGCGCGCGGCGTTCGCCACCACGCGGGCCGAGAAGCGCCCCTCCTTGGCCCGCCCCGCGAGATGCGCGATCAGCGAGGCGGCGCGGCTCGTCCACGAGGCCTCGCGGCCCCCGCTGGTCGCGATCCGCTCGCGGCGTTCGCCCATCACGACGCTCGCCTCGCGCACCGCGACCGCGCCTCCCCCCGCCCGTGTGACGGCCCGGCGGAAGTCGACGAGGATCTCCCGCGCCGCCGCCTCGTCCGGGACGTTCGGGGCTCCGGTGACCGGTTCCGCCGGCGGCTCGCCCGCGAGGGGCGTGGCGGCGCGCGCCCCGCGCCTCACGCGGGCGCGAGGGAGCAGCGAGCGGGCGCGCGGCAGCAGCAGCGCGAGCCCCTCGGGCCCCGCCGCGGCGAACCCGACGCGCCCGCCCCGGAAGAGCCGTAGCGCGAAGCCGCGCTCCTTCACCTCGCTCACGCAGACGCCCTCCTCGTCCTCCAGGAGCTCGAGGCTCGCGCCGGCGCGCTCGTACAGCTCCACGCTGTGCCCGGGCCCGTGCTCCTCGCGCTGCGCCTCGGTGAAGAGCTTCCCGAAGAGGCCGTCGTCGTAGAAGCCCGTCACAGGCGCGCCCCGCGCACGTGAAGGCCGCGGATCAGCATCGCGGGCGCGGCCCCACCCACCGCCACGCCGTCGCCCCCCTTCACGCAGAGCCCCAGCCCCACCGCGGGAAGGGCCTCGTCTCCCCTCTCCGGGAAGAGGTTCGACAGCGCGACGAGGAGGTCGCCCACGAGCGCGAAGCGGGTCAGCGCGCCGGCCTGCCGGCCCCGCCGGAGGAGCTCGGCATGCTCCACGACGAGGACGAACCGGCCCGACTCCGGGTCGGCCGAGCCGGCGGAGATCTCGCGGACGAAGATGCCGGTTCCGCACTCGGCGAAGAGATCGTGGAGCTTCGCGTGGCCCTTCGACACGACGAGGTTCGACATCCGGACGCGCGGCGGACGCCGGTAGTCCGACGTCCGTCCGTGCCCGTTCGAGGCCTCCGCGGCCGTGCGGCGGTCGGTGAGGACGTCGCCCACGTGCCCGTCGTGGAGCAGCGTCACGGGCCTCGCGATCACCCCCTCGTCGTCGAGGGCGAAGCCGCCTGCCAGATCCGATCTCCGCGGGTCGTCGACGACCTCGAGCCCCGGGGGCGCGACGGCGGCTCCGCGGACGCGCGCCAGGACCGACGCCCGCTCGGGCCCTTCCGCCTCGAGCGGGTGCCCCACCGCCTCGTGCCAGAAGACCGAAGCCGCGGACGACGAGAAGACGATGTCGGCTTCGCCTTCGGTGGCCGGAAAGCGGGGCACCGGGCGGGTGGCCTCGTGGAGCGCGTGCGACAGCGCCGCCGCCGCCGCGGGAAACGGGAGCGGGGACTGGAACGCGAAGGGGCGCTCGTGCCCGCCGCCCACGATCGTCCCCGCCGCCTCGAGACGGGAGGACGAGCCCAGCGAGTGGAGGGCGCGAGGGGTGACGACCGCGCGGGCGACCGAGACGTGCGAGAGGACGAGCGAGAGGGAGAGCCCGCGTGGGTCGGGGACGGCGTGCGCCAGGGCGGACGCCAGTGCGGCCGTCCGGGCCTCCTCGCTCTCCTCGGCCTGCGAAGGCTCGTGCTTCGGCGGCGGGCCCGGCCGCCGGAGCGCCTTGAAGAACGGCGACGTCCCCGCGCGCCGCGACGCCTCGCGGACGGCCTCGCGCAGGGAGTCGAGGCTCGTCCCGGAGCGGGCGACGAGGAGCGTCTCGCGCCCGCGCCGGATCCGCGCCGCCGTGCCGCGCTCCTCCACGAACGACGGCGAGAGGAGCCCGGCCTCGGTGGCGCTCCACGACAGGACGCGGCGCCTCTCGCGGAACGCCTCGCCCCCCTCCCCGCGGCGCACCATTCCCGCCACCAGACGGACCGCCTCGGCGGGATCGGCTTCGAGCTCGGCGTCGGTCACCTTCGGATTCTAGAGGCGTTCCGCCTGGTATCCTCCGCGCCGAAATGTCGCTCTCCGATAGTCGTCTCGCCGCGCAGGCGGCGTTCATCTCCCGCCGTCTCCTCACCGAGGGCGCCGTCGTGACGCAGAGCCCTCCGGACCTCCGCCGCGCGGTGGAGGCCGTCCTCATGTTCGACCGGAGCCGTGAGCGCGACCTGGACGAAGAGGTGGGCCGGCTGCTGCAGAAGAACGCGTCGGCCATCAAGGCGGCCGGCGCCGACCACGCCGAGATGTGGAAGAAGGCGAAGAAGATGCTCGCGGAGCAGAAGAAGATCCCGCTTTGAGGTCCATCGAGCACCGGCTGGCCTACCTCGAGACGCTTCGCGCCGCGGCCCGCGCCGGAGGCGGCCCGGAGCGGGTGGCCAAGCAGCACGCCGCGGGGAGGCTCTCGGCGCGCGCGCGGGTGGAGCTCCTGGGCGATCCGGGGACGTTCGAGGAGATCGACCCGTTCGTCGTCCACCGCTGCCTCGACTTCGGGATGGGCGAGCCCCAGAACATGATTCCGTCGGACGGCGTCGTGGCGGGCTCGGTCCGCGTGGAAGGCCGCCCGGTCTTCGTCTTCGCGCAGGACTTCACCGTCTTCGGCGGCTCCCTCTCGGAGACGAACGCCGCAAAGATCTGCAAGGTGATGGACATCGCGATGAAGATCGGCGCGCCGGTCGTCGGCCTGAACGACTCCGGCGGCGCCCGCATCCAGGAAGGGGTCACGTCGCTCGCGGGCTACGCCGACATCTTCCTGCGCAACACGCTGTCGTCGGGCGTCATCCCGCAGATCTCGGCCATCCTCGGTCCCTGCGCGGGAGGCGCCGTCTACTCGCCCGCCATCACCGACTTCATCCTGATGGTGCGCGGCACGGCGTCGATGTTCGTCACCGGGCCCGACGTCATCAAGACGGTGACGCACGAGGACGTGACGAAAGAAGCGCTCGGGGGCGCCGAGACGCACGCCGGCACGTCGGGCGTGGCGCACGTGGTGGCCGAGTCCGACGCCGACTGTCTGCTGAAGATACGTACGCTCCTCTCGTACCTGCCGTCGAACAACCGGCAGGACCCCCCGCGCGTGAAGCCGACCGACCCCGTCGACAGAGAGGACGCCGAGCTCGACCGCTACGTTCCCGAATCCCCGAACCAGCCGTACGACATGATCGGCCTCCTCCGCCGCGTCGTCGACGACGGCGACTTTTTCGAGATCCACGCCGACTTCGCGAAGAACCTCGTCGTCGGCTTCGCACGGCTCGGCGGCCGGCCGGTCGGCCTCGTGGCGAACCAGCCCGACCACCTGGCCGGCGTCCTCGACATCGACGCCAGCGTGAAGGGCGCGCGGTTCGTGAGGTTCTGCGACGCTTTCAACATCCCGCTCGTCACGTTCGAGGACGTCCCCGGCTTCCTCCCCGGCACCAAGCAGGAGTTCGGCGGCATCATCCGCCACGGCGCGAAGCTCCTCTACGCCTTCGCGGAGGCCACCGTGCCGAAGGTCACCGTGATCACCCGCAAGGCGTACGGCGGCGCGTACTGCGTCATGTCGTCGAAGCACCTCCGGACCGATTTCAACTTCGCGTACCCCACGGCCGAGATCGCCGTCATGGGGCCCGAGGGCGCCGTGAACATCCTCTACGGGAAGGAGATCGCCGGCGCGGCCGACCCGACCGCGCAACGGAGAAAGCGGATCGAGGAGTACGAGGACCTCTTCGCGAACCCGTACGTGGCCGCGCGGAAGGGCTACGTGGACGACGTCATCCCGCCGCGCCAGACGCGGAAGCGGCTCATCCGCGCGCTCGACCTCCTCGAGAACAAGCGCGACACGATGCCGCCGAAAAAACACGGGAACATCCCGTTGTGAGGCGCCGCCTCCTCATCGCGAACCGCGGCGAGATCGCGATCCGGATCCTCCGCGCCTGCCGCGACCTCGACATCGAGCCGGTCGTCGTCTACTCCGAGGCCGATCGCAACGCGCTCCACGTCCGCCTCGCGTCCGTGGCCGTTCCGGTCGGCCCGGCGCCCGCGCGCGAGTCGTACCTCGTTGCCGAGAAGCTCCTCGTGGCCGCGAAAGCCACCGGTTGCACGCTGCTTCATCCGGGCTTCGGCTTCCTCTCCGAGAACGCGGCGTTCGCGCAGGCGGTCCTCGACTCCGGCCTCATCTGGGTCGGCCCGTCGCCGAAGTCGATCGCGGCCATGGGCTCGAAGACCGAGTCCCGCGCGCGGATGCTGGCGGCGGGCGTCCCGATCGTCCCCGGCATGACGGTCCCCGCGTCCGGTCCGGACGAGATCGCCGCGTTCGCGAAGGAGAACGGCTTCCCGCTGCTGCTCAAGGCGGCGGCGGGGGGCGGCGGCAAGGGGATGCGCGTCGTGAGGAGCGAGGGCGAGATCGCGAGCGCCTTCGCCCGTGCCCGGAGCGAAGCGAAGTCGTTCTTCGCGGACGAGGCCGTCTACGCGGAGCTCTTCGTCGAGCACCCGCGCCACGTCGAGGTCCAGGTCCTGGGCGACACGGCGGGCCGCGTCATCGCCCTCGGGGAGCGCGAGTGCTCGCTGCAACGGCGGCACCAGAAGGTGGTGGAGGAATGCCCGTCCGCCGCGGTGTCGCCCGACCTCCGGAAACGGATGCAGGACGTCGCCGTGGCGGCGGCGCGCGCGGTGGACTACGTCTCCGCCGGCACCGTCGAGTTCCTCCTGGCCGCGGACGGGCGCTTCTTCTTCCTCGAGATGAACACCCGGATCCAGGTGGAGCATCCCGTCACCGAGATGGTCTACGGCGTCGACATCGTGAAGGAGATGATCCGGATCGCGCTGGGCGAGCCGATCTCGATCGGGGAGCCGGAGGCGCGCGGCCACGCCATCGAGTGCCGCATCTACGCCGAGGATCCCGCGAACGGCTTCGCGCCGTCGCCCGGAATCCTCCGCGCCGTCCGCTGGCCGCAGGGTCCGGGGATCCGGATCGACGCGGGCGTGGAGGCGGGCGACCGCGTCCCGCTCGACTACGACCCGATGCTCGCGAAGGTGATCGCGTGGGGCCGCGACCGCGGCGAGGCGCTGGTCCGGATGCGGCGCGCGCTCCTCGAGACGCGCGTCGAGGGGATCGAGACGTCGATCCCGTTCTTCCTCGACCTCCTGTCGAACCCCGACGTCGTCGCGAACCGGATCTCCACGCAGTTCCTCGACACCTACGTCTACACGCCGCCGCGGCACGAGCCGGAGGCCCGCCTCGAAGACCTCGCGCTCGTGGCCGCCACGCACGCCGCCGTCGCGCGCGCCCGACTGTCGCGCGGCGCGGAAGGGTCGCCGTCCCCCTCCGCCTGGCGCACCGCACGCCCGGCCTTCGGACCGCGCGACTGATGCTGTACGTCGCGAAGCTCCTCGACGGCGGGGAAGACGGCAAAGGGCGCTCGCGTCGCGTCGAGCTCGTCACCGGCTCCACGCACGAGGTCGTCCTCGACGGCCGCTCCCTCTCCTTCGACGCGCAGCCCGCGCCGGGTGGGAGCTGGTCCGTCATCGGCCCGGACGGCCGTCACGCGGAGGCGCGCGTCTCGTCCGAGGCCGACGGCCGCGTCCGCGTCCAGATCGGCCCGTACGCCTTCACCTTCGACCTGCAGGACGACCTGACCGCCCGCGCCCTCGCCACCACCGGAGCGCGCGGCGCGCGGCGGGGCGGCGACGTGAAGGCCGCCATGCCCGGCCGCGTGGTCCGCGTCCTCGTCGCGCCGGGCGAGGTCGTCACGGCCGGCAAGCCGCTCCTCGTCCTCGAGGCGATGAAGATGGAGAACGAGGTGAAGGCCCCCCGCGACGGCACGGTCCGCTCTCTGGAGGTGGCGCCGGGACAGGCCGTCTCCACGGGCGACGTGCTGGCCAGGCTGGAAGCCGAGTAGCTTCGACTTGGGCACGGTCCGAGCTGTCAGTCGAGAAACGACACACCCGGATAGGCACGAACGGCGGCATCGTGAGTCACGAGCGTCAAGCTCTCGAGGCGGGCCTGGGCCACGAGCATGCGGTCGAACGGATCAGCGTGAAGCCTGGGTAGGCTCGCTGCTTCCTCTGCATGAAGAACCGTGATCGCGAGTGGCGTAAAGGCCAAACGACCCAGTGTGACGGAGAGCGGCTCCGGCAGCTCGAGTCGCCCCAGTGCCGATTTGATTCCCAGCTCCCAGACCGTCGCGGCGCTCACGAAGACATCTGTAACAGGGTCGCCGATGGCCTCCCGCTCTCGCGGCCGCAGCCTCGCGGGCTCGGCGACCGCCCAGATCAGCAGGTGGCTGTCGAGAAGGAGCCGCAATCGGCATCATCCCTGGAAGGCGTCCAGGATTTCGCCAGGCAAAGGATCGTCGAAGTCCTTGCCGATCACGACACGACCTGCCAGCAACCCCAGCGGGCGGGAGGCGGTTGCGGCGGGCAGAGCCCCGAGCCGAGCCATCGGTTCTCCCGCCTTCGCGATGATGAACTCCTCGCCGGCAGCAGCCCGGGCCACCAGCTCGGAGAAATGCGTCTTGGCCTGGTAGATGTTCACTCGGGTCGCCACTTAAGCCTCCTTGGTCAACCCTGACCAACTCCCACGCTAGCCCAGGCCGCGAGCCGGCGTCAAGCCCTGGAACCAACGTTCGTTCGTCCCTCAACCCCATAATCCCCGGCAGGGGGTCCAGATGAAGGGTACCCAGAACCTCGGCCTCGCTGGCCGTCTGCTCCTCCTGGTCGGCGTCTTCGTCGCCGTCTTCGCCGCGTTCGCTTTCGTGGCGTGGCGGACGCTCGAGACGGTGCGGGTAAATGGACCCGTCTACCTCCGGATCGTCGAAGGGAAGGACCTGATCGCCGACATCCTGCCGCCGCCGGAATACATCATCGAGGCACATCTCGTGACGTTGCAGGTCGTCGACGAGACGGAGCCGGCGCAGCTGGCGGCGCTCATCGAGCGCGGAAACCAGCTCCGGCTGGAGTTCGAGAGCCGGCACGAGTTCTGGAAGCGGACTCTGGCGCCCGGGGCGATGGCCGACGCGATGAACGTCACCGCTTACCGGCCGGCGCTCGAGTACTTCGACACGCGCGACAAGGAGCTCCTCCCCGCGCTGAAGGCGGGCGACGCCGCGAAGGTGAAGACGGCGCTCCAGGCGCTGAAGCAGCGGTACGACGCCCACCGCCGGGCCGTGGACGAGGTGGTGAAGATGGCGAACGCGCGGAACGCCGAGCTCGAGAAGTCGGCGGAGGAGTCCGTCCGTTCGGGGACGCGCAACCTCCTCTGGCTCGGTGTCCTCGTCGTCATCGTCGTCGTCGCCATCGCGGTCGTCACCGGGCGGATGGCCGGGCGGCTCACCGAGCGGATCGAGAGGGCCGCCCAGGCCGCGAGCCAGGTCGCGGCGGGCGACCTGTCGACGAAGGTCGGGGAGATCACGGGGAACGACGAGTCGGCGCGCCTCCTCACCGCCATCCACTCGATGACCGACAGCCTGAACTCGCTCGTGACGCGCGTGAAGCAGGCGTCGATCGAGCTGATGTCGACCGCGACCGAGTTCACGGCCACGAGCCGCCAGCAGGAGGCGACCATCAGCGGCTTCGGGGCGTCGACGAACGAGATCGCGGCCGCGGTCAAGGAGATCTCGGCCACGAGCGCCGAGCTCCTCGCCACGATGGAAGGGGTGAACGCCGTCGCGGGGCAGACGGCGCAGCTCGCCCAGGGAGGGCGGGCGGGCCTCCAGGGGATGGACGAGACGATGCGCCAGCTGGAGCGCGCCACGGCGTCGATCTCGGCGCGGCTCGCCGCCATCCGCGAGAAGGCGTCGGACATCAGCGGCGTCGTCACCACGATCACGAAGGTGGCCGACCAGACGAATCTCCTCTCCGTGAACGCCGCCATCGAGGCGGAGAAGGCGGGGGAGCAGGGTCTGGGCTTCCTCGTCCTGGCGCGCGAGATCCGACGGCTCGCCGATCAGACCGCCGTCGCCACGCTCGACATCGAGCAGATGGTGCGCCAGATGCAGGGCGCGGTCTCGGCGGGCGTGATGGAGATGGACCGCTTCGCCGCCGACGTGAAGCGGGGCGTGACGTCGACCGACCAGGTGGGGAGCCAGCTCGGCCAGATCATCGGGCAGGTGCAGACGCTGTCCGAGCGGTTCGACTCCGTGAACCACGGGATGCGCAGCCAGTCGCAGGGGGCGCGCCAGATCAGCGAGGCGATGGGGCAGCTGATGGACGGCGCGCGGCAGAGCGCCACGTCGCTGAAGGAGTTCAACGCCGCCACGGCGCACGT
>Ga0154020_10005595_pt1 | contig 14791 bp, 11 predicted proteins | sample Klosneuvirus_201_FD_109709 | JGI IMG/M metagenome (GOLD analysis project Ga0154020, IMG submission 109709) | Active sludge microbial communities from wastewater, Klosterneuburg, Austria - Klosneuvirus_20160825_MG | ecosystem: Engineered > WWTP > Aerobic digester > Activated sludge | place...
CGCAGCCACCTCCGGCCGCACCAGATGGGCGGCAATGCGCTCGGTCAGCCGCCGCCACAGCGCATGCGTCATGTCCTTGCTGTCGATCTGCGCAACCTGCTCGCTTTCGATGCGCAGCCCGGGAGGGACCGGAGCCCGGTGGCCAAGCCCTTCCAGCAAGGCCAGCACCGGCGTCTGCCCGGCGGTGTAGCCGACGTTGTCACCCCGCTGGGCACTGGTTCCAGCGATCGTCCCTCCTGTGCCCAGCACCACCACGGTGGTCGCACCATGACCACCGCCGCCTGACACCGACGAGGTCTCGTCGAGTTCGAATTCAGGCGGGTCCGTTGGGATCTCGCCGGTGGTGCTTGTGTTTCCCATGAGACTGGACAAAAATACAGATACTGGATGGACAGACAGCCGTTCTACAGGAGCCAAACAGGACCCCCTGCCGATGGCATGCATCCTGCCACGCCCCCTCGGCTGCGTCCTCCGTCGCTTTCACCCTTGCGCATTGCGCCACTGTGAGGTTCCGTGGACACCAGCCCCAAGCTCACCGCCCGCCAGCAGCAGATCCTGGAGCTGATCCAGAGCAGCATCGAGCGCAGCGGCGCCCCACCCACCCGCGCCGAGATTGCAGCGGAGCTGGGCTTTCGCTCTGCCAATGCAGCCGAGGAGCACCTTCAAGCACTGGCTCGAAAAGGTGTGATTGATCTGCTGGGGGGCACCTCGCGCGGCATTCGCCTCAAGACGGAGACGCTGCGTTCGCTGAACGAATCCCGGCTCAAGGGCATCGGGCAGCAGTTCTCGCTGCCGCTGCCGTCACTGGCGCAGCTGACCCTGCCGCTGGTTGGACGGGTGGCGGCCGGCAGCCCGATCCTGGCCCAGGAACACATCGACAGGAGCTACACCGTCGAGGCCCACCTGTTTGCCCGCAAGCCCGACTACCTGCTGAAGGTGCGTGGCATGAGCATGCGCGACGCTGGCATCCTCGACGGCGACCTGCTGGCCGTGCAGCGTGCCAGCGAGGCCAAGAATGGGCAGATCGTGGTCGCCCGCCTGGGTGAGGAAGTCACCGTCAAACGCTTCCGTCGGGGCAAGAGCGGCATCGAGCTGATTCCGGAGAACCCGGACTTCGAAATCATTCACGTGGCACCGGAGCAGGAGCAGTTCTCGCTGGAGGGCATCGCCGTCGGGCTGATCCGCAACACGATGCTGATGTGAGCGCCATCCGAAAGGCCCCGTGAAGTAACAACGCGTTACTTCGAATTTGCCAAATCGATAAAGCTTGACTATTGGATGACGAAGATGGACTGGAACCCGCTGCCGATGGCTGTTGCCAGGAAAGAGAACCCGATGCCGCGCCTGCCCGATCTTCGCTTTGTCCGCCTGCTGGCCCACCGAATCCACCAGGCCATGGCCCGGCCTGCTGCACCCGGCCTGCTGCCGGCCGCCGCCGCGGTACATCCCCTGCGTTCCGCCCACGCGGTGGCGACCTGTGGCCTGTCGGCACCGAGGGCGGTTGGGTCGCTGATGCCGAAAGCGGCCCCGGGGAACTCGCGTCCCCTCACTGCGGGAGCAGGTGCCCGCCTGCGGGTGGATCCCAGCGATCAGCAGCGTGCCCTGATCTCCGGCACGATGCACGAGGTCTGCGATGCACTGGACAGCCTGATCGAGGAAGAAGCCCGCGCACGGCGCGCTCACTGAACAGGCGCGCGGACGTCACGGTCAGGTGGAGCCAAGGCCCCCAAGGACGCACCCAACACTTCCAAAGCGCTCCCCCAAAAAGCATCAAGGGGCCCATCGGGCCCCTTGTGCTGTCTGCCGAGGTGGGCTGAAAACAGCCCACACCGATCGTTCAGCCCATGTGCAAGCCGCCGTTGCAGCTGAAGTCGGCGCCGGTGGTGAAACCGGAGTCGGGACCGGCCAGCCAGGCGACGATCGAGCCGATTTCCTCGGGCGTGCCCAGGCGCTTGACCGGGATGCCCGCAACGATCTTCTCCAGCACTTCCGGCTTGATCGCACGGACCATGTCGGTGCCGATGTAACCCGGGCTGACGGTGTTCACGGTCACGCCCTTGTTGGCCATTTCCTGCGCCAGGGCCATCGTGAAGCCGTGCATGCCGGCCTTGGCGGCCGAGTAGTTGGTCTGGCCAGCCTGACCCTTTTCGCCGTTGACCGACGAGATCTGGATGATGCGCCCGAAGCCCTTTTCCACCATGCCCGGCACGACCTGCTTGGTCACGTTGAACATGGAGGTCAGGTTGGTGCTGATGACCGCGTCCCAATCCTCGCGGGTCATCTTCAGGAACATGCGGTCCTTGGTGATGCCGGCGTTGTTGACCAGCACGTCGATCGTGCCGTGCTCGCCGATGGCCTTCTGGAAAGCCTCGACGGTGGAGTCCCAGTCCGCCACGTTGCCGACCGAGGCGTAGAAGGTATAGCCGTCGGCCTTCTGCTCGTCGAGCCACTTGTTGAAGTCGCGGGTCGGGCCGCAACCGGCGATCACCTTGAAGCCTTCCTGGTGCAGGCGGCGGCAGATGGAGGTACCAATGCCACCCATCCCTCCGGTGACGTAAGCAACTTTCTGGGTCATGCTGTCTCTCCTATGTCTAGCAGCCTGGATACGATAAACAGGCTTGGCTTTGGGGGTTCATCGGGTCCACCCTCGGGCAGGGGCAAGTCCCGAGGGCAACCGTTGTCTGAAGGCCGCAACGGCGCGCTCAGCGCTCCACGGTCAGGGCCACGCCCATGCCGCCGCCGATGCACAGCGAGGCGATGCCCTTCCTGGCGTCGCGGCGCTGCATTTCATGCAGCAGCGTCACCAGGATGCGGCAGCCGGAAGCGCCGATCGGGTGGCCGATGGCGATGGCGCCACCGTTGACGTTGACCTTGCTGGTGTCCCAGCCCATTTCCTTGTGCACTGCACAGGCCTGGGCCGCGAAGGCTTCGTTGATCTCGAGCAGGTCGAGATCGGCCGCAGACCAGCCGGCACGCTGCAGCGCACGGCGGGCCGCCGGCACCGGGCCCATGCCCATGATGGCGGGGTCCAGGCCGGCGCTGGCGTAGCTGGCGATGCGCGCCAGGGGCTTGAGGCCCAGGGCGGCGGCCTTGGCCGCGCTCATCACCATCACCGCGGCAGCGCCGTCGTTGATGCCTGAGGCGTTGCCGGCGGTGACCGAGCCGGCCTTGTCGAAGGCGGGCTTCAGACCGGCCAGGCCTTCCAGGCTGGACTTGCGGTTCAGGAACTCGTCGGTGTCGAACACCACCGGGTCGCCCTTGCGCTGCGGGATGCTGATGCCGACGATTTCGTCCTTGAACCTGCCCGCATCCTGGGCGGCCGCGGCCTTCTGCTGCGAGGCCAGCGCCAGGGCATCCTGGTCTTCGCGGCTGATGCCGTATTGCTTGGCGACGTTCTCGGCGGTGATGCCCATGTGGTACTTGTTGTACACGTCCCACAGGCCGTCGTTGATCATGGTGTCGACCAGCTTGGTGTCGCCCATGCGTGCGCCGTTGCGGCTGTTCATCAACACGTGCGGGGAGGCGCTCATGTTCTCCTGGCCGCCGGCGATGACGATCTCGCTGTCGCCGTCGCGGATGGCCTGCGCGGCCAGCATCACCGCCTTCAGGCCGGAGCCGCAGACCTTGTTGATGGTCATCGCGGGCACGGCGTTGGGCAGGCCGGACTTGATGACGGTCTGGCGCGCCGGGTTCTGACCCGAGCCGGCGGTGAGCACCTGGCCGAGGATGACTTCCCCGATCTGATCCCCGGCCAGGCCGGTACGGGCGAGCAGGCCCTGGATGACGGCGGCGCCCAGATCAGGGGCTGCGATGCCGGCGAGCGAGCCGCCGAACTTGCCCACCGCGGTGCGAGCGGCGGCGACGATGACGATGTCGGTCATGAATGTTTCCTTGCGATCACGGAACTGGAAAAGCGGCCAAGAGTATCGCCCAGTCACGGCCCTGGCAGGGCCCTGCCAGGGCAACGCTCAGCCGGCCTTCTGCTTCACGTAGCGACCCGGCGCCGGCTCGATGGCCTTGTGGCTGCGGTTGCCGAACGATTTCGGCGCTGCCTTGAGCTTGCCGCCGTTCGGGTTCAACCAGTCGGTCCACTCGGTCCACCAGCTGCCGGGCACCGAGGTGGCTCCTTCCAGCCACTGCTGTGCAGAGCCCGACAGGTCGTCGTTCTTCCAGTAGTTGCGCTTCTTCTTCGCAGGCGGGTTGATGACGCCGGCGATGTGCCCGGATGCACCCAGCACGTAGCGCAGCGGCCCCTTGAGGATGCGCGTGTTCAGGTAGGCCGAATCCCAGGGCACGATGTGGTCTTCACGCGAGGCGTAAACGAACGCAGGGCATTCGATTGCACCCAGGTTCACCTTCTCGCCGCAGACGGTCAATGCGCCTGGCACCTTGAGCTTGTCTTCCAGGTAGGTGTGGCGCAGGTACCAGCAGTACATCGGCCCGGGCAGGTTGGTGCCGTCGGAATTCCAGTACAGCAGGTCGAAAGGCGGCGGCGCCTCGCCCTTCAGGTAGTTACCGACCACGTAGTTCCACACCAGGTCGTTCGGGCGCAGGAAGCTGAACGTGGTGGCCAGCTCCTTGCCCTTGAGCAGGCCCGGGCCGCCAGGGGCATCGGCGCCGATGCTCATCTCACGCAGTCGCACGCTGGTCTCGTCGACGAAAAGGTCCAGCACGCCGGTGGCACTGAAGTCGAGGAAGGAAGTCAGCATGGTCAGGCTGGCGGCCGGCTGCTCGCCGCGCGCAGCCAGCACCGCCAGGGCGGTGGCCAGCAGGGTACCGCCGACGCAGAAACCCAGCGTGTTCATCGTAGGGGAGCCGCTGATCTCCTGCACCACCCGCACGGCGCGGATCACGGCATCCTCGATGTAGTCGTCCCAGCTCTTGCCGGCGAGGCTCTCGTCGACGTTGCGCCAGCTCACCACGAACAGTCGGTGGCCCTGTTCCACCGTGTACCGGATCAGCGAGTTCTCCGGCTGCAGGTCCATGATGTAGAACTTGTTGATGCAAGGCGGCACGAAGAGCATCGGCTTGTCGTACACCTTGTCGGTCAACGGCTTGTATTCGATCAGCTGGAACAGCTCGTTCTCGAACACCACGGCGCCTTCGGTGGTGGCGACGTTGCGACCCACTTCGAACACCGATTCGTCGGTCTGCGACACATGGCCCTGCTGCAGATCCTTGACCAGCAGCGCCATGCCCTGAGACAGGCTCTCGCCCTTCGTATCCAGGGCCTTCTTCTGTGCGTCCGCGTTCAGGGCCAGGAAGTTGGAGGGCGCTGCCGCATCGATCCACTGCTGCACCGCAAAGCGCACGCGCGCCTTGGTCTTTTCATCGCCCTGCACCGCTTCGGCCAGCTCCATCAGGGTGCGGGCGTTGAGCAGGTAATTGGCAGCGGCAAAACCCGCCATCGGGTTGGAGGCCCAGGCGTCGGACGAGAAGCGGCGGTCGCCCTTGAGCTCCGCAGAACCTGCCCCGGCGCTGAGGCTGCTGTTCCACAGCCCGGCGGCCTGGCGCAGGTACTCGGCCTGGATGCGCGCGAGCTCGGTCGGCGCGATCTTCAGGTCGGCAAAGGCCTGCAGAGCAGGCCCCAGGCTGCTGCCCAGTGCGCTCACCTGCTGACCGAGTTTGCCGGTGTCCGGCAGGCCGGGCAGGTTGAAGGGGCTGGCGCCAGCGCCCGCGCCCATCAACCCAGGAATGCCCCAGGGGGCAAAATTCGTAGCTTGCATCGTCTCCACTCCACCTCGGGATTGCGCCGAATCAAAATCTTCGCACCGCCAGTATCCCAGACGAGGATTGTCGTCAGGACGGCTTGCACGAAACTTTTCAGCGCCCATCCCCCCACCCCGACACCACACGCGCCGACGGAACCCACTCATGTACCTGATCGCCATTGCCTGGATGTACGTGGCCCTGATGATGTCCCTGGCCGAGGGCTTCAGCCCGAATGGCACCTGGCTGGGCGCGTTTTTCACGCTTCTGATGTACGGCGTCGGTCCGGTGAGCCTGCTGATGTACCTGCTCGGCACCCCAGGACGTCGCCGTCTGCGTCAACGCGCCCAGGCACAGGCAGAGTCGCAGGCCGAGGCTCAAGTGCAGGCAGATTCGACCGGCCTCATGCTCTCGGATCCCGGCAAGCCGTCGTCAGCCCTGAAGCCAGATCAGCGCTGACATTCGCCCGGTGCGCGGGCTGCGCCGATACGAGAAGCAGTGGACCGCGTTGGTGTGGGTGCACCAACCCGCCGTGCCGTCGTTGCCGCCCACCGCGGTCAGGCCCGCGGCGCGCAGCCGGTCTCGCCCCAGGCCCGGCAGGTCGGCCCACCACTTGTCCTGACCCGCTGGATCACGGCCGACCGGACTGAATCGCGGGTTCGTGCCGGCCCCCTCCCGGAGAGGGCCCACCCCCGCACCGCCGAACGCGGCTATCACATCGGCCCCCACCTCGAAGGCCGCCGGCCCGATGCAAGGCCCCAACCAGGCCTCGACGTCTTCCGGCCCGGTGCCGGCCAGTGCGCACAGACGCTCCAGCGCGGCTTCCACGACGCCACCGGCCAGGCCCCGCCAGCCGGCATGGGCCGCTGCCACGGCGCGCCCCCGCCGGTCAGCCATCAGAACCGGCAGGCAGTCGGCCACCTGGATCTCGCAGACCCGCCCAGGGCGATCGGTGACACAGGCATCGGCCACAGCCTGCGGCAGCATCCCTTGAGGATCCTCCAGAGAAGCCTCGCCCACCTCATGCACCGCCACACCATGGACCTGATCCAGACGCACCAGGGGCCTGCCCACGCGGTCAAGCAGGGCCTGCCGGTTGGCGAGGACGGCTCTGTCATCGTCCCCGATGCCCGGCTTCAGATTGAAGCTGTCGAAGGGCGAGAGCCCAACACCACCCTGCCGACCGGTCATCAGCGCGGCCACCCGGGGCGACGTGAACCGGGGCAGCCACCATCCGGCAGGCAGCGTGGCCGAAGTCACCTCAGCTCTCCGCATCAGGACACGCAGAGGGCTGCGCCGCCTGGAAGGCCGGCAAGGCCATGCACCGATCGAAGATGGCCATCAGGGTGGGCACGTGGTCGAGGCGGCAATCGAAGCGCTGCGCATTGAAGATCTGCGGCACCAGCAGGCAGTCGGCCAGACCGGGCTGATCCGCATGGCAGAACAGACCCGTCTGCCCGTCGGCCAGCAGGCGGCGCTCCACCGCTTCCAGGCCGGTCTCCACCCAATGCCGGTACCAGGCGTTCTTGGCGTCCTCGGTTGCACGCAGCTCCTTGACCAGGTAGCGCAGCACCCGCAGGTTGTTGAGCGGGTGGATCTCGCAGGCGATGTCCTGGGCGATGGCCCTCACCCGGGCGCGCCCGAATGAATCGGCAGGCAGCAGCGGCGGCTGTGGATGGGTCTCTTCCAGATACTCGATGATGGCCAGCGACTGACTCAGAGACTGCCCGTCTTCAACGAGGAGCGGCACCAGCCGATTGGAGGACCGGGTTGCGTAGTCCCCCTCCAGTTGCTCATTGCGCACCAGATGCACCGGCCGGTAGTCGTAGGCCAGCCCCTTCAGCGCCAGGGCGATGCGCACTCGAAACGATGCCGAAGAGCGGAAATAGTTGTAGAGCTCCACCGAAACGCACTCCTCTCGTGAAAACCTGCTGGCCCTCGCCGAACGGCAGGCGGCCGGCTGCTGCGGCGGACGATGATGCCACGGGGCTCGCGATAAACTGGCCGCATGCATCTTTCGCGTCGCATCAAGCACTGCCGGGAGTGCGGCAGCCCGGTGGACTACCGGATCCCGGCCGACGACAACCGCGAGCGCGCCACCTGCCGCGCCTGCGAGATGGTGCATTACGAGAATCCGCTGAACGTGGTTGGCACCTTGCCGGTGTGGCAGGACCAGGTGCTGCTGTGCCGCCGCAACATCGAGCCCCGCCGCGGTCTGTGGACCTTGCCTGCTGGATTCATGGAGCTGGGCGAGACCACCTCGGAAGGTGCCGTGCGCGAGACCGCGGAGGAGGCCGGCGCCCACATCGAGCTGCTGCCGCTGTTCACCGTCATCAATGTGGTGCCGGCCGGGCAGGTGCACTTCTTCTACCGGGCCACCCTGTTGGACACCCAGTTCGACCCGGGGCCGGAAACCATCGAAGTCGGACTGTTCCGACAATCCGAGATTCCCTGGGAGGAGCTGGCCTTCCGCACGGTGAAACTGACCTTGCAGCACTACTTCGAGGACGCCCGTCGGGGCCAATTCGGCATGCACTGCCGAGACATCGCCTGAACGCCGACCGGCACCGATGACCACCTCCACCCCGCGCAACACGCGCCCGGCGCCCGGCCCCCGTCCCGGCGTCACCTCCACACGGCCAGCCCCCCCTGCTGCCCCCACGCCAGAACAGGCCTCCGCGAACGAGCAGGTGGACTCGACGCTGGAAGACCCGGCCGCCGCGGCCCCCCCCGCTTCCCGGCTGAGGGAGGATCTGCTCAATCCGGACCCGCTGCTGGACTGCCTGCTGGAAGTTTGCCGACTGCACGGTGTGAGCAGCTCGCGTGCGGCCCTGACCTCCGGCCTGCCGCTGCAGGACGGGCTGCTCACGGTCAGCCTGGTCGAGCGGGCCGCCGCACGGGCCGGCATGGCCGTGCGGCTGCAACGCGCCCGACCCAACCGCATCGACGTCGCCACGCTGCCGGCCATCCTGCTGCTCAATGGCAATGACGCCTGCGTGTTGCTCGGCTGGAACCGCGACGGTGACGCCCGGGTGCTGATGCCCGAAACCGGCCAGGGCGCGGTGCTGATGCCGCGGCGCGAACTGGCGCGGCGCTACACCGGCATCACGCTGTTCGTGCGACCGCACTTCCGCTTCGATGAGCGCAGCCCGGAAGCACGCCCGACCCGCAAGGGACACTGGTTCTGGAGCGCCATCGCCAGCCAGCGGGGTGTCTACCGGGATGTGCTCTGGGCGGCCTTTCTGGTCAACGTCTTTGCCCTGGCCTTCCCGATCTTCACGATGAACGTGTACGACCGGGTGGTGCCCAACCATGCGGTCGAAACCCTGTGGGTGCTGTCGCTGGGGCTGTTGCTGGTGCTCGGGGCGGATTTCTACCTGCGGCTGCTGCGCAGCCATTTTGTGGACGAGGCCAGTGCCCGCATCGACCTGCGGCTGTCCTCGCACCTGCTCGAACGGGTGCTGGCGATGCGCCTGGAACACCGCCCGGCCTCGGTCGGTTCGTTTGCGGCCAACCTGCGCGGCTATGAGCAGGTGCGCGATTTCATCGCCTCCTCCACGGTGACGGCACTGGTGGATCTGCCGTTCATGCTGCTGTTCATCGCCGCGCTGGCCTGGATCTCGCCCTGGCTGGTGCTGCCGGTGCTGGCTGCCTTCGGCGTGATCCTGGTGGTGGGCTTCATCCTCCAGCACCGACTGCATGAGTTGGCCCAGACCACCTACCAGGCCGGAGCCCAGCGCAACGCCACGCTGGTGGAGGCGCTGTCGGGCATCGAGACCATCAAAACCCAGGCCGCCGAGTCGGTGATGCAGGCGCGCTGGGAGCGCAACAACCAGTTCCTGGCCCACACCCAGGTGCGCATGCGCGAGCTGGCCGGCAAGGCCAACTACGGCACCGCAACCCTGACGCAGCTGGTGACGTTGTCGATCGTGCTGATCGGTGTGTTGCTGATCTCGCAGCGCGAGCTCACCATGGGCGCATTGATCGCCTCCACCGCGCTGGCCTCGCGGGCACTGGCACCGGCCGGCCAGATCGTCGCGCTGCTGATGCAGTACCAGGGCGCCCGCACGGCACTGCAGTCGCTGGACAAGGTCATGGCCCAGCCGGTGGAACGCGAAGAGGGGCAGAACTTCCTGCACCGCCGCGAACTCAAGGGCGACATCGAACTGCGCAACCTGCGTTTTGCCTATCCCGGCCGGGACGATGCGGTGCTCGACGGCATCAACCTGCGCATCGCCGCGGGTGAACGGGTGGCGCTGATCGGCCGGGTGGGTTCGGGCAAGACCACCTTGCAAAAGCTCATGCTGGGGCTGTACCAGCCCACCGAAGGTGCAGTGCTGCTCGATGGCATCGACCTGCGGCAACTGGACCCGGCGGATGTGCGCCGCAACCTGGCTTACGTCTCACAGGACGTCATGCTGTTCTACGGCACGCTGCGCGAGAACATCACCATGGGCCTGCCCTACGCGGACGACCAGGCGGTCGTCGCCGCGGCGGACACGGCCTGCCTGCTGGACTTCGTCAATCGCCACCCGCGCGGGTTCGATCTGCAGGTGGGTGAACGCGGCGATCTGCTCTCAGGCGGGCAACGCCAGGCGGTGGGCATCGCCCGGGCCGTGCTGCATCACGCACCGATCCTGCTGCTGGACGAACCCACCAGCGCGATGGACTTCTCCACCGAGGCGCAGATCACCCGCAAGGTGTCCGAGTTCGCCGCCGGCAAGACGGTGGTGCTGGTGACCCACCGCACCTCCATGCTGGCGCTGGTCAACCGGGTGATCGTGGTCGACGGCGGACGCATCGTCGCCGACGGGCCGCGTGACCGCATACTGGAAGCCCTGCAGGCCGGGCGAATCGCGAGGGCCGCCTGATGAACGAGAGGCTGCTCAACGCCGGTCGGCGGGTGTTCGGTACCCTGGAGACGCTGCGTCAGCGCATCGAACCCCTGAGCTCCCGGGTGCTGGGCCCCACCGTGACCAACGCCCGGGCGGCCAAGGAGGCGATCAACTACGAGCTGGAGGCCGACGAGCTGCTCAACCTGGAACGCACCGCCCGAGCGCAGCGCATCGTGCGGGTGGCCGTTGCCGTGGTGCTGCTGTTGATCCTCTGGTCGGCGTTTGCATCGATCGACGAAGTGACCCGCGGGGAAGGCAAGGTCATCCCTTCCCGCCAGCTGCAGGTGGTGCAGTCGCTCGATGGCGGCGTGGTTTCCGAAATTCTGGTGCGCGAGGGCCAGGAGGTGGATGCCGGCCAGATGCTGCTGCGCATCGACGAAACCCGCGCCACCTCCGGCGTGCGCGAAAGTGCGGCCCAGGCTTTTGCCCTGCGGGTCAAGCAGGCCCGCCTGAAGGCGCTGGGTGAGGGAGTGGCCTTCCTGCCACCGGCGGCCCGTGCGGGCGATGTCGAAGAGCAGCGCATCATCGACGAGGAGCGCAATCTCTACCAATCGCGGGTGTCGGAACTCAACTCCAACATATCGATCAGCCGCCAGCAACTGCTGCAAAGGGAACAGGAATTGACCGAAGCCCGCGCACGCCGCGCCGCCGCGCAGCGCACGCTGGATATCTCCCGCCAGGAGTTGACCAAAACCCGCCCGCTGCTGCGCTCCGGCGCCATCTCGGAGGTGGAGGTGCTGCGGCTGGAACGGGAAGTCAGCCGGGCCCAGGGTGACGTGGAACAGACCACCGCACAGATTGCCCGGGTGCAGGCCGCCATCGGCGAGGCACAGCGCAAAATCTCCGAAATCGAATTGACCTTCCGAAACGAGGCCCGCAAGGAGCTGTCCGAAGTGCTGGGCCGGCTGAATACCCTCAACGAAGGGGCAGTGGCCCTGGCCGACAAGGTCAGCAAGGCCCAGGTCAAATCCCCGGTGCGCGGCAGGGTGCAGCGCCTGCTGGCCAATACCATCGGCGGGGTGGTGCAACCCGGCAAGGACATCGTCGAGATCGTGCCGCTGGACGATGCGCTGGTGCTGGAGGCCCGGGTCCAACCCAAGGACATCGCCTTCATCCACCCAGGCCAGACGGCCACCGTCAAGTTCACGGCCTACGACTTCTCGATATACGGCGGCCTGTCGGCCAAGGTGGAGAACATCAGCCCGGATACCCAGGTCGACGAGCGCGGCAATGCCTTCTATGTGGTCAGGGTCCGCACCGATGAGGTTCATTTCGATGACACGAAGCCCATCATTCCGGGCATGACGGCGGAGGTCGATATCCTCACCGGCAAAAAAACTGTCCTGTCGTACCTGCTCAAGCCCGTTCTCAAAGCCAAGGCCTACGCGCTTCGGGAGCGCTGAGTCACTCTCGCCAGCGCGACTTCCATTGGTCGCCCCAGATGAGTCCTGATCGGCGCAAGACATCTTCCGGGTGGTTCCATTGCGCCCCGGATCTGCATCTCTTCCAGTTCAGTAGTGCACTCACCCCCCAAGCCGGCAGGGGATTCGTTTCCGAATCGTCACGGTTTGTCATTGCGGGCCACTGCCCCCTTATCGAATCGGGACGGCAAGGTTATCCTTGCGGGAATTGCCATTTGCCGGAAGGCATCGGCGACTTGCCTGCGGTAAATCGACCGCAGCGCAGCGACCCGGAAACCCCGGCCGGGGGATGACCCCGATCCGACCGCATTCGAAAGGTTCTCCATGGCCACTTCTGCCCGAAGCACCTCCGCCAGGCCCTCGACCAAAACCGCCGCACGCGCCAAGAGCCCGCAGGACAACGTCGAATCCCTGGGCGCCCTGCTCACGCCGGACTATGTGCCGATGCGGCAGATGAGCGGCAAGGTGACCGGCGTGTGGGGCCAGGCATTCGTGCGCAAGGCCGATGGCACACTCAAGGCCCTGGTGGTCGGCGACGAGCTGGTCAAGGGCGACGTCGTGATGACCTCGCAGAACGGCCTGATCCAGTTGAACGACGAAGGCGCACGCCTGGCCCGGCTGCCCAACATCGACTCACTGGAGCGGGTGCTGGTGGCCGTGGACGCAGGCGATGCCGCTCCGGCCGCAGGTTTTGCCAGCGGAGGCAACCTCGGCCCGGGTTACCGCGTGGACCGGATGATCGAAGTGGTCGGGGGCAACGAATACACCTTTGACGGGGTGTCGACCGCCGGCAGCCTGGTGGGACCGAACGACGTGGACAACTTCGTGTCCCGCGTGGCTTCGGTGGAGCCGGGCGGGCCGGGTGCGTCGGACGACGGCGTGCCTGAAGGAACGACAGCCCCGAACACGCTGGTCTACACCGTGACGCTGACCGGTCTGTCCAGCACGGCGCAGACCCTGCCCTTCAGCATCGGCGGCGGCACGGCCGAAGCCAACGACTACGGCGCGGCCACCTTCTCCAACGGAGTGGTGAACAACGGCAACGGGACGATCACCATTCCGGGCGGGGTGTCGAGCTTCACCGTCAGCATCCCGACGGTGGCCGATGGTGTCGTCGAAAACGACGAAACACTGCCCCTGACCGTGGACGGGATCACCGGCACGGGTTCAATTGACAACGACGACAGTCGGCCCTCGGCAGCGGCAGATAGCTTCACTGCCAACGAGGATGGCAGCGTTTCCGTGCCGGTGCTGGTCAACGACAGCGATCTGGACGGTGACACCCTCACCGTCACGCAGGTCAACGGCAGCCCGATCACCGCAGGAGGGCCCGCCATCGCGGTTGCCAACGGCACGGTCAGCCTCACAACGGCGGGTGAACTGCTGTTCACGCCGACGGCGAACTACAACGGCCCGGCCTCCTTCACCTACACCGTCTCCGACCCCTACGGCAACACGGCGACGGCCACTGCCAGCGGCACGGTGGCGGCCGTCAATGACGCTCCCACGGCAGCGGCGGACAGCTTCTCCACCAACGAAGACACCGCCGTCACCGTCCAGGTGCTGGCCAATGACACGGACATCGACGGCGACACCCTCAGTGTCACCCAGGTCAACGGCGGCGCCATCACGGCCGGCGGCCCCGCCGTGGCGGTCACCAACGGCAGCGTGGCCCTGACCACTGCCGGTGAGCTGGTTTTCACCCCGGCGGCCAACTACAACGGCCCGGCGTCCTTCACCTACACGGTGTCGGATGGCAACGGCAGCACCGCCACAGCCACCGTCAGTGGTACGGTGGTGGCCGTCAACGACGCGCCAACGGCAATGGCTGACACCTTCACCACCAACGAAGACACCGCAGTCACCGTTGCGGTCCTGACCAATGACAGCGACGTGGACGGCGACACCCTCACCGTCACCCAGGTCAACAGCAGCGCCATCACGGCCGGCGGCCCCGCCGTGGCGGTCACCAACGGCAGCGTGGCCCTGACCACTGCCGGTGAGCTGGTCTTCACCCCGGCGGCCAACTACAACGGCCCGGCGTCCTTCACCTACACGGTGTCGGATGGCAGCGGGAGCACCGCCACAGCCACCGTCAGTGGTTCGGTGGCGGCGATCAACGACGCTCCAAATGCAGTTGCCGACACTTTCACCACCAACGAGGACACCGCGGTCACCGTGGCCGTGCTGACCAACGACTCGGACATCGATGGCGACACCCTCACCGTCACCCAGGTCAACGGCAGCGCCATCACCGCCGGTGGAGCCGCCGTGGCCGTTACCAACGGCAGCGTGGTCCTCACCGCCGCTGGTGAATTGATCTTCACCCCGTCAGCCAACTACAGCGGCGCGGCTTCCTTCACCTACACCGTCGCCGACGGCACCGGGCTGACTTCCACGGCCAACGTCACCGGCACGGTCACCGCCGTGCCGGACGCCCCGCTGGCCCAGCCCGACAGCTTCACCACCAACGAGGACACCGCCGTCACCGTGGCCGTGCTGGCCAACGACAGCGATGCCGATGGCGACACCCTCACCGTCACGCAGGTCAACGGCAGCGCCATCACTGCTGGCGGGGCTGCCGTGGCCGTCACCAACGGCAGCGTGGTCCTGACGACGGCCGGTGAGCTGGTCTTCACACCCGCCGCCAACTACAGCGGCGCGGCTTCCTTCACCTACACCGTCGCCGACGGCACCGGGCTGACTTCCACGGCCAACGTCACCGGCACGGTCACCGCCGTGCCGGACGCCCCGCTGGCCCAGCCC
>Ga0154020_10005597_pt1 | contig 14790 bp, 14 predicted proteins | sample Klosneuvirus_201_FD_109709 | JGI IMG/M metagenome (GOLD analysis project Ga0154020, IMG submission 109709) | Active sludge microbial communities from wastewater, Klosterneuburg, Austria - Klosneuvirus_20160825_MG | ecosystem: Engineered > WWTP > Aerobic digester > Activated sludge | place...
AATGCGGCGCTGGCGGCCGAGATGGGGGCCGAGCGGCGCTTGGGGAGGCCCGGCTTGGCATTGGCCTTTGGGGCCTGGGGCGAGCAGGGCATGGCCGCGCGCCTGCCCGAGCCGCTCAAGCGTCGTCTTCGCGAGGGCGGGCTGCGAGAGATCGCGCCCGCCGAAGGGGCCGCCGTGCTGCTGGCGGCGCTCGAGCGGGGCAGCGGCGCCGCCGAGCTCGCGCTCTTGCCGATCCACTGGCCGCGCTTTTTAGCCCGTCCCGGCGCGCTGGATGGGCCCTTGTACGAGAGCTTCCGCGGCGCAGCGACGCCCAAGCAGCCCCGAGGCCCAGGAGCGGCGGCGCTGCGGGCGCGGCTGGCGGCGGCGGAGGCGGGAGAGCGACCGGAGATCATCGCCGATCTCTTGGCCACGGAGCTGGCCGCCGTGATCGGGCTCAGCTCCAAGACGGAGGTCGACACCTCCCGCAAACTGAGCACGATGGGCGTCGACTCGCTCCTGGCGGTCGATCTGCGAAATCGGCTGGAATTGGCCCTGGGACACAAGCTGCCGGCCTCGCTGCTCTTCGATCACCCGACGATCGACGAGCTCGCGCTTCACCTCTCCCGGGCGCTCGATCAGGGCCCGGCCCGGCCGGCGGCTCCGGCGCCCGCGTTGCCGGATGCTTCGGCGGAGAATGAGGCGCTCAGCGAGGAGGAGCTAGGGCGGCGCCTCGAGGCTCAGCTTAGCCGTCTCGGCCGCTGAACAAAGTCCGTGCGCGGTCTGGTGTTCTGCCAAGGAACTTCGGACGCAGTCAGAAGGCCTACGCGGGCAAAGATCGGGACCGCGACGGTACCGGGACCCGGGACCCGGACCGGGTAGGGGCTGAAGACAGCCCCTAGCGCAGCGTCGCGACCCAGCGGGTGCCCAGGGGTTCGAAGCCCATCATCGTGCAGCCCTTGATCGCGGCGACGTTGGAGTCAGCGATCGCCATGGCCGGCAGGCGTCCGGTCGCGGTCTCCTCGGCGACGAGCGCGGCGACCACCCGAGCGATCCGCCGCGCCATCGACCCGCCAGCGAAGCTCCCGAAGCTGACCAAGGAGGGGTGAAAGTACCGCTCCGACCGGAGGAGCGAGAACGCGAAGGCCACCAGATCGCCCTTGGCCCAGCCGCCGATGACCGAGCCGCGGGTCAGCGCGTCGAGCAAGATCGGGGCGGCCTGCGCCGGCACGTCGCGCCGGATTTCCTCGGCGGTCATCGGGCGCACGTCCGGCGTGGCGATCGATCGCAGGTACTCGAGGGGCTCGGGATCTCCGGGGCCAAAGAAGCTCGCGGTCTCCCACGCCCAGCGGGCGCCGTAGCTCGGCCGATCAGCGCCCGCGAAGATGCGCCACATCTGGCCGGCCGGCTTCGCCGCCAGCACTTCATCGACGACCGCCGGCTCGGGTGCGCCATGGGGCATCACCAGGCGCCAGCGATCGTTCCACACGACGGCGGCGGCCAGGTCACCACGGATCTGGGTGTCTTCCTCGAGCAGCAAGCAACGCAGCTCGAAGCTCTGCACGGTGTCCGGGACGATCGCGAGGAGCGCGTCTCTCATCAGGCGTCACACCCGGCGGGGCTGGCGTGACAACATCGATCCTAGGGGGGTGCCCGGCCCCGCTGTCAACGCGGGCTTGGGCGGTTGCTGCGCGTCTGGAGCTTCGGGGCGCGGCGCTTCACCGCGTCGCCACACGTCGGCCCTCGTATACACCAGCTTCCGAGCCTCTTCGAGCAGCCGAGCGAAGGCGTCGGCCGCGTCCTTTTGTCCAAGGCGATAGGTCTCGGCCCACAAGCTATGCAGCGAAGAGTGGGCCCACGCGAGCTCGCGGGGTTCGTCGATGCGCCGCAGCAAAACCAGGGCAGCGCGCTCGACGGCCTCCGGGATCTCGTGCCGGCCGTCCTTGTGAATGGTCATCACCGACCACATCCGTATGGCCAGCGGGTGGTAGTCGTCCGCCATCAGCGTCGCCCTCCGTTATGGCCTTCGAACAGGGTGCAAGAAGCGCGCGGCGAGGGCTGATCTCGCCGCGCGTCCGAGGATCAGACCTTGGTGCCGGTGCCAGAGAATGGCGAAGAACCACCGACGCGGCCGGCGGAGCCGATCGAGGCAACGCCGTTGTTGTGGTGCGCGGAAGAACCAAAAGAGACTGGTTGTCCGACGTGGGTATGACCGGGCATCTGACGGTCGCCGATGTTGCCACCCGTCGCCTGAGCGAGCTGGTCCCTGAGCACAGAGTTCTCCTGCGTCACGCTCTCCAGCTTCTCGGTCAACTTCGCCATCTGGGCGTCCATCTTGTCCTGGGCCATCTGCTGCTTGAGATCAGCGATTTCGGCCTTGAGACCCTCGGTCCCATCGTCCTTCTTGTTGGCGTTGTTCATCATCGTTTCCATTCCTGGTGGCATGCGTCGGTCCTCCTGATGTTTGCCTAAAGCAGCTGCCGTGCCAGCAGCGTCCGAGCGCACCGGCGGCATGCGGCATGTGCCGCGCGCGAGCGCACAGGCGTGGCCGCTCAGGTCACCAAGACGCCAGAATTACGCAGGATCTGACCGACCGGCGGATCGGATTGGCTCGGGATTTCGACGGTGCGAGCGAGAGCGACTCTCACCTTCAGGAGCGCTGAATCCTGGCGGCGCCACGTGCCGTGCCCGAAGCGCATTGATCCGGCTCCTGGAGAAGTCAGTCGCGTTCTAGGTGGCGTGGATTCTTGGATTCTCAAGCGTCTGCTTCGTTGGTCGCTTGGCTCGTGAGTTGCGAGGGCACATCCCCGTGACCCGCGCCATCAACCCGAGTCCCACTCCGATGCAGCCCCCAACCGTCGGGCAGAACCGTGAGCGGGTGAGCCGGGCGGAGCCCCAGACCAAGCCGGGCTCCTCCAGCTCGAGCTCGAGCTCGGAGGCCAAGTCGGCCTTAGGGACCAGCACTGCCGTCCCCACGCAGCCCAACGCGCCCCGAGAGGACGCGGGCCGTCAGGGCCAGGGCAGCGGCCAAGGCGGGGCGGGCGGAGGCCATGCCGGCGACGCTCAGCTCGCCAAGGCGCTGAACGGCCAAGCCGGCGGCACCGCGATCGCCAAGGCAGTCGTCCAGCTCACCTCGATGGCCAACGGCGAGACCTTGGTCGGTCTCGGCAAAGACAGCGTGCTCCTTAACATCGGTCCGGCCGGTCGCCACACCTTCGCCACCGGCTCGCTCATCCCGCGGAAGTACCTGCGCCACTATCATAAGCTCACCATGGGCCGGCGCACGGACCCCTGGGAGGAAGACGACCGCGAGGACACGGGCCCGTCGATGACGGCAGAGGAGTACGAGCTCCTCGTCAACGAGATGGCGCAGGCGCGCATGAACGGGCGCCGCTCGGTGCTGCAAGCGGCGCAGCGCCTGCCTCATCGCCAGAAGGCCAAGACCGGCTGAGCCTCAGAACCGGAAGAACTTCGGAAAGCGCGCGTACCGCGGGTTGGCCTTGCGCCACTCATAGTCGATCACGATCGTTCGATAGAACTCGCTGTAGGCCCGCAGCTCCTTGATCCGAAAGTCGAGCCGCTCCCGCTCCTCCGCCTCCTCCCGCGTCGCGTCCTCGCCGAGGTAGTCCAGCTCGAAGAAGCGCGGCAGGAGAGACTCGATCTCGTCCCACAGCTTGTCGCAAGCGATGAGCAGCGGATCGACGTAGCCCTCCTTGTTGGGCTTGAGCGGCAGCCTCGTCTTGGGGATCACCATCGGCACAAAGGGGTCCTGGTTCCGCTTGCGGGCTGCGGGCAGCGGCATCATCGAGAACGGCAGCTCGGGAGCGGGAGCGTCGCGCACGATGGTGGGCTCTTCGCTGGCATCGAAGGGGCCTCCAGGCACGATCGGGGTGTGAGGGCGCTGTGACATGCCGGGATCATCGTTGATTCAGCAGAGGAGGTGCCTGGTGGCAGCGTAAAACTCATTCGAAAACCCGGGCCCACGCCAACGGCCAAGGCCACGTTTCCCGGCGAGGGCCACGACCACGCCCAGGACCACGCCCCACGCTCACGATCACGAGGCCTGGGTGCTCGGAATGCGTAGAGCGTAGCGATCGCGCCAGACCTGGCGATCGGATACATAGGCGCGGGTCCAACGATGGTGATTCGCTCGAGCGCCCCTCCGTATCAGTGCCTCGCCGCGCTGTCGGTCATCCTCGATCAGGCCAACGGCTTGGCCGAGGACAAGTCCCTCCTCACCAGCGCGTTTGCCCATGAGCTGGCCCTAGCTTCGGGCCTCGGGCCGAAGGCGGCGGTGGCGGCGCTCCTGGCCGCGCTGCTTCGGCACCTCGGATGCACCGCCTTCGCCAGCGCGGAAGCGGAGATCACTCCCGATGACATCGCGCTGCGATCGCGCTTGATCCACGCCGACACGAGCCGCCTCGGGCCGCTCCTCGGAGCGGTCACCGGCGGCTCGGCCGGAGTCGCTCAGCGCGGCAAGACTCTCCTCCACTTCGCGATCAAGGCGCCGATGCTCCGCGCTGCTTGGACCCAGGAGGCCTGCGGCGCGGCGCGGCTGCTGTCGATAGGTCTGCGCCTGGGCCCCGAGGTGACGACCGCGCTCGACGAGGTTTTCGAACGCTGGGACGGCCGCGGTTCACCGCGTGGCCGAGGCGGCGATGAGCTGTCGGCGCCGGGGCGGGTGGCGCAGGTCGCGCATGTGGCGATCGTCTTTTGGCTGGCCGGCGGCGCCGAGCTGGCCCGGGAAATTCTGCGGGAGCGCGCCGGTGGAGCGCTCGACCCGGCGCTTTGCCAGCGGGCCACGGAGCTCCTCGGGGGGCTAGGCGCGTCGAGCGGCGACTACCTGGCGAAGCAAGGCCCCGCGGTCGACGCCGCGGTCGAGGAAGCTGCACTGTCGGCCAGCCCCCTCGATATCGCGATGGCCTTTGGCGACTTCGCCGATCTGCAGCTCCCAGCCGCGCGGGGACATTCGCGGCGGGTGGCGGCGCTCGCGACCGCGGCTGGAGCCGCGCTGGGACTGCCCCCCAGCGAGCTCGAGGCCCTGAGCCTGGCCGCGCACCTCCATGACATCGGGCAGGTCGCGGTCCCTACGCCGATCTGGATGACGCCCCGGGCCTTTCGGCCGACCGAGCAAGAGCGCGCCCGCTCCCACGTCTACTTCACCGAGCGCGCGTTAGCCTCCGCGCCGCCCTTTTCGGCCGTCGCGCCCATCGCCGCGGCCCACCACGAGCGCCTCGACGGCCAGGGCTACCATCGCGGCCTCCCGCAGACCTCGCTGGGGCGGGCCGCCCGGATCTTGGCCGTCGCCGATGTGGCCGCGGCGCTCGGCGAGGATCGGCCGCACCGTCCGGCTCGCGGCGAGGCCGCGGTAGGAGTCGAGCTGCGCGCGATGGCCAAGGCTGGGGCGCTCGACCCCGAGGTGGTTGAGGCGGTACTCCGCGCGATGGGCCTTCGCGCGGAGCCGATCGGTCCGATAAAGCTCCTCAGCCCCCGGGAGCTCGAGGTCCTGCGGCGGCTGGCGCTGGGCAAGACCAACAAAGAGATCGCCCGGGATCTCGGCATCTCAGACCGAACCGTGCAGCACCACACCATCCACATCTATCAGAAGCTCGAGGTGGACACGCGGGCTGGAGCCGCGCTCATGGCCGCGCGAAATGGCCTCCTGTGAGCCGATAGGCCATTTGGCAGATGTGCGCCGCCGCTGGCCCGCGCACACTCGTGCGGCATGAAGCTGCGATACCTCCTCTGGACGACCCTCACCGTCGGCGCGGGCTGCGCCTCGGTCCCCCGGCCTTGCGCCCCGGTCGCTGACCCGCTCGGGGCCGTGGCCCTACAGACCAAGGCCCCAGACCTGACCTGCCTCCAGGGCTACCAGTGGAGGCCCGTCGCTGCTCCCCGCGGGGTGGTGGTCATCGTCCACGGCATCCGGGACCACGCGCTGCGCTACCGCGCGTTGGCGGATGCGCTCACCGAGCAAGGCTTGGTGGTCTTCGCCCAGGACATGCGAGGGCACGGACGCTCGGGCGGAGATCGCCAGCGCTTCGACTCCCTAGAGCAGCTGGTCGGGGACACCGATCTGCTGGTCAGCGCCGCGCGCAGCCAATACCCCGGCCTCCGGCTGTTCATGTACGGACACAGCCTCGGCGGCTTGATCACCACGGAATACGCGCTGGCCCACCCTGACCGCGTCGATGGGGTCATCCTCAGCGGGGCGGCGCTGCGCCTCCTCCCGGGCGTGGGCGCGCTGGATCGGACGGCGGCCCGCTTCTTCAGCGTCGTGGCTCCGGGTCTACAAGCGCAAGAGGTGGACGACTCGGAGTTCGTGCGTGAAGCGGCCTCGAAGGCTGAGCTGGCGCAGGATCCGCTGGTGGATCACGGCAACCTTCCGGCCGCTTCGGCGGGCGCGGTCGTCAACGCGCTCGACACGCTCCCGGCGCGGCTCGCCGAGCCCAAGATGCCCCTCTTGATCATGCATGGAACGGTGGACAAAGCGACCAACGCCGAGGGCAGCAAGGCCCTGTACGCGCAGGCGACGAGCCCCGACAAGACGCTGAAGCTGTGGGACGGGCTGTACCACGACCTCCTGCACGAGCCCGAGCGGGATCAGGTGATCCGAACGACCGTGGCTTGGGTCGTAGAGCGCCTGCGCTGACCCAGCCGGGTTTCATCCGACCGACACCGGGGCCTGGCGCATCCTTTGCCGCGCATCTGGCTCCCATCCGATATGAAGTTCTTCGCTGTGCTCGGGCTCGTGTTGTCCCTGGGCGCCTGCCAGGCTGGGTCCTCCCCTGAGGATGCCCACGCCCTCGTCCAAAAGGGCGCGGTTTTGCTGGATGTCCGCTCCCCCGACGAGTTTGCCGCCGGGCATTTGGAGGGGGCCATCAACGTCCCCGTCGACCGGCTGGAGTCCAGCCTCAAGGAGGTCGGCGCGCCGGACCGGCCCGTGGTCGTCTATTGCCACAGCGGGAGGCGCAGCCGCTGGGCCAGCGAGATCCTCCAGAAAAACGGCTTCAAGAAGGTCCATGACCTCGGACCCATGAGCCGCTGGTGACGGGGACGCGGTAAGCTCCCAGGGTGCGCGCGGCTCGCTGGTCCCTGGTCCTGGCGGCGGGCCTCCTCGGGTGTGGGCCTGGCCGCTGGGGGCTGACGGTCGACGGCGCGCTTCGCTCGATCATCACCGTTCAATTCGTCGGAGATCAGATCCTCGCTGCCGCGCAGCCGCTCGACGACGCGGCGCTTCAGATCCTGGCCCCGGCGGCCTTCGGCCAGCGCGCGAGCGATCGGGTCGTGGTCCTCGGCTACCGCGCGCCGCTCCTTGAGCTCGGCCTCGGGGCGGGGGCGCTGGTGTTGGATTCGGAGGGGGAGCGGTTGCCACCCCCGGACGCCGGCTGGGTCGGACATTCGGGCGGACCGGGGCTGTTGCCAGCGGACCCTCCCGTAGACCCGGCCCTCGACGCGCTCCGCTTTTTGCGCCAGGGCCCCGCGGAGATCTGCCTGGCCCGCGGCTCTTGCTTCGGGCTCGACGACGGCAGCTGCGCCGAGCGCTGCGAGCTCGAGGCGGTAGAGCCCGTGCTGGTCCCGCCGGCCGAGCCCTCTTTGCTCCCTTGTCCCCCCGGATGGGCCGAGCGGGTTGACGACGTTGCGCTCGGTCCGCGCTGTGAACCCTGGCCAGGTGTGGCGCCCGACTCCTGTCCGGTCGGCTCGGTGATCTTCCCCGGTGAGGGCGCCTGCCATCCCTTGGGTGAACCGTGCCCGCCTGGGCCCTTCGCCTCGGGGCTGGGTGCACGGGTGATCTTCGTCGATCCTAGTGCGGCCCCGGGAGGCACCGGCGATCGAGCCGCGCCGCTGTCCAGCATCGCGGAGGCCATCGCGCGCGGCGCCCGGGGAGCGACGATCGCCTTGGCCAAGGGCCACTACGACGAGGCAGTGGAGCTCCCCTATGCCGTACAGCTTCGCGGAGCCTGCGCCGCCGAGACCGTGCTCCGGGCCCCAGCGGGCGCGATCGGCCTCGATCTCCCCGCTGGGGGCAGCGTCTCTGCGCTGCGCATCGAAGGCGGGAGGGTCGGCCTTCGCTGCTCCGCGGATGCCACGCTCGACGGCGTGGCGCTCTCGGGCGCCTCGAGCCTCGGCCTCGTGGTGCAGGCCGGGGCGCTCGTCCGCGCCCGCGCGCTCTCCATCGACGCCTCGGGCATTGGCGCGCAGATCCAAGACAGCGCGCTCGAGGTGGTGGGCCTCGAGGTCCGCCGGGCGATCCGCCTCGGGATCCGCGTGATCAACGGGCAACTCCGGCTCGCCGACGCAGCGATCCGCGGCGTCAGCGAGCCCAGCGGCGCGGCCTCCGGCATCAACGTCGAGCCGGGGACTCTGCGCATCGAGCGCGCGGTCGTCGAGGGGCTGCCGCTCCATGGCATCGAGGTGCTCTATGGCTCCGCGATCGGGACGGACCTGGTGCTCCGCGACATCGACGGCGGCGACCCCGCCACCGCTGCGTTGTGGGTCGGCGCGGGGACCGCCACCATCTCCCGAGCCTATGTCGCGCGCGTCGGTCACGTCGGCTTCCGCGTCACCAACCACTCGCGGCTCTTCGCCACGGATCTCCTCGTGCGGGACACGCTCTCCGACGGTCAGTCGCTCTCGGCTGCTTTGCTGGTCGACTCCAGCGACCTCAAGCTCGCCCGGCTCCGAGTGCAGACAGCCGGCAACGGTGTGCAGACGGGCACCACCGACGGCCCGACCACCGTGACCATCACCGACGCCCGCTTCATCGCTGCCGCGACCTCCGGGACCAACGACGCAGCGATCTATTGTACGGGCGAGGGCTCACGCTGCCTCCTCGACCGCGTCATCAGCGAATCCTGGGCCAACGGCGTTCGCTGCGAGCGCGCTGAGGTCCGGGCCCACGATCTGCGGGTGTGCGGGGCCCGCGCGCCGGGCACGACCTTCGTCCTGGGCGGTCGGGCGGTGGCCTTGCTCAACGCGGCCCACGGCATCTTCGACAACGCCATCTTCGAGCGCACGCCGGTGGCCGCGGTCTCGATCATCAGCGAGAGCCGCTTTGAGGGGAATAACGTGCGCGTTGGAGATCTCAGCCCCTGCACGGGTGCGCTCTGCGAGCTGCGCACGGGGAGCGGCTATCGGGTCGGCAGCGACTCCACCCTGTTCCTGCGCCGCTTCGGCGTGCAGAAGGTCACCGGCGTCGGGGTCGATCTCGGAGAATCGGGCTCCATCGACATCGCCGACGGAGAGTTCATCGAGAACGAGGTGGCGGTGACGGTCCCCCCCGGCTTCGACCGTGGCCGCCTCCTCCGCCGCATACGCTACCGCGACAATCGAGTGTCTTGGGAAACGGGCCCTTAGCGTGTCCGCTGGGGACGGTCACGGTCACGGTCCACGACCACGACCACGACCACGTCCGGGCTGGCACAGCCAATGACCGTGACCATCTCGGGCCCACCAGGGTTGACAAGCGCGACCGTGCTCCCGCATATCGGACTCCCTCGAGGCCTGTCATGCGTGCACCCCATCCATCGACGTCTCTTCGTCTCTCGCCTCGCCGCTGACCCGGCGCCTCGTTTCGTCTCCTGACGGCGCGGGCCGTGTTGCTCTGAGGCACGCTGAGCGGGCCGGCCTTCCTGCCTTGCCCGCTCGAGGAGCTTCGATCTCATGGGCAATGCACGACGCCGCGCACCACGCGGCGATCAACTTCGTGGTTTGGAGCGGGCCGAGCGTAGACATGCCCGCCATGGACACCTGATCTCGGAGACGCTCGATGCGCTGGTGCGCGACGAGCTCTCGGACCCGTCGCTAGAGGACGTCGCGCTGACGACGATCGAGCTGTCGCCGGATGGTCAGCACCTCTGGGCTTGGTTCTTGGCGCCTTCGCCGGCGGAGGCGGAGGCGGCGCTCGCGCGGGCCGAAGGCTACCTGCGCGTTCGTCTTACGGAATGCCTGGGGCTCAAGCGAGTCCCAAACCTCCACTTCGCGGCCGATCCCCGCGGAAAGGGGGCGACATGGCCCGAGTGATCGCGGGATCTGAGGGTAGGGCGGCGATCTGGATCTGGGCGCGCAAGCTCGACGCGCCCACCTTGAGCCTGCTCGAGCGGCTCGCTGCGCGACCGTGGGTGGTCGACCGAGTGGCCTCGATGCCCGACGAGTCTGGGCCCGGTATCGGCGGGGTGAACCCGCCTGCGGGCGCGATCGCTTCGCTCAACGCCACGTCGCCGAAGGGGTGGCGGTCGGGACCGTGTTCGCGACCGAGCACGTCGCGGTCCCGGCCGCCCTGGGCGGAGATCTGGGCTGCGGCATCGCCGCCCAGGCCTACGCCGTCGACGCCCGCGCGCTCGACCGCGCAGCGCTGGAGGAGATCCATCGGAGGCTCGCGCTGGCGATCCCCGTCGGAGATGCGCGCCATCGAGGCCGAGGCGTGCCGCTGCCGGCGCCGCTGGCCGAGGCCCGCCTCTCGACAGGGAAGCTCGAGCACGCGCGCGATCGACAAGGTCCCCTGCAGCTCGGGACCTTGGGGGGCGGCAACCACTTCATCGAGCTGGACCGGGACTCGGGAGGCCGTCTGTGGGCGATGGTCCACTCGGGCTCTCGCGGCGTGGGGGCCGCGATCTTCGCGCACCACCGGCGGGTGGCCGAGTTCGCTGAGGCCTCGGCGCTGGCCGGGCTCGACGCGCGCCGTCCGGAGGGCGCGGCCTACCTCGGGGACCTCGCGCTGGCCGTGGAGCTGGCCCGCGCGAATCGACGCTGGATGATGGATCGCATCACCGAGGTCATCGCCGACACCACTGGAGGACAGCCGGAGCCGGAGGAGCGCCTCGACGTGGTGCATAACTTCATCCGCCGCGAGGTGCACCAGGATCGGCCGCTCCTGGTGCACCGCAAGGGGGCGACCACGGCCGCCGCGGGGGAGCTGGCGATGATCCCGGGCTCGATGGGTACCGCCTCCTACGTCGTTCGGGGCCTGGGCGAGGTCCTCTCCTACGCCTCCTGCTCGCATGGGGCAGGGCGGGTGATGTCGCGCGCAGAGGCGCATCGCCGCATCGCCGCCAAGGACTTGGCGCGCAGCATGCGTGGCGTCGTCTACGACCCTCGGATGGAGCGGGCGCTCGTGGAGGAGGCCCCGGCGGCGTATCGAGATGTCCGAGAGGTGCTCGAAGATCAGGCGGATCTGGTCGAACCTTTGCTCCGTCTCGTGCCGATCGCGGTGCTCAAGGGCTGAGGCTGTGCTCTCGAGGATGCAGGTGTGATCACTTTGAGCCCACGGCGACGAGGGGACGCGCGCTGTGGCATGCTCGAGCGATGGCGGTAGTGCTGACGCTCGTGACCCTCGGCCCCCGCGCGGTGGGCGAAGTCTCCCGCATCGACCGGCCGCCGCTGCCTCCGGTGGAGCTCCCCGCGCGGCCGCCTCTCCCCACCAAGAAGGCCCAGATCGGCGCGCTCCTCGTGCGCAGCAGCGCTCAGACCCCAGCGCAGCTGCAGGCCCGGTCCAAGCTCGACGTCGCCCGCGGCTTGGAGGACATCGTGGTCAGCTGCGAGGATCTCTTGGCCGAGCTGGCGAAGTGGCCGCGCGATCCCCGCGCGCTCCTCGACCACAACCTGGTGCCGGTGAACCTCAGCGACGCCGACGGCACGCTGTGGAGCACCAACTTGGGCGGTGTGATCATCAAGGAGCTCGGCCAACGTGGGCGCTTTCGACCCGAGGTGCGGCCCTTTCTCGACGAAGCCCTTCAGATCTTGGGGCTCGAGCCCACCGGCGCGGACGGGCCCGATCGGGGCGTCAACCAGGACATGCTCCGCATGCTCAAGGCCTTCAAAGACTGGCTGAAGCGCGATCCGGTCGGCGACGACGCTCGCCGCTGTCACCAGCTGGGCGCCGACATGTTCTCCTGGATCTTCGCCGGCCACACCGAGGCTGAGGTCTTGGCGCTCAGCCATGAGGCGATCGACGCGGTGGGCTTTGCCGGCAAGTTCTTCGACGGTGCGCGCGAGATGATCGGCGCGCTGAAGGAGATCGGCATCAACACGGAGGTCATCTCCGCTGGCTTCGAGCCGATGATCCGAGCGGCGGCCATTCGCCTCGGGATCGAACCAGAGCATGTGCACGGCACGCGCTCCAAGTTGGACCCCGAGGGGCGGATCACGGGCGAGCCGCTGCGCATCACCACCGGCCCGGAGAAGGCCTCCTTGGCCCGAGAGATCGTGCGTCGAAGGGCCCTCGAGCTCGGCGTCTCTCCAGCGCGGCTCGACGCGCTCCGCCCCTTGCTCGCCCATGGCGACTCGCCCAGCGTCAACGATCGCGACCTGCTCGAGTTCGCGCATACCGCGGTCGTGGTTGAGCCCGAGTCGAAGGCCGATGTCGAGATCGCGCTCCAGCGGCGGGCCGATGGTCGCTCGGTCTTCGTCCTCGACTACCTGGCGACCGTCGATGGTGAGGCTGCGGGCCGCTTCGCTCAGTGAATTCCGCCGCCGCTGGGCTTGTGCTCAGAAGTTCTGGCTGCGATGGTGCCGCCTGATGGCTTGGCCATCGAGGAGGCAGGGACCATGGGCGACAAATCACCAAAATCGAAACAAAAGGGCGCCAAGCAGAAGGACGTCCAAGAGAAGAAGGACGCCGCCAAGGCCAAGCAGAAGCAGGAGAAGGCCCCCGCGTTCGTGTCCAAGAAGAAGTAGGAGCCTTGGGCGGCGCGCTCAAGCGCGACGCGAGCGAGTGACGCTCAGAACTCGAAGCGGAAGCGGCGCGTGCTGTTGGGCTCGACCTGAATGCGCACCCGCTTCTCCTTCGGTGGATCCTTGCTCTTCGCGACCAGCTCTACACACCCGGCCGGGAGCTTCTGCCGAGACAGCGGCGTGTCTCCGAGCTTCTTGTCCTCGTAGTAGATCTCTGAGTAGGGCACGGTGTCGATCGTGACATAGCCCGGCGGAACGCCTTCCAGGATGGCGCAGCCGCCAGCCGTCTTGGGCGGGGTGCTGTGCGCGGCCATGCGCGGCGGAGGGGCCGCCTCGGTGTTGCGGGGCGGCGGCGCGTCAGGATTTCTCGGCAGCGGAGCGGCGGACCGGCGGCGCGCGGTGCAGTGTACGGTGGCTCGGCCGGTCCCCCCCGGAGGGATCATGACCTCCTCGGGGTTGGCCTTGCAGTCTTGGTTGTTGAGCTCCGCGGTCACCCGAACCGCGCCGGGCGGCAGCCGCTTCTCGACCACCGGCCCGAGGCCCGCGCGCTGGTCATCGAAGTACACCGCCACGTCGCGGTTGTCCGGTCCGGACACCTCCACCACGATCCGGCCCGGGATGGCCTTGAGCGCCGGGCGCAGCAGGCGCTTGTCGGTGTCGGGACCCATGAGGACGGTCTCCGAGTAGGTCTCGTAGCCCTCCTTCTCCAGCTTGATCGTATAGGCCTGGCCGTACACCAAGTTCGTTAGCTGCGAGATCGGCGTGCGGGCCGGGGTGGCGTTGTCCTCCAGCATGACGACCTTGCCGTCCACCGAGATCACCGCCCCGCTCGGCACCGAGTCGACCTCGAGCTGACCGTGCTGCGCATTCACCGGTGGCCGCACCGCTTGGCTGGTGACCGGCTGCGGGCGCGAGGCGCTCAGGTACTCGTTGATGATGAAGGTCGCGGCCACCACGATCACCAAGATCGCGACGAACATGATGATGCGCGGGAGCCATCCCCCGCGCTCCTCCGTGATCGCCGGCGCGGGCAGGCCCACCGAGGAGCTCGGGAAGGGCAGGCCCGAGACCATCCCCGAGAGCTGCGGGTGATAGCCATTGGCCGTCATGCGGCCGTTGACCATCCCACCGTTGGCCGTGAACTGCGGGGCCATCGAGGGCATTTGACCGGTGGGCATCATGCCCGGGCCCGTCATACCGCCGCGGACCACCCCGTTGACGTGGATCTGCCCGTTCGCTCCGCGGGGCGGCGTGCCCACGACGACACCGCGCCGACCGGACCCGGTGGAGAGGCCTGCCAGGTGCCGCTGACCCGCTCGCTCGGTGGGCTCCTCGTCGAAGCCCTGCTGGCCAAAGTCATCGCGCGAGGCGATCTCGCAGAGGCGCCGCTTCTCTTCAATCTTGTCGGTGAAGAGCGAGCGCATGTACTCCGCGACTTCGGAGTTGCTCGAAGGCTCCTGGTCCTTGCGGATGAAGTCCTCCAGCGCGATCTGGAGGTCCTGCGCGGACTGGTAGCGCGTGGAGATGTCCTTCTCCAGCGCCTTCATGATGATCGCCTCGAGATCGGGGGCGATGTTGTCGGCGACCTCCGAGGGCGGGGTGATGCGCCGCTTGGTGATCATCTCGAGGATCATGAGCTCGGACTCGTGCTTGAAGAGTCGCTTTCCGGTGCAGAGCTCGTAGAGGACGATGCCGAGGGCGAAGACGTCGGAGCGGCGATCGACGGGATTTCCGAGGCACTGCTCGGGGGACATGTAGCTGAACTTGCCCTTCAGCATTCCCGTCTTGGTGTGCTGGGACTTGGAGGCGGCCTTGGCGATGCCGAAGTCGACGACCTTCACCTCGCCTTCGTAGGTCACCAGGATGTTCTGAGGAGAGATGTCACGGTGGACGATCTCCAGCGCCTTGCCGTCGGGGCCCCGCATGCGGTGGGCGTAGTCGAGGGCCTTGCAGGCGTCGGCCATGATCCGCGCCGCGAAGCTGGGCGACAGCGGTGAGGCCCGTTTGACCCCGCGCCAAGCGATGGCGGCGAGGTTCTCGCCCATGATGAACTCCATCGCGATGAAGTAGGTCTGGTCGGCCTCGCCGAGGTCATAGACCTGGACGATGTTGGGGTGCTGGAGCTGAGCGGACATCCTCGCT
>Ga0154020_10005598_pt1 | contig 14789 bp, 14 predicted proteins | sample Klosneuvirus_201_FD_109709 | JGI IMG/M metagenome (GOLD analysis project Ga0154020, IMG submission 109709) | Active sludge microbial communities from wastewater, Klosterneuburg, Austria - Klosneuvirus_20160825_MG | ecosystem: Engineered > WWTP > Aerobic digester > Activated sludge | place...
CCGCCCTCGCTGCGGACCACGTCCTGCAATCCGACTGGCTCGCCGTAGAGGCTCGCGACGAAGCATTGCTGCAGCTCAGCGAGTCGCATCGGCCCGCTGCGCTTCGGCCACGAGAGTTTCGAGCGGTGGCAGCGCTGCATCCCATTCAATCAGGGTTGGCACAGGCCCGAAGCGCCGCCTGGCGCTTGCGTAGAGCGCCCAGACTTCTTCGCACACCTTGCGGTCGTGCGTGTCGATGCGGATCTCCCGGTTGCCGATCCGCACGATGTCGTGACCTGCGAGATGGATCTCGCGCACGGCTTCGGCCGGCAACTCATCGAACCAGCTTTCTGGATCGAAGCCGTGGTTGCGAGCGTTCACGTAGACGTTGTTGACGTCGAGCAGCAGCGCGCAGCCGGATTCGGCGACGAGCGCTGCGAGGTAGCCCGATTCCGTGAACTCCGCCCCGGTGAATTCGAGATAGCTCGAGACATTCTCGAGCAATACCTGCCGCCCGAGCGTGTCCTGCAACTCGCCTACGCGGGCCGCGAGGTGGCGCAGGGATTCGTGCGTGTGCGGCATCGGCAGGAGGTCGTTGGTATGGCGACCGCCGGCGTGGCCCCAGCACACATGCTCCGAGACGGCCCACGGCTCGATGCGTTTGACGAGGCGCGCGAGCCGTCGCAGATGCTCGCGATCGAGGGAATCGGTGGAGCCGAGCGATAGACCAACGCCATGCAGCGCTACCGGCCAGTGCTCGCGCACGCGCTCGAGCGTCGCGACGGAGCCACCGCCGTCAGCGAAGTAATTTTCGCTGTGGGCCTCGAACCAGCCGACATCGGGAAGCCGTTCGAGGACTTCCCGATGATGCGGCGCCCGCAGGCCGATTCCGGCGCGGGTCGGAACCTGCGCTGGGAAGCGCGGATCCCTGCTGGTCACATGCTCGCGGGGCCGGTGAGCTTGCCGCCCATCTTCTCGCACGTGCCCTTGGGTACCTTGACCCATTCCGACGGGTCCTTGGCGGTCTTGGCCTCCCCTGCGCAGCTGTGGCTCGCAGTGGCGCAATCGTTCTTGCCAGCTTCGGCGACGCCGTAGCATTTCTCGGTTTCACCTTTGCTGTCGCCAGCCATCGCGGTGCCGAGGGAAACCAGGCTGCCGAGGGCGGCGGCGAGGATGAGGGTTCTGGAGGACATGAGGGACTCCTTCGTGCCAAGGGCTCAGGGCTGCGAGCTTAGGGCAAGACCGTGCGGTCGTGTGATCCGTTCGTCGCTATCTGGCCGCCAGATGGCTCGTCAGGAAGGCGTCGATCTCGGTCCGCAGGGTTTTGCGCACTGCCTGCCGTCGTGTACAGGTAAGGATCGTCGCCCGCGAACTCCACAAGGCGCACCTCACCATCGGTCTCCGCGAGCCGGTCCCACAGGGTGCGCGACTGTTCCACGAAGACTTCGGAATCGAGGCTGCCGTGTAGCAGCAACACCGGCATCTTGATGTTCTGCGCATTGCGTAAGGGCGAGATGGCCACTTTCACCGCCGTGTCCCGGAAGCGATCGCCCATGCAGTCCTCCCAAGTCTCGAGCGTCATCGGCCTCCTGCCATAGCGCTTGACGACTTCGCTGACATAGCCGGACGGCTCGGTCATGGTGGTCACGCCGATCACGCACTTGAGGAGCGCTGCGTCGCGGATCGGCAACTTCAGCGCCGTGTAGCCTGCTCCCATCGCGCAGATGCGCGCGCCGGCGGCGACTCACTTCGATACGAGATACTTCACCCCGTTGATGATGTCGTCGATCATTGCGCCGCCGAGTTCGCCGTAACCTTTCTTGCGGAACTCGAGCACATGGCCGCTCGACCCGCGAAAATTGGGCTTCAGGACTGCGTAGCCCCACTGCGCGAAATAGGCCGCCGACCAGTCGAAGCTTGCGTCATCACGCGAGAGTGGCCCGTTGTGGGGAAAGGGCAGCAACGGGAACGGTCCATCCTTCATGGTCTTGCCGGGCGGCAAGGTCAGGAAGGCCTCGATCGCAAGTCCGTCGCGGGCTGCGTGCTCGATGCGGAAGGTCGGCGCGTCGGCCGTTGCGGACACACAGGAGGGCGATATGCTGTCCATCGGTCGCTTCGCTCAGTCCGCCGATGGCGTCGAGGCGCGAGAAACGGTCGATCAGGTCATCGGCGTGCGCGGCTGGAGGCTGCGCTGCTGTAACCAGGGTGCTGGCGATCGCGGTGATCACCGCAGGAATGCACTTCATGGAAACCCCCGTTCCCTTCTTGTGGCCAGTATAGCCACGCGCTGCGCGCGACAGGCAACGGGCGGTAGGTTGAGAGGGTTCACGACGCCGAGCGGTGGAGTGATCGAAAACTGGTGTCGGTAGGCCAACGTCGACAACTTCGACCACATGGAGCGAGAACTTGAGGCTCGTGCCCAATGGCATACTAAGGCTTCGAGTCGCCACGGGCGTAGACCTCGGCAGGCTCACATGGTCGGCTTCCTGGCCGATGCAGTCCGGGCCTCCTTGATGCACCTATCCATGAACTGGTCGATCCTATTGTCGTCCCAAATCTCGAACACGAAGCCGGCTCCGCGCAGATTGACCGTCTTCATAAACACTCGGAACAACAACTCCCCTGCCAACAGAGCGGGATTCTTTTCCAACGCCCGGACAATTCCTCGTCCGAGAGTTGCGCGAGCAGCGACACCCGGCCGTTCTAGAAAGTTCAGTCGTATGTCTGCCCTTGCCAAGATTACTTTCAAGGCGCGATCCGGGGCTTCCGGCACGAGTTGCCGGGCAATACGGTAGTTCCACCAGAGACGGGATACGGCGTGATCGTCGCGGCAAGTCGTAAGTGTGGGAGCAAAGAAATGTTTCGACACAGCCTCAGCCAAATCATCATCATCCATATCGGCCTGAAGCCAGCGTTTCCGCGAATACTCCAGGCATTCAATGTGGCTCAGCCGAATCCAGATTCTGTTTTCCCTGGCCAGTGTTGGTGTCAGCTTGCTGAGGACTTCACCAACCAGCAGGGAGTTTTTGATTTCGCTTTCTGATCCGCCGTCTGATTCCAATGCGTGCAGCCTGGCCAAGTCAGCATCGAAAGAAAGGGAGATACGCCAGTCTCCTGCCGCTTCAAAGTCAAGGAAATTACCTTCTCTATACCGGACAATGTTTTCGCTCACCTTATTTTTGAGATCGTCTGCCACTTGTTGACCAACGTACAGAAGCCTGCTCATCCACTAACCCTCTCAATAACCTTCTGCAGAGACCCCAAGGGCGCATTGAGCAGTTGCTGCGCCGCATCGGCCAAATCGCCATTCTTGATGTCTACGCCTACCGCGTTGCAGCGAGCACTCATCACTCCGTGCCAACGCCTGTCGGAGTAGGCTTCTTCGCCACGCATCGCCTCAAGAACCGACATCACAACAGGCAAGAAGAGAGACGATAGCAGGGTGTCCCTCAGCGGCTGCTCACGAAGGAGACTCAGGAATCCGTGCAGTCCTGGAGCGACAAGGATCTCGATTGCTTCGCTATCCAAATCGATCTTGAATATGCCTTCAGCCACGTCTTCATGGCGCTTGAGGCGGAATATCGATTCCAGCGGCGCCAGCTTTTCCAACCCCGCCTCAAACCTAAGCTCGTCAGTCAGGGCAATTATGTCACCGAGCTGGACGACCCTCGCCGCTGGCGGAAACTCGGAGTTGATAGATTTTGATTTCAAGACCAGGCCGTCCTGCGCGGCGACAACAACGCCTCGAACAATTACCGAACCTCGAACTTTGCCGCCCGAGAGATCAAATTGGATCTCGCCCGGTTGGAACTCTTCGAAACTATCGAGGTAAGTGTCCTGACATGTAATCATCAGGCCGGCTCGGGCATGACCATCCGCTATGAGAGCGCTGACTGAAGGGTCATCCATCGTCATGTGCCCGTCGAGCATTGCCTGACCTGTATTAAGGTCTTCCTGCACAGCCAACGCGAGTTGAAATTTCCTGTCAGCGTAATCACCCGTACTCTCGGCGAGGACAGGATGCGGGAAACTGGCAGCTGGCTTAATTCGCAATGGTAGTCTCCGCCACGGTGGTAAGAACCACGCTTATTGGCCCCGAATACGGAGCGCCAAGCTCGACTTCCAGGATCGCGCGCACGCCTTGGTCCAGTGCGATCTTGGGAAACTTTGGGCAAAGCTGACCATTGATGGATCGGATCGCGAGGCATTCATCGCTAGAAACGCCAACTGCAGCGATCTCTATTGTCGCTGCTGCGGATTCCTGCGGAGTGAGTGCGATGCGTCTTAATTTTCCCTGCTCCGACACGGAATTTCTCAGGTCGTCGAAAGGAACATTCTTGCCTCCTCGGCCGCCGATCGCACCGCGACCGCTGCCATACCTGCCGCCGAAGGTTTTCCCGCTCTTGCTCTTCTTCTTGCCTCCGGAGGACCCAGACGTGCCCTGCTTACCGCTGCCGATGAGCGGCTTCGGAGGAGGCTTGCCCTGTGTAATCTTCGGCCTCTCCGGATCGTCATTCTTGTCAGCCGGGTCCGGAATTGACTCTCCTGCGCTCGGCTTTGAAAAGAACCGATTCATCTCCTCGAGCAGGATTTCCGCTTCGGCGGGTTTGGTCGTGGCAGCCTTGATCGTGTTCCTGATCCATTCACCCACCTTCTTCATCGCTACCTTGAGCCTCTTGCGCTGGGCGGGATCGTCAAGACGCTCGGCCGAAATTTCGTCATGTCTCGGGCTTTCCATATCCCTAACCCGACCGCTCGTATCCCTGTCATCCGGTTCCAGTACTGCGACAAAGTCACGAGACATGGGGAAGCGGACCATCGGGTGCCCAAAGTGGCGCAGGTTGTCAGCGATGTACATGCCATTGCGCAAGATGCCGATGCGCCGGGGCAGTGCGTCCCTCTGAAGAAGGGTCACGCGAAACGTTCCGATGTTGTCGAATTTCCCGGTCTTTCTCTCCGCGTCCGGGGACCTCAGCGCTCCGAGCATGGCAGCACTGAAATTCAGGTCTTCGGTTGTACCGGAATTCTCAGCGGCGTCACGGATTTCCTTCCGAACGAACAGTTCCTCAAGAGAGATCGAATTGATCTCAATGGGATCCCTGTCGGACCAATGGACCGTGAATCGAATTGCTCCATTGTTGACAGCAGAAAAGAAATTCCGAATCAGGGACTCGGCCATGAGCCAATGCCAATCTGGTTCTTCGTAGAAGCCAATACTGGCCACCGTCGTGCCAACGTCTTTCCTGCGCAGCCACGCAGGGAGATTCCCGGCAACTTCGGTTGGCATGTAGTTCAACGCGCCCCAGTAGCCCGTCGCCCGCTTGTGCCCAGTTCGTTCGACATGGGAGATTAGGATGCTCTTCCCTTGCGCGAGGTATGTTGCCGCTTTTCCTTCCCCGTAGAGGGTGGAATAGAACACCGTACGAAGGCCGGAAATCGCGAAAGCAGCATTCTTGCCAATGCCGAACGATCCGCTGGCGTCAGCGTCTGTTTTCTGGCTTACGCCAGAAGACTTGACCAGCGCGTGAAAGGGCTTTCCCTCCACAGCTGGTCCGATTAGTCCAGTCGTGCCGTAATCCTCAATTGACAACACTGGAATGTGAGTTCGTGCAGCGATAGCCACAGCTCGCTCGAAGAATTCTCTTTCCCTCTTCAGGCTCCTGGTCTTTGCCAGTTTCAGGCAAGTCTCCAGCGATTCTCTCAATTCTGCCAACCCGGGAACATCGCTCGCCGGAACGGAGAGCAACCTGAACTCGAGATGCACAGGCACGGCGGAGCCATCAGCCCGGCGTGCTGCAGCATCCAAGCTGTTCTGCGAACACTCACGCGCGATGCCCGGGAACGGCGACCCCTTGAAGGTCTCGATCCCTGCGTGTCCAAGTCCCTCCTCCTCCCGACCCGGGTTAGGAAGAAACTGCCAAGTTTCTTGGTGCGCGGTGGTCATAGCTTGAACTCCCCGCTTTGGCCATCGGCTTCACGCGCGAAACGCCCCTTCGAGGTATTCAGTCCTTTTTGAAGGGCCGAGAAAATCTTGTGGACATCAGCCTCGGTGAACTCGTAGGCAGACCTGTTGGAAAGGTTGCCAATTAGCTGAATGTCCTTGAGCGTCTTGTTGACCCTTGCCTCAGCCAGCTCGATAAATTTATCCCGCTTGTTTCTCACCAATCACCTCTGATCCACATATATTGTGCAGATTACGTTTATGTATCGCAAATAGATCTTGAGCATGAGGTTAATATTCCTTAAATGCGTCGCATATGTTACGGGTGATCTACCTACTTTCTGTTTAGAATCAATCAGGTGCGCGACTAAAGTCGTTTTAGTTAGGACAACGCCCGTATCGCTTTGACGCGACCGAGGAAGTAGCAGCGCCGGCCAAAGCGTGGGCACTTGGTCAGGCGGTAAATTAGGCCCGCCCAACTAATTCATCTCTGTGCATTTCTATAGCTATACTGTACAAATATACAGTATTATCTGATTGGAAGGTGGGAATCCGGGAGGTCATAATGTCCGCAATTATTCCCAGCGTGATCTCTCAGATGCCCGGACAGACTGTTGAGCCGCCTTCGCCCCTCTTGGAGCAATTGCGTTTCCACTTCACGCAGCGGGCGCTCGCAACTCGACTCAAGGTGAACCCCAAGACAGTCGGTCGCTGGGAGAGAGGGGAAGTCCCAGTTCCGGCTCGGGTTGAGCCAGCCCTACGAGATATCTTGTGGAGCACTATTCAGCCGGTAACGCGGCCCGACAACGGTAAGTTCCGGTTCGTCGACCTGTTTGCGGGTATCGGAGGCATCCGGCTGGGCTTCGAGGCCGCAGGCGGCAAGTGCGTATTCACAAGCGAATGGAACGACTTCTCCAAGAAGACCTATATCGAGTACTTCGGAAGTTGCCATGAATTCGTCGGCGACATCGTCCAATACGACGCTGAGAATGTTCCCAACCACGATGTGCTGTTGGCGGGCTTTCCTTGCCAACCCTTCAGCATCGCAGGTGTCAGCAAAAAAAATGCACTCGGTCGTCCGCATGGCTTCGAGTGCACGACCCAGGGAACCCTCTTCTTCGATGTGGCACGTATCATCGCCGCAAAGAAGCCAGCTGCTTTCCTCCTGGAAAACGTCAAGAACTTGCTGTCGCACGACAAGGGCAACACTTTCAGGGTGATCCTGGAATCTCTGCGGGATGAACTCGGCTATGACGTCCACTACAAGGTCATCGACGGACAGCACTTTGTACCCCAACACAGGGAACGAATCATCATCGTGGGATTCCGTGAGCCGCGCCCATTCAACTGGGACGATCTGCGCTTGACGGAAGAAGGCCCGAAGCTGGAAAGCATCCTGCACAAGGAAGACGGTAGCGAGACTGCCGAGGAACCGTATACGGTCGGGCCGAAGGCCAAGGTACACAGCAAGTACACGCTGACCGACGGTCTTTGGAAGTACCTCCAGAACTATGCGGCCAAGCACCGTGCGGCCGGCAATGGATTCGGCTTTGGCCTCGTAACCAGGAAAAGCATCGCCCGTACGCTGTCAGCCCGCTACTACAAGGACGGCTCCGAAATCCTGGTGTCGCGTGGCAAAGGAAGGAATCCGCGTCGCCTGACACCACGCGAGTGTGCTCGCCTAATGGGGTTCCCAGACAACTTCCGCATCCCAGTCAGCGATACGCAGGCTTACCGGCAGTTCGGAAACAGTGTAGTCGTGCCCGTAATGCGCGAGGTGGCCAAGATCATGATCCCTCATGTTCTGGCGATCACCGAGTCGGATATCTCTGGCCAGCGGTCGCTCGCTGTATAGCTGACCGATGGTCGACATCGTGGACCTGCAAACCCGAAGCCGCATGATGAGCGGCATTCGGGGCAAGGACACGAAGCCAGAGGTCACAGTTAGAAGTCTGCTGCATCAATCAGGATTCCGGTTTCGGCTGCACGTGAAGGAATTACCGGGAAATCCAGACATCGTCCTGCCGAAGTACCGTGCGGTAGTGAACGTCATGGGTTGCTTCTGGCATGGCCATGAATGCGAGATTTTCCGATGGCCTTCCACGCGCAAGGGGTTTTGGCGAGACAAGATCCGGGGTAACAGGAAGCGCGACCGCGCGGTGAGCGATCAACTGCAGCAGGCCGGATGGCGGACCGCAATAGTCTGGGAATGCGCTCTTCGGGGCAATACCGCTTGGGACGAGCGAAGGCTTGCTCGTAGGCTGTCATCGTGGATAAGGGGGCAATCCAGGCAGCTCGTTGTTGACCCAACTCCGGCGACGAACTTATGAAGCGCGGTCACCTCTCGGAATACTTCAGTGGCGTTGCGGTAAAGCGGCTGAGCGCCGTGGAAGCTGATGTCTTCCGCAGCCATCAACATGAATTTAACGGTGTCGAGGCCCTCAAACGCCTGTTCGGAGATGCTGAAAGAAAAGTACAGTTCGCAGCCAGGTTCATGTACCTGTGCGACGATGAAGATCCCGTAGAGAGCGATGGCTTCCTCACCTGGTACGATGCCCGGGATCGCCATCCCACACGCTCCGAGCATCGTCTCTACTTCCCCGCAAATCCTGCTATCGAATGCGCAGCAGAAGGCGATGTGCTTGTTCTTGCCAAGAGGCCAGACAACAGCGTCCTGGTGGTGGTCGCGGAGAAGGACACCACCGTTTCGAATCAGGTCCAGTGGCTGTTCGGTGTCAGCGATCTCGCGCATCCTGGATTCTCGATCAGGGAAGAGCTCGAAACTGATCGAGACCGCATCGCACTGACATCCCGGGCAATCCTGGAGTCAATTGGCCTTGATATAGAAACTCCACCCGACACGCATCTGGATGACATGCTTCGTATGTTCCATGGCAAGTTCCCACCGACTATGGCTTTCTCCGCTTACGCGCGGAATACACTGCAGGACATTGATCCTCGAGACGACCCTGACTCGGCTGTGATCGCCTGGATGGAGCGCGAAGAGATACTTTTTCGGACGCTTGAGCGGCACCTGGTCGCCAGGTATCTCGCCGAACTCGACAAGACCAATGTCGAAGGCTTTCTTGGTTTTTCGAAATCAGTCCAGAATCGCCGAATGAGCCGTGCAGGCTATGCGCTGGAGAATCACCTGGAGGAGGTATTCACCAGGTTCCAGATCAGGCATTCCAGAAACCCCGTCACGGAGAACACTTCGAAGCCGGACTTCATCTTTCCTGGCTCCGCTGCGTATCACGATTCACAGTTCGACCCAAACAAATTGACGATGCTTGGCGTCAAGTCCACATGCAAGGATCGCTGGCGCCAAGTTCTTGCGGAGGCTGACCGCATCAAGTTGAAACACCTATTGACGCTGGAATCCGCAATTAGCCTAAACCAGACAACGGAAATGAGATCCAAGAACCTGCAGTTGGTTTTGCCGCATTCACTGCACGTAACCTTCCATCCGAAACAGCAGGAATGGCTATTGAGCTTGAGGGATTTCCTGACTCTGCTCGAAGAACGTCAGACCACATCTTGAATTGCAATTGGAAGGGCGTGCCTGCGCCTCAGGCACCCATATTGCCCTGCAATTTACACACTGGGCGGAGCTTCGCAAGACCTCAATAGCAATGCTCGTCGGCCCTAGGGTTTCGGCGCTGCGGCTTCGGGTCAACCGCCTGTACTGCGGCCCGCGTCTTGACCGTGTCCCAGACGAGGGCAAGTTTGTGGGCCAGATCATTGATCGTCTCTCCGCGGCAGCGCTGGCCGGCACAGGACGCAGATCGCTGTGTGTAGAACGGGATGTCTGCCAGCCAATCGAGCCCATTGCGCTTCACGGTGCCGCAGCGACGACAGGCGACTCTACGGTTATCGAAATAATGCATGTAGTCCCGGGACGGGCCGCTCGAGGGGTCGCAGACGCGTCGCTCGCGCGGATCGTACCAACCGCTCTGCACCCGACCGCAGCACCCGCAGATCGCTCACTTTCTGATGGACGACGTAGCACGATGAGTCGTGTCTGCGGATCGCCGAATACGCCCTGCGCTATGGGCTCAGGCAAAATCCCGGGAACGCGTACGTGTCTCACAGCAGCCGCCTCACTGACTTGACCATCTGAACGTGATATCAAGTCCGAAAGCCTCACTGGGGCTCATAAACCTCATGAACTCCAGCGTAAAACGTTCGTCCAGAACCTGAAATCACCCACTCGATTACCGGAAGACCCCAAAGAAAAGGCCGGTGGGCGTGAGCCGCACCGGCCTTTCTTCTCTTGCCTGTAGCGCGTGGCCCGCGTCGCCCGCTACAGCAACGGCACCAGCAACAGCGCCACGATGTTGATGATCTTGATCAGCGGGTTGATCGCCGGGCCCGCAGTGTCCTTGTACGGATCGCCTACGGTGTCGCCCGTGACCGCGGCCTTGTGGGCATCCGAGCCCTTGCCGCCGAAGTTGCCTTCCTCGATGTGCTTCTTCGCGTTGTCCCAGGCGCCGCCGCCCGTGCACATCGAGATCGCGACAAAAAGGCCCGTGACGATCGTGCCGATCAGGAGACCACCGAGCGCGCGCAGACCGGCGCCTGGGCCCATCAGCGCATTCAGGCCGAATGCGACGATGACGGGCACGAGGATCGGCAGCAGCGAAGGCACGATCATTTCCTTGATCGCCGCGCGCGTGAGGAGGTCCACCGCCTTCGAGTAGTCGGGCTTGGCCTTGCCTTCCATGATGCCCTTGATCTCGCGGAACTGGCGGCGCACTTCGTTGACCACCGAGCCCGCCGCGCGACCGACCGCTTCCATCGCCATCGCACCGAAGAGGTAGGGCACGAGGCCGCCGATGAAGAGGCCGATGATCACGGCCGGATCGGACAGCGAGAACTCGATCATTTCGCGGCCGGTCGCGACGAGATGGGTCTCGAGGTTGTGCGTGTAGTCGGCGAACAGCACGAGTGCGGCAAGTCCCGCCGAGCCGATCGCGTAGCCCTTGGTGACCGCTTTGGTCGTGTTGCCCACCGCGTCGAGCGGATCGGTGATGTCGCGGATCTTCTTCGGCAGCTCCGCCATCTCGGCGATGCCGCCCGCGTTGTCGGTGATCGGACCGTAGGCGTCGAGCGCGACGACCATGCCGGTGAGCGACAGCATCGCGGTCGCGGCGATCGCGATGCCGTAGAGGCCGCCGAGCGTGTACGAGCCGAAGATCGCCAGGCACACCGCCAGCACGGGCAACGCGGTCGACTTCATCGACACACCGAGGCCCGCGATGATGTTGGTCGCGTGGCCCGTCTGCGACGCCGCGGCCACCAACCGCACCGGCGAGTACTCGGTCGCCGTGTAGTACTCGGTGATCACGATCATCGCCGCGGTGAGCGCGAGCCCGATCAGCGCGCAGCCGAACATCGCGCCGGCGTTCTGCGGCATGAACTCGACCGTGATGAACCAGAACGCGACCGCCGCGATCACGCCGGAAACGATGACGCCCTTGTAGAGCGCGTTCATGATCTTGCCGCCCTCGGACACTTTCACGAAGAAGGTGCCGATGATCGAGGCGATGATCGAGGCCGAACCGAGCGCGAGCGGGTAGATCACCGCGGCGGTGCCCTGGTCCTTCAGCATCAGGCCGCCGAGCAGCATCGTCGCGACGAGCGTCACGGCGTAGGTCTCGAAGAGGTCTGCGGCCATGCCGGCGCAGTCGCCGACGTTGTCACCGACGTTGTCGGCGATCACGGCCGGGTTGCGCGGGTCATCCTCCGGAATGCCGGCCTCGACCTTGCCGACAAGGTCCGCGCCGACGTCGGCGCCCTTCGTGAAGATGCCGCCGCCGAGACGCGCGAAGATCGAAATCAGCGAACCGCCGAAGGCGAGGCCGACGAGCGCGTGCAGCGCCGCTTCGCTGCCGATCGCGGGCGCGAGCAGCGCGTAGTAGCCGGCGACGCCGAGGAGGGCGAGGCCGACGACCAGCATGCCGGTGATCGCGCCGCCACGGAATGCGACCGACAGCGCTGCATTCAGGCCGCTGTTGGCGGCCTCCGCAGTGCGCACGTTCGCGCGCACCGAGATGTTCATGCCGATGTAACCGGTGGCGCCCGAGAGGATTGCCCCGACTGCGAAGCCGCCTGCCGTGGCCCAGCCGAGCGCGAGCCCGAGCACCACGAACAGCACGACGCCTACGGCGCCGATGGTGGTGTACTGGCGATTGAGATAGGCCTTCGCGCCGGCCTGGATGGCCGCGGCGATTTCCTGCATGCGGGCATTGCCCGCCGGAAGGCCAAGAACGGAAACGGTGGAAAGTACGCCGTACAGCACGGCGACGACGCCCGCGGCGACCGCGAGCCACAGCCACATTGTGGCATCCATCAGGAGACCTCCAGCGGAATTGTCTTGTTTGGCCGGCGCGGGGCGGCGGCCCCCCTCAAAAAGGCCGCAAACTATACCACACGGGCGACGAAGGCCGCCCAGAGGACGAACAGCAGCGCCGAGCTCGCCACGTAGATCGCGAAGCGGTGCATGACCCGGTTGTAGGTGCAGTGGATCAGCGAGTGCACGGCCCGCAACAGGACATAAGCCCAGGCGCCATTGACGAGCAGTGGAGTCGCGACGCCGACCGAGACCACCGCGAGGCACAGCGCGTAGAAGAGCACCGGTATCTCAAAGAGGTTGCGCAGGTTGTCGGCCGCCTGCGTTCGGGTGAGTGCGGCAGCCATCTGGCGGGATGACGCTACCGCCTGGGGGTGGATGCGCCGCTCGCGCATCTCGCCGATGCGCTCGAAATAAAGGCGTACCCAGACGATCGCGGTGAGGGCGACCATCGCAGCCATCGGCATCAGCATCGCGACAGGCGACAGCGCGTCCATGCCTTCACCTAGAGCTTGTAGCTCGTCGTGAGCTTGCGCTTCACGGATACGCCCTTCACCTTCACGTAATCGGGCAGGCCGTTCCTGTAGGGCGGATAGTCCTCGCCGGCGATCAGCGGCTCGAGGTAGCGCCGGCACGCCTCGGTGATGCCGAAACCATCGGCCGTGATGAAATTGCGTGGCACCTTCTTTTCGACGTTCGCCACGTCAGCGAGCGGCACGGCCTTGATGGTCCATTTATAGGGCTTCGAGGACTTGCGCACGATCGCAGGCATCACCGCATTCTGACCCGCGAGCGCAAACTCGACTGCAGCCTTGCCGACCGCATACGCCTGCGCGACGTCGACCTTCGAGGCGATGTGCCGTGCGGCGCGCTGCAGATAATCCGCGACGGCCCAGTGGTATTTGTAGCCGAGGTGCTCACGCACCATGTTCGCCACGAGCGGCGCGACCCCACCGAGCTGCGTGTGGCCGAACGCATCTTTCGTGCCGGCGTCGGCGAGGAAGCGGCCGTCGGCGTAATGCGCGCCCTCCGACACGACGATCACGCAGTAGCCGTAGTCCGTGACGCACTGCCGCACGCGCTCAAGAAAGCGCTGCTGCTCGAACGGAATCTCCGGGAAGAGGATGATGTGCGGCGGCTCGCCTTTCTTGCGGCCCGCGAGGCCGCCGGCGGCCGCGATCCAGCCGGCGTGCCGGCCCATCACCTCGAGCACGAAAACCTTGGTCGAGGTGCGCGCCATCGAGGCGACGTCGAGCGCCGCTTCGCGAGTCGAGACGGCCACGTACTTGGCCACCGAGCCGAAACCGGGGCAGCAGTCAGTCAGCGGCAGGTCGTTGTCGACGGTCTTCGGCACGCCGACGCACACGAGCGGATAGCCCATCTGGCTGCCGATCTGCGACAGCTTGAGCGCCGTGTCCATCGAGTCGTTGCCGCCGTTGTAGAAGAAGTAGCCGATGTCGTGCGCGCGAAACACCTCGATCAGGCGCTCATATTCGGCGCGGTTCTGCTCGATGCCCTTCAGCTTGAAGCGCGCCGACCCGAATGCGCCGGCCGGCGTGTGCCGCAGGCCGCGCAGGGTCGCGCGACTTTCCTTCGCGACGTCGATCAGATCCTCGGTGAGCGCCCCGACGATGCCGTCGCGGCCCGCATAAAGGCGGCCGATGCGCGACCGGTGTTTCATGCAGGCTTCGATGACGCCGGCCGCGGAGGCATTGATGACCGCGGAGACACCGCCCGACTGCGCATACAGCGCGTTCTTTTTCGTGGCTTTTCGCATATTTCAGCAAGAATAGCTCATTTGACCGCAAGGGAATCGCCCGGTACTGTGCGCGGCCCATGCGTATTGTCCTTCTTGGCGCGCCCGGCTCCGGCAAGGGCACGCAATCCCAGCGGCTGGTCGAACGACACGGCGTACCGCAAATCTCGACCGGTGACTTGCTGCGCGCCGCGGTCAAGGCTGGCACGCCGCTCGGCGTGCATGCCAAGGCCATCATGGATGCGGGCAAGCTGGTCGACGATGCGACGATGCTCGGCATCATCCGCGATCGCCTCGGACAGCCCGACGCGCGCAAGGGATTCATCCTCGACGGTTTCCCGCGCACGATCGCGCAGGCTGAGGGCCTCACCCGACTGCTCGACGAACTAGGCACGCCACTCGACGCGGTCGTGCTGATGGATGTCGACTACGACAAGCTCATCAAGCGCATTTCCGGCCGCCGCAGCTGCACGAACTGCGGGCGCGTGTTCAATATCCATACCGCGCCACCTCCTCCGGAGGGCTGCTGCGCGGCCTCCCATCTCGTACAGCGCCCTGACGACAAGGAGGAGACGGTCGCGAAGCGGCTGCAGGTGTACGACGAGCAGACGAAGCCGCTTGTCGCTCACTACACCGGGCAGGGTCTGCTGCGCATGATCGATGCAGACGCCGAAATGGCCGAGGTGACCCAGCGTCTCGAGGCCGCGCTCGTCGAGCGCAGCGGCGAGGGGCTCCTCGTCAAAGAGGGGCGGGCGTAGGGC
>Ga0154020_10005599_pt1 | contig 14786 bp, 12 predicted proteins | sample Klosneuvirus_201_FD_109709 | JGI IMG/M metagenome (GOLD analysis project Ga0154020, IMG submission 109709) | Active sludge microbial communities from wastewater, Klosterneuburg, Austria - Klosneuvirus_20160825_MG | ecosystem: Engineered > WWTP > Aerobic digester > Activated sludge | place...
ACGCATCTTTGACACCCAGGTGGCCGCACGGTTTGTGGGCCTGCCGCAGGTGGGCCTGGCCGGCGTGGCCAGCACGCTGCTGGGCATCCACCTGGACAAAGGCGAACAGCGCAGTGATTGGGCGCGGCGTCCCCTCACCGACAAACAGGTCCGCTACGCGGCGGATGACGTGCTCCACCTGCTGCGCATCCAGGACGCACTGACCGAGAAGCTGACATCCACCGGCCGGCTGGACATGGCGCGCCAGACGTTTGAGCGCGTGCGCACGCGCGTGTTGCCGGAAACGCCGGTGGACATGGAAGGCTGGCGGCGCATGAAAGACGCGCGCGGCCTCTCGGCGCTGCAAAAAGGTGCGTTGGAGGCGGCTTGGCGCTGGCGGGAAGAGGCGGCGCAGGCCCGCAACGTGGCCACGTTCCGCGTGATGGGAAATGAAGCGCTGCTGGAGGTGGTGCGCCGTCTGCCGGCGGACACCAAGGCACTGGCCGGCGTTCCCGGTGTTGGTGCCGGGCTGGCCAACGGCCCGGACGGCGCTGCGTTGTTGGAGCGCCTGGCATTGGCCAGACCCGTGGACGGCCCCTTGCTGCCACCACGCCCCCCAGAGACGGATGAAGACCGCGCCGCCGACGCGCGCTTTGATGCGTTGCGGGCCTGGCGCGCGCGCACCGGCGCGGCCATGGGACTGGACGTGGCGCTGCTGGTCACCAATGCGGTGCTGCGGGAACTGGCGCGTACTCCGCCAAACTCGCTGGAAGACCTGGCGCGGTTGGACCTGCTGCCCTGGCAATTGGAACACCTTGGCGCCCCGCTGCTGGAGGCGCTGCGCGCACCACCGCCCGTGCCACCGCCCGCATCCCCACCCGCGGCCTGATCACGCCATGGCCCGCGCGCTGTTTCCCATCCTGGTGTGTGGTGGCGTGGCGTGGAGCTGCGCGTCCACCGCCCGGCCCACACCGCAAACTGCGCGCATTCCGCCCGCGCCAACGTTGTCGGCCGCACCAGGCACCGCGCCCGGCGCCACCGCCACGCAGTCCGTCCTGGAGGATCCACTGGGGGAAGACCGCCACCTCAGCGGCGTGCACCAGCTGACGTTGGATGGTCACGCGTGTGTGTCACCACGCCCCAGCCCGGATGGGACCATGGTGGCCTACGCACTGCAGCCCACACCCCTGGCCGCCTGGCGCGTGGCGCTGGTGACCCATGATGGACGCCCCTCAGGGGTGCTGGCGCTGGACGGCGCACACACCCTGGATCCCAGCTGGACGGCAGACGGCACGCAGGTGCTGGTTGCCAGCACCCAACGCAACCCTGCGGGGACCCCACCAGACGGGCTGGACGTGCTGTTGATGTCCGTCACCGGCACCACCGCGCTGGACGTGGTCACCGGGCCCGGCATGGACGCACAACCGCTGGCCCTGGGCGGCGGGGAGGTGCTGTATGTCCACCAGGACCCCCACGGCGCAGAAACCATCCTGGTGCGCCAGGCTGACGGCACATCCCGTCCGCTGACGCCCGGCGGCGCCCCTGCACTGTCCCCGGACGGCACCCGTCTGGTGTTCCGCCGCCTGACGTCAGACGGCCTGACCGCCGAACTGTGGGAGCACCCGCTGCCCTCCGGCCCCGAACGCCAGCTCACCGCGTTGGGCGCGCTCAGCTGGGCGCCGGCCTTCCACCCCAGCGGCACCAAGGTCATCTTTGCATCCAACGCGCGGCCCAACAGCCGCGTCCCCGGGGACAACTTTGACCTCTATGTGCTGGACCTTCGCACCGCACGCGTGGAACGCGTGACCTACGCAGATGGCCCGGATTCCACCCCTGCGTTCTCTCCGGACGGCCACGTGCTGTACTGGACCAGCGCGCGCCAGGGCGGGCGCAACCAGCTTTTTGCCGCCACCTGGATGGATTGATGCGCCACGTGGTAGGCGCGCGGCCCATGGTGTCCCAGCTTTCCCTGTCCCTGGCCCGTTGGACGCAGCGTCACGCGCGCTTGCCGGGCCGCCCGCCACACACATTCTACGGCGTGGCGCCGGCGCCGCTCATTCTCTCCCACCGGGGCGCACGCACCCAACGGGCAGAAAACACCGTGGGCGCGTTTGTGCTGGGGATGCAGCAGGGCGCACACGGCGCAGAGCTGGACGTGCACCTCACCGCAGACCGGCAGGTTGTGGTGTTCCATGACACGCATCTGGGAAAGCTGGGGCAACCCAACACCGCCATCCACCAATGTACGCTGGCACAACTGCAGGCCCTCAACGTTGCCACGCTGGTGAAGGACGGCCCGCCGCAGGCCGGGCACGTGGCCATGCCCACCCTGGCGCAGGTGCTGGACGCGCTGCCCGCACCCGCCCGGGTCAACGTGGAACTCAAAGGCGGTGACCTCTTGCGGGAAGATGGCCTGGAAGTGGAAGTGCTGCGTGTGGTGGCGCGCGCCCGCGCCGAATCCCGCGTCATCTACAGCGCGTTCCACCCCGCACGTCTTTTTCGCCTGCGCCGACTGGCCCCGGACGCATGGGTGGGGATGCTGCATGAAGCCGAACAGGCCGCACCGCTGGCCCACCTCTACCTGCTGCCCGCGGTGGCACCGCACGCCGTCCATCCCCACTTCTCCATGGTGGATGACGCGTACATGGCGCATGCGCGTGACCTGGGACTGGCCGTCCACGTCTGGACCGTCAATGACCCCGCACAGATGGTGCGGCTGCGCGCGCTGGGCGTGGACGCCATCATCACCGATGTGCCGGACCTGGCGGTGGCAACGCTGCAACCGCACGCGCCATCCAGCGCGGGGACGCCGGCGTGAACGGCGCGCCGTCCACGTCCCCCCACTTCTCCACCACCGTCAGGCCCGCGCGCTCCAGGGCGTCTTCCACCGCGTGGTGGCTCCACAACGTGCGGGCAAACGCATAGACTTGCGCCGCGCCGCCGGTGACGTCTTCAAACCTCAGCTGTGTGGTCTGGACCGTGCCGTCCACCACCGTGCGCTCCGCCACGTCCAAGGCACGGCCATGGCGGTCCGTGCGCCGCTCGGCGCCAGCAAAGTCCACGTCCCGCCGCTGGGGGCCCGGATGGGGCGGCATGAACATGTCCAATGCCAGGCCGCCGCCGGGAGCCAGAAGCAACCGTGCGCCATCCAACACGCGTTGCAGCATCACCCCGGTGGTGCAGTGCTGCACCAGGTTGTAGGCCATCACCACCAGCGCTGCGCAGCCGGCCTTCAGGGGAACCGCGTCCATGGCGCCGCACACCAACTGCGCGTGAAGGTCCCGCGCGCGCCAGGCCCGCAGCATGGGCGCGGCCACGTCCAGGCCCACCACATCTGGACGTGACAGCAGCCGCGCCAGGCGGCCCGTGCCGCAACCCAACTCCAGGATGCGTCCGGGGTGGCAGGCCACGGCGTGACGGTAGAACGCCAGGTCCGCGCGGTAGCCGCCAAACTCGGCGTCATACAGGTCTGGTGCGGTGTAGAGGGACGCCCCGCTCACGTGGCGGCAATGACCCCGGCGGCCATCAACTGTGCCAGCAGGCGCACCGTCTCCAGGCGCGGCATGGCCGAAAGGGACATGATGTCCTCAAACGTGCTCATGCCGTCCACCCGCGACAGCAGGAACCCCGCCTTGTGGTGGAGGTTGAGCCAGATGATCTGGTCAGGGGACATGAGCATGCGCGGAATGCCCTCCAGGGTGCCCAGCTTGGAGAGGTACATCTTGAGCAGCGTCTCCTCGTTCTTCTCCATGTAGTCCCGCGCTTCCACGTTGGCGCGGTCCAACTCCAGCACCTTCTCCACCAGCTCCTGCGAGCCGGAAAAATCCCCCAGCTCATGCAGTTCACGCACCCGGGCCATCATGGTGGCGCACCGGGTCTTGAGGTCCTGCTCATTGCCCATGGGCCCCGGCGCGTTTTTTCCCGGCGCTGGCGTGTTGGGGCTTCCCCGGCTGGGCGCGGCACGTTGGGTCTTGGGCCCCTCCGAATCCACCACCACAATCTGGCTGCTCACCGTGGGTCCTTCATCCCAGGGAGACATCACCGCCGCGTCGGCGTTGGCCGCCGGCGTGGGTGGGGCAGCCCACATGCCCTGCAACCCATCTGCATTGGCGTCCACCTGCTGGGCGGGCGTGTCCAGGTTTGTGACCTCCGCACCGCGGGGCGGCTCACCCACTGGCGCGGGAGACATGACCGCTTCCCACGGCCCATCTGCCGAGGCGGGCGCGGTGGGCGGCGCGGCCCCAAACATGGCACCACCGCGCGCGGTGACGTTCATGGGCGGCGTGGCGGGCGGGGCCTGGGCCGCTGCGCTCATTTCCTGGAGCACTTGCGCCAGCAACGGGTCTGGCTCCGCCGCCGCCACCGGGGCCGCCACGGCCGGCGCGGTGGGCTCCGGGCCAGGGTTGAGCGGGTGGGAGCCGGTGGCCACGCTGGCCTCCTGGAACCAATCCGCGGTGTCTGCCGTCACGGTGGGTGGTTCCACCGCCGGCAAACGTCCCAGCGTTGCCGAAGAGGAAAGGTCCACCGCCGGCGGCGGCGTGACCGGCGCGGCGGTGGGCGGGGGCGTGAATGAAACCTGTTCCACGGGTGAAGAAGACGCCGTGGGTGGAAGCGTATCCACAACGGGGGCGGGCAGGCTGACAACAGGGCCGGCCGGTGCAATTCCCCGGGCATAGGTCAGGTAGGCGGCGGCGCGGGGATGGTGGGGCTCTTGCTGGAGCACTTCCTCCCAGCACGCCACGGCTGCGGCGTCATCTCCCCTGGCAAAATGGCCAAGGCCGGCGGTCAGGAGGCTGTCTGCTGTGTCCGACACGGTATCCCCTTGCCCCGCACGTTGCGTCCGTCCCCAGGGCCACCTTCTAGCGCCTTGGCGTGGGGTGCGCCAACGCCGTGGTCCAGCGCCCTTCAGCCTGCGGCGGGGGACGGCTCGGTGGTGGACTCCAGACGCTGCGCCAGGATGGACAACGGAACGTTGCCGGTGGACAGCACCAGGTCATGGAAGCGGCGGGTGCTGTAGGAACCGCGCCACAGGACCTTGGCGCGGGCACGCAGTCCAAACAGCGTTTCTTTCCCCAAAAGGTAACACATGGCGTAGCCGGGCATGCGCGTGTAGCGGTGGACCTCCGCCCTGGCCTGGCCCGGCGTCATGCCCAGGTCATCCACCAGGACCGCAGCGGCCGCCTCCGGCGTCATGCTGCCGGTGGACAGCGCTACATCCAGCACCACCCGGTGTGCGCGCCACAAGGCGTCCTTGGCAATCTGCAGGCGTGCGGCCGCCCCGCCACCGAACCCCTCCTCGCACATCATCTCCTCACAGTAATGGGCCCAGCCCTCCACGGTGTCCGTGGCCCAGCAGGCAGACACGTCCGCGTAGTGGCCCAACGGCACACCGTCCCGGAGCAACCCGGTGGACGTGTTGGCAATGACCTGCTGCACGTGGTGGCCGGGGAAACCTTCATGGATGGCGGTGTTCTCCACGTCCGGGCCGGCAAACGTCTCCAGGCCCGCGCCTTCCTCCGGCGGAGTGACCAGGTAGATGCTGCGCTGCTGGGGCGCAAAACGCGGCGCCTGCATCAGGGCCGCAAAGGGGACCAGGGGACGCAGCGGCGCGGGCGTTTCCAGGACGTCCAGCACCTCGCCCGGCGGCAACAGGCACAGCCCGTGGTCAGACACAAACTGCCGCGCCGCTGCACACGCCGCACGTACCCGCGCCAGTCCCTCTCCAAAACTTGCCGGCAGGTCTGAGGTGAGCAGCGCCAGGCCTTCAGCCATGGGCCGGCCCGGTGCCAGACGGTGGGCCCAGCGCGCGCGTTCGGCGCGGTATTCCTTGACGTACCGCGCGCCGCGGGTGGACAGCTCATGGAGGTCATGCGGCAGGCCGCGCAGGCGGCACAGCGTGGAGAAACGTTCTGGTCCGGTGACCCAATGGGTGCCCGTGGGCTGCAGGTCCCGCAACCACGCCTGGTGAGCGGCCACGGCCTCCAACGCGCTGGCTGCACACGCCGCCAGTTCACCCTTGAGGGCGTCTGACACCTCGGCACCCTGCGCCTCTGCGGCCACGGCGGTGATCATGCGCGGGGCCTGTGCGGCCACTTCCCGGGCAATGGTGGACCACACCCCGTCTGGCTGGGTGACCACGGCGCGGCCGGCCTCCAGGTGGCTGCCCAGCGTGCGCAGGCGTGCCGCCAGGCCCAGAAAGCGCTGCTCCGGGGCAAGGTGGGTGTTCTGCGTCTGGCGCAAGAGCGTCCAGCTCACCGGCGTCAACAGGTCCGGGTCATGCCGGCGGCTGGCCAGCGTGGCGTGGGTGAACTGCACCAGGTCCAGGTGCTGGGAGAACACGCGCCGGTCCAGCTGCTGTTCCGGCGTCAGCCCCTCGGTGGGGAGCGCCTCCAGGGCGGCCTTCCAGGCCACCAGGTGGGCCAGCACCTCGGCGCGGCCCTCTTCACTGGGGTTGCCCCAGCGGTCATCCCCGTCTGCCAGGCCCAGGGAGGTCCCCACGTCCGGCGCCAACCGGACCAGGCCGGCAAGGTGCTGCTCATTGACCTGGTCCAATGTGGCCTGTGTCATGGCGCCAACCTGCACCGTTTGAAAAAGGGACGCCGGGGCATGTGGGATGGGCTAGCATGCGCAGGCAAAGGCCAGCAAATTTCCGGGGGGCGTGTGGTGAACAAGGATCCTACAGTGGAGGTGAACAGGGAGGCGCCACCGGGACACCCATCCAAAGACCCTTTGCATGCCTCTTTGGAGCCCCCCATGGTTGCAACCACCGCGCTTGCCCTGGACGTCACTGCCCAGCCCGCTGAAACCTACGTGGTGGAGCCGCTGGTCAAACGCTGCCAGGACGGGGACCAGCAGGCGTTCAGGGAGTTGTTCCAGAAGTACCACGGGTGGGTTCAGGGGACCGTCTACCACATGGTCCCCACCCCGGCGGACCTGGATGACGTGGTCCAGAACGTGTTCCTGGAGGTCTACCGGTCCATCCACCGGTTTGAGGGGCGCAGCCGGTTTTCCACGTGGTTGACGCGGCTGGCCATCAATGTGGCCCTGGGCCACCGGCGCAAGTGGCGCTTCTGGCAAAAAACGGATGACGTGCTCACGGCAGAAAGCAAGAGCGGCAGCGGTGCGGTGGAGGCCCTGCGGCCCCCCAGCCCTGACGACGCATTGATGGACCGGCGCAACCGGGACCGGGTGCGCGCGCTGGTGCAGAAGCTGTCCCCAAAAAAACGCTCGGTGTTTGTGCTCAGTGAGATCCAGGGGCTGCAGGCCCCGGAAATTGCCGAGATGTTGGAGATCCCATCCGCCACGGTGCGCACCCGGCTGTTCCATGCGCGGCGGGATTTTGAGAAGATGGCCCGGGAAGACGCAGTGCTGGGCCCCCAGGTCCGGCCGTCTGCGGAGGGAACATGGCGCAACACCTGACGGAAACGCAGGTCTGGTCTCTTGCGGCTGGCGAATCTGCCGGCGGCGAAGCCCACGCCCATGTGAGCGCCTGCCCGGAGTGCCGCACGCGGCTGGAGGAAGCTGCTGGTGTACGCCGCCTCACCCTGGCCGCGCGGGTTGCTGAACCGTCTGCGGCAGCACGGGTGGAACGGCTGGAGCGTTTTGACCGCCGCCTGGCGTTGGAACGGCACAAGACCCGGCGCTGGTTGGACCGGCGCCCCATGCTGCTGCCCGCGTTGGGCATGGCGGCGGCGGCGGGTGCGGCGGCAGCCATGATGGTGGCAGGCACCCCAAAGGTGTTGCCCACGCCTCCGTCCCTGGCCCCGGCCCCCATCCTTTCCCAGGCGCCGGTGGCTCCCACAACAAGCGTCACCCGCCCCGTACCGGCGGTGGACAACCCCGGCACTGTGGCGCCGGTGGCACCGGCACCAGCCCCCATGGCGCCGCGCAAGACCTTTGTGGCCCGCAAGGGCGTCACTGCCGCGGCTCCCGTGGTGGCCGCGGCCGTGCCCGCGCCTTTGGAAACCGCACCGTTGCTGCCAGCGCCGTCTGCAATGCCGGCACCCGCCGGCACCCAGGTCACCGTGGAAGTGGCCATGGTCTCGCCGTTCCCGGCGGTGGCTGGAGCGCGGGAGCTGGCGCGCGCCGGACAACCCGCCCAGGCCATGACCGCCGCGGTGGCGTTGCTGGCGTCCACAATGCCGGGGGAAGCGCAGGCTGCCCTGGCGGTGGTTCGTGAGGTGGCGTTGCAAAACCCGGACATGGACAGCGTGGCCGCGTTGGACGCCGCCATGTCCGCCAACCCGGACCACCAGGAGGCCCTTTGGTACCTGGCGTGTGAGGCCACGGTGCTGGGCAAACGCCCCGCCGAAGCGGTGGAACGTTGCCGCAACTTTGCCGCCGCCTACCCGGAGAACCCGCGCGCGCGTGACGCCAGTTATGTGGCCGGCACGTTGGCCCGGGAGGCCCTGGGTGACTGCGTGGGTGCGGTGGAGGACTACCGCAAGGCGCTGGTGTTCACCGGGCAGCTTGGTTCCCTCAATGATGACGCGTTGTTCTGGCGCGCCCATTGTCTGGCCCAGCTCAACCGCAATGAAGAAGGCCGCCAGGACCTCCAGCAATTCCTGGCGCGCTACCCCACCCGCCGGGTGGACCCCAAGGTCCGCGCGCTGCAGTCCCGCTTGGGACGCAACCACTGACGCACGGGCATCAGTAACCCGTGAGTTCCCGCCGCCGGTGGGACAGGCACGGCAGCCCACGCGCCAGGTCCGCCGCGTAGCCCTGGTCTATTTCGGCCACGCACACGTCCTCACGGTCCGAACAGCGCGCCACCACCCCACCCCACGGGTCCACCACCATGGCCTTGCCCCAGGTGGCGCGTTTGTCATTGTGTTTGCCGTGCTGCGCCGGAGCCATCACGTAACAGAGGTTCTCAATGGCCCGGGCGCGCAGCAGGATCTCCCAGTGGTCCTTGCCGGTGTGCAGGGTGAACGCGGCGGGCACCAACATCACGCGCGCGCCACGGGCGGCCAGGGCGCGGTACAGCTCTGGAAAGCGCAAATCGTAACAGACGGAAAGTCCAAGCGTGGCGTCCAGCGGCGCGGGCAGATTCACCGTCACCACGTCCTCACCGCCGGTGGTGTGGCGGCTCTCCTTGTGGACGCTCCCGTCTGCCAGCTCCACGTCAAACAAATGGATCTTGCGGTAGCGCGCCAGGATGGCGCCGTCCGGACCCAGCACCACGTGCGTGTTGTAGGGCTGCTGGGGGTGCGCGCTTTTCTCCGGGAAGCCACCCAGGCACACGGTGACCTTGAGGCGTTGGGCCACGCGCGCAAATCCCTGGATGATGGGCCCGTCCAGCGGCTCGGCGCCCTGGAGGCGTTCGGCGTCAGACCCGCCCATGAAGGCAAAGTTCTCCGGCAGGCCAATAAGCGTGGCGCCGCGGGCCGCCGCTTTTTCAATGAGGCGTTCGGCGGTGGCAAGGTTGCGCGGGATGTCCATGGTGGACGTCATCTGGACGGCGGCGGCAAGAAAGGGCATGTGTGCTCCAGAAGCGCTGGCGGGGGACACCCGTTTGGAAAGGCAGGGACAGCTAGCCTTGGACGTGCAGGCCCGGCAACGCGTGAAGGACGCCCTGGTGGTCACCGCGCTGCTGGCGTTGGCCACGCTGGCCTACTGCTGGCCGCTGCCCACGGTGTTGTCCACGCACACCGCAGGGGACCAGCGGGACCCGTTGCTCACCGCCGCACTGTTGCACCACGTGTTCCGCAGCCTGGTGCACCTGGAGTGGGGTTCCATCTGGGACGCGCCCATCTTTTTCCCCAATGACAACACGCTGGCCTACTCGGAGAGTTTTTTGGGCACGGCCTGGTACGGCGTGCCGCTGTACCTGATGTCCCCGGATGCCATCTGGCTGCAGAACACCTTCCACATCACCGGCGTGTTCCTGAGCGCGTTGGGGGCGGTGGTGCTGGGGACGCTGCTGACCAACAGCGTGTGGTGCGGCGCGGTGGCCGGCGTGGTGTACGGGTTTTCGCCGTTCCGGCTGGTGCACCTGATGCACGTGCAGATGATGCAGGCGTGGGGCGTTCCGCTGGCGTTTGCCGGGCTGGTGGTGGTGGTGCGCGGGGGACAGCGCGCGTGGCTGGGCTGGGTGCTTTCCGCCGTGGCGGTGGCGTTGCAGGTCCTCTCCAGCAGCTACCTTGGGCTCTACACGCTGGTGCTGGCAGCGCCGGTGGTGTTGGCGGTGGCGGCGTGGCGGGGCCGCGGGCTCAAGGAGGACTGGCGTGGTCTGACGCTGGGCGCGGGTCTGGCCGGGGTGCTCCTGTACGGGCCGGTCAAGCACTATCAGGCGGTGCAGGCGTCCTTGGGGTTTGAGCGTTCTCTCGATGAGATACGCCATTTCTCAGCGCGTGCCGAACACCGCGCCCTGCTGCCAGCGGGTCTGCGTTTTCCGCCCGGGGACCTGCGCGTGACGCCGGAGGGCGAGTTCACGCAGTGGATGGGCCGCGCCGCGCTGGCGTTGACGCTGGCGGGGTTGGCGGCAGGACTCTGGCGCGTCTGGCGTGCGCGCCGTGTGGGGGCGCCGGTGGAACGCGGCGCTTTTCTGGCGCTGTTGGCCGCCGCGGTGGTGGGTGCGTTGTGCGTGTGGCTGTCGTTGGGGCCGGGCGGCAGCGGCGGGGTGGACTGGACGCGGCCCTATTCGCTGCTCATGGCGTATGCGCCGGGCTTCAAGAGCCTGCGGGTGCCCAGCCGCTTCTACGGCGTGTTGTGGCTGGCGCTGGCCACCGGAGCGTGCCTGGGCGCGGCGTGGCTGCTGCCCAAAGACCGGAGGCTCCACATCCCCGGCGCGCTGGCGGCGTGCCTGGTGTGCGCGCTGGATGTCTGGCCACGGCCCATGGCGGTCTACCCGTTGCCGGACGGCGGCAGCATGGGTCCCGTCCTCACCAACCTCTCCCAGAGCGGGCAACCCGGTCCCATCCTGGAGGTGCCTTACCGGCTCTACTGGCGTTCGGCGCAACATGACCTCAACACCACGCGCCACCACCGGGTCACCGCCAACGGGTATTCCGGCGTGGAGACGCCACTGGCGCTGGCCCTGCGTTACCTGTTGCCCAGCTATCCCCTGAGCCGGACGGATGAGCTGGTCCAACAACTGGGTGTGAACGCCCTGGTGCTGCACCGCGGCCCACCCCGCGCCGACGTGGGCGAGCGCGTGCCGTTCTTGGAGGAGCTGCTGGCCAGCCAACAGGTGCCCACCGGGACGGCGTTGCAGCACAACACAACCTTTGGCGCGTGGCTCACCGTCACGCCCGCGCAACCCGGGCCCATCCACACGCTGGCGCCGGTGTGGACCAGTGCTGCGCCCGCGTGTGCCGTGGACGTGGGCGGCGCAGAGGTCTCCGTGCGGGTGGACCTCCCGGTGTCCCACGCGGTGGTGTCTCCAAATGTCCGGCACCCTGGCGTGGCCACAACGGAAAACGGGTCCACCACCAAAGTGATCCTGGAATCCCCACCGGTGGGATTGTTGCCGCAGTTCATTGTGACAACGCGGGTGCCACGCGGCACCACCCAGCTGCGCTTGTTGGATGTGGAAGCACCCGTGACGCTGACGACGCAGGACACCAGCCAGGCAGCACCCCAGCTCAACGTCCGGCACAACGTCCCCGCGGCGCTGCGCACGGCGCAAGGGCTGTGGATGCGCGTGGAGGTGGAACCGGAGGCAGGGGGAATTTCTGCGGCCGACCACGACGTGCGCTTGCAGTGGGTGGGCGCGGGCTCGGACATACGGCCCAAGGTGTTGCAGCTGCGCACCCATGGTGCGCGGGGCTGCCCGGCAGTGGCCGAAGGTGTGGTGGAGTTTCTCAAAGGCACCGGGCCGGGCGTGCTGCTGGTGGCCGTGGTGCACCGCGCGGGCGGGCGGGTTGTGGGAAAATCAGAGACGCCGCTGGTGCTGTCGCCGTGACGTCGGAAATCCGGGCTTGTATTCAGTCCTCGGTGGACCCGGCCTTGGCGCTTTCCAGGATGTCTTCACGCAGTTCCAGGGCGGTCTTGAACACAACCTCCGGGTGGTCTTCTTCCCAGTGGCAGGCCATGGTGCCCAGCCCCTCAATGTCCACGGCCCAACCATTGAGGAACGCCTCGCTCAATGCCTCCACCACGCCGCGGTGGGTGGCTTCCTCGTCGGGTTCTTCCAGTTCCTGGGACGTGTGGGCGCGCGTGAGGCGTTCGGCGTAGGTGGGCTCCGGAGAAAATCCCACCTGGACGTCCCAGGGGCTGGCTTCCTCATCCCGCGGGGTCTCATCCACACTGAACGTGCCAAAGCCCGGAACCACCGCGCGGCCGTAGCGCACCAGACCATCCGCCACCTGGTCCAGAAACGCGCCCAGCATGGCGTCGGCGTCGGGCTCTTCCACGTCCTCAAGTTCGCCCACGGTTTCCAGCAGCGTCTGGGTATCAATGCCTTCCAGGCCGTAGAGGCCCAAAGACAATTCTTCCCATGCATCATCTGCGTCCACGTCACTGCCAGACGCATCCACCAGGGCCACCAGGAACGTGCGCACGGCGTCACCGGCGTCATCCGCCTGGGTTTCCCACCACCCGTCAAAAAACTCCGACAGTGCTTCCATGACGCGTTCCGGGTCTTTGCCGGCCTTGGCCACGGCATCCCGGGCCTTTGTCCCAAGCTTGGACAACTGCTGGTCCACGCCCTTGCGGCTGCTGCCCCACCGTTCTGGGACTTTCAGCTGGGCGGCTCCTTTTTGCGGCGCCATTGATGTCCTCCATTGACCCCTGTGGGGCACGGCGCACGTTGCACACAGTCCCCCGTCCGGGCAAGGTGCCCGGGAATGACGGTGGTGACGGTCTGCTCCGCAGGGAATGCGCGGGCATTCAACACCGTGGAGGATGCCCATGTTGAACGTGGTGGTTGCCTTGTTGTTCTCCATCTGGGCTGCGGTGATTCCCGCTGGGAAGGGCCAGCGCCACGAAGTGGTGGCGCCGTTGCAGGTGTTGGGCGTGGCCACCGGCGTCACGGTGCTGGCCGCGGGCACTGCGGTGGTGGTGGCCTACGGCGCGTATGCGTTGTGGGGCCAGGCCAACGCCACGGTGGACGCGTTTGGCATGGTGCGCCCCCCGCGGGTGGTGAAAGCCGCCGCGCCCGCGTCACAACCCGCCCAACCCGCCGCCACCCCCGCCGCGGCGCCGCAGCCCGTGCCGGCGGTGGATGCGCCGCCAGCCGGAGACGCGCCCGCGGTGGATGAAACGGGCAACGTGGAACCCAAGGCAGACGCACCGCCCCCTGCCGCGCCGTGACCCATACCGTTTGGGGGATGTTGCCATGACGTCAGACAACGCTTCCCGCGTGGTGGGTGCACTGGCCGCACCGGAAGAACCGGTGGCGGACACGCGGCTTCGGCCGTCTTCCTTTGACGAATATGTCGGGCAGAAGAAGGTGGTGGACAACCTTCGCGTGTTTTGTGAAGCGGCGCGGCGGCGTGCCGAGGCCATGGAGCACGTGTTGTTGTGGGGACCGCCGGGCCTGGGCAAGACCAGCCTGGCGGTGATCCTGGCCAAGGAACTGGGCGTGGACATCCACGTCACGTCCGGGCCGGCCATTGAAAAGAAGGGTGACCTGGCGGGCATCCTCACCAGCCTCAAGGAACGGGACATCCTGTTCATTGATGAAATCCACCGGCTCTCCCCGGTCATTGAGGAGAACCTCTACCCGGCCATGGAGGACTTCCGTTTTGACGTCATCATTGGCGAAGGCCCGCACGCCCGGTCCATCCCATTGTCCCTCCCGCACTTCACGCTGGTGGGCGCCACGACCCGCACCGGCCTGCTCACCGGCCCGTTGCGGGACCGCTTTGGCTACGTGGCGCGGCTGGGGTTCTATGACGTGCGCGAACTGACCCGCATTGTGTTGCGCAGCGCGCGCATCCTCAACGTCAACATTGTGGACGCTGCCGCCGAGGAGGTGGCCCGCCGAAGCCGGGGCACGCCCCGGGTGGCCAACCGGTTGTTGCGGCGCATCCGGGATTTTGCGGTGGTGGAGGACCGCACGCAGGTGGACATGAACCTGGCGCGGGCCTCGCTCAAGCGCCTGGAGGTGGATGAGAAGGGCTTTGATGAGATGGACCGCGCGTTGCTGGCGGCGCTCATTGACAAGTTTGGCGGCGGGCCGGTGGGCCTGGACACCATGGCCGCCGCGGTGGGTGAAGAAGCGCAGACGTTGGAAGACGTCTACGAGCCGTACCTCATCCAGGAGGGTTTCCTGACGCGCACCCCCCGGGGACGCATGGCCACGCGCCTGGCGTACGCGCACCTGGGCAAAATTCCGCCGGTGGGGACCCTGGGCAACCAGGGCGCATTGTTTGAGGAAGGTGCCACCGAACGCGAGGACTGAGGCGTTCAGGCCAGCAGCACGCGCACCACGCGGTCCCGCTTTTCCAGATCCTTGAGCAGTGTGACCGTGGCGTCGGGCCAGGCGGCCTGCCACAGCGCCAATGCCGCGGGCCCTTGTTTCCATCCCAGCTCCGCCCAGATGCCGCCACCGGGGTTGACACGGTCCCGCAGGGTGGCCGCCAGGCGCCGGTGCAGGGCCAGGCCATCCTCGTCACCACCCACCAGGGCCAGCAGCGGTTCATGCTGCCGCACTTCTGGATCCGCGGCTTCCCATTCAGGCGTGGTGAGGTAGGGGGGGTTGCTCACCACCACGTCAAACCGCGCGTCTGACGGAAGCGCGGCCAGCAGGTCTGATTCCAGCAACTCCACCGGCGCATTCAACGCGGCAGTGTTGACGCGCGCCACGTCCAGCGCGGCGGGGCTCAGGTCCACCGCGGTGACCACGCTGCCCGCCAGCTCCA
>Ga0154020_10005600_pt1 | contig 14783 bp, 15 predicted proteins | sample Klosneuvirus_201_FD_109709 | JGI IMG/M metagenome (GOLD analysis project Ga0154020, IMG submission 109709) | Active sludge microbial communities from wastewater, Klosterneuburg, Austria - Klosneuvirus_20160825_MG | ecosystem: Engineered > WWTP > Aerobic digester > Activated sludge | place...
GGCGTCTCGGCGAACAGCAGCCGGGTGTTGGGCTGTACCGCTGCCTTCCACTGGGCCACGTCAGTCTGCGACACGAAGGTGCTTTGCACACCGAATTTGCCGAATTCGCTGGCAATGAGCTTGATCGTCGAGCCGAACATCGAATGCGAGCAGACCACGTGGTCACCGGCCTTGAGCAATCCCATGCACATCAGCAGGATCGCCGACATGCCGGTGGCCGTGGCAATTGCCGCTTCGGTTCCTTCGAGCGCAGCCAGCCGCAGCTCCATGCTGGTCACCGTCGGGTTGCCCAGGCGGCTATAGGTATAACCCTGCTCCTGGCCGCCAAAGCGGCGCGCGGCGGTTTCGGCGTCCGGCTGCACATAACCGCTGGTCAGGAACAGCGCTTCGGAGTTCTCGCCGTATTGGCTTCTGTCGGCGGCCGCGTGAACGGCCAGGGTGTCGCGGTGCAAGGCACCAGGCAAATGCTTGTCTGTCATGGCGAAACGGACTGGTTGGAGTGTGAGGCGTGGCTGTCTTCGTCGTCTTCGTCGCTGCCGTTGTCGACGCGGCTTGCACCCATGCGTGCGATGTCTTCGGCCGTGATGTCGCCGGTGACGTACACGCCATCGAAACAGGAAGCGTCAAAACCTTCGATGCGCTTGTTCAGGCTGCCGATGGCACTCTTCATCGCGTCGACGTCCTGGTAGATCAGCGCATCGCAGCCGATGATCTGGCGGATCTCTTCCACCGAGCGGTTGTGCGCCACCAGTTCATCGCTGGTGGGCATGTCGATGCCGTACACGTTGGGGTAACGCACGGGTGGCGCAGCACTGGCCAGATAAACCCTGCGCGCGCCGGCGTCACGTGCCATCTGCACGATCTCGCGGCTGGTCGTGCCACGCACGATGGAATCGTCCACCAGCAATACGTTGCGTCCCTTGAACTCGCTCGGAATGACATTGAGCTTTTGGCGCACCGACTTCTTGCGCACCGCCTGCCCCGGCATGATGAAGGTGCGGCCCACATAGCGGTTCTTGACGAAGGCCTCGCGGTACGGCAGCCCCAATAGTTGCGCCAGCTGCGCTGCACTGGGCCGGCTGGATTCAGGAATCGGGATCACCACGTCGATCTCGTTCGGTGGCACTGTCGAGACCACCCGCTTGGCCAGCGACGCGCCCAGATTGAGCCGTGCCTGATAGACTGAAATTCCGTCGAGCACCGAGTCGGGCCGCGCCAGATAGACAAATTCGAAGATACATGGCGAGAGCTGGGTCTTTTCGGCGCATTGCTGGGTGTGCAGCTTGCCCTCGAGGTCGATGAAGACGGCTTCACCCGGATCGATATTGCGCACGAACTTGTGACCGGTCCCCTCCAGAGCCACCGACTCACTGGCCACCATGGTGGTGTCTTCTCCCTGTCCCAGGCACAGCGGCCGGATGCCATAGGGGTCGCGGAATGCCAGCACGCCATGTCCGGCGATCAGCGTGATCACCGCATAAGAACCGCGCACGCGGCGGTGCACGTTGCGCACCGCGGCAAAAAGATCGGCCGGCTGCAGCGGCAGGCCGCGCGAGACCGTTTCGACCTCATGTGCCAGCACATTGAGCAAGACCTCCGAATCGCTCTCGGTGTTGATATGCCGGTGGTCGGTCATGAACAACTCGGACTTGAGCGTCTGCGCATTGGTCAGGTTGCCGTTGTGCACCAGCACGATGCCGAAGGGCGCGTTCACGTAGAACGGCTGCGCCTCTTCCTCGCTGTAGGCATTGCCCGCCGTCGGATAACGCACCTGGCCCAGGCCGCAGTTGCCCGGCAGGGCCCGCATGTTGCGGGTGCGAAACACATCGCGCACCAGACCCTTGGCCTTGTGGATGAAGAACTTGCGCTCCTGCTGCGTCACGATGCCGGCTGCGTCCTGACCCCGATGCTGCAACAACAGCAATGCATCGTAGAGCAGTTGATTGACCGGGGTGTTGCTGACAACACCAACAATTCCACACATAGTTCGTTCCCGCTGGAGACTGGCCTGCTGGCAACACCGCCAGCCGTTCACATGTTCTAGGGCAGATACCTGCCGAATTCCTGCGGCAATACCGGCTTGAGCCCCTTGACCGTCGCCGTCGCCCAGTTGGCGCCAACCGATTCGGTCCACCAGGCATCGCCATGCATTGGCGTCATCGCCACCAGCACCGCGGCCGCCAGCAACACCACCACTGCGCGCATGGCACCAAACACCGCGCCCAGCACACGGTCTGCCGGCCGCAGCCCGGCGACCTGGAACAGGCGACTGATCAGCCAGGTCAACATGGAACCGGCAAAAATGGCGGCAATGAATACGACCACGAACCCAGCCGCATAACGGATCGTCTCGCTCGAGCCGGCCATCGGCAGGTAGTTGGCCGCCGCCGGCGCAAACCACTGGGCCAGCAGAAACGCGGCCACCCAGCTCGCCAGTGACAGCACCTCGTAGACCAGCCCGCGCCAGGCACCTATGGCCAGCGACAACAGCAACATTACGAGAAAGATCCAGTCCAATGCAACCATGGGCCTGTGCCGCGCTACAAGGTCAGAATGGCAACCGACAGGTTCAGCTTGCGGATCTTGTCAGCCGCCTTGGTGGCTTGCGCCTTGTCGGTGAACGGCCCTACCCGCACGCGGGTGCGCTCGCCTTCGGAGGTTTTCACCACCTGTGTGTAGGTCTTGAGTCCGGCCGATTCCACCTTCTGGCGGACTTCTCTCGCCTTGGCCGGATCGGCAAATGCGCCCACCTGCACGACAAAACGGTCCTCCGATTCCGGCGCAGGCTTGGTGCTGGCAGCCGGCGCGGATGTGCCAGGCGCTGCGGCCACTGCCGTCTTGCTGCTGTTCACCGGCCGACCTTCAAGCAAGGCTCGGGCCTTCTGGGCATCCAGCGCCTTGGCCGCAGCGGCATCAACCGCGCTGGCTGCGGGCTTGACACTGGCGGGGGCGGCAACGGCTGCTGGCGCCGGCACTGCAACAGCGGCTGGCTTGGGTTCGGGATCCGGCTCTTTGGCTGTCGCTGCAGTTGGCACTTCGGCCAGGGCCGGCTTTGCTGCTGGTGCTGCCGGTACTGGAGCGCTGGTTACGGCGGCCGCAGCAGCAGAATTTGCGGTGGCCGGCGGCATCACCAAGGGCTTGACCTTGTTCCTGTCGACGATCTCGATCGGCAGATCCACCGGAATCGGCCGTGGCTGGTTGTCGAAAATCAGCGGAAAGCCGATGACACCTGCCAACACCAGCACCGCAGCGCCGATCAGCCGGTGCATGGCGCGCCTGCGCACGGCTTCAACGGTCTGGGCCGGAGCGACCGACGCCGGCTGCTCTTCGCGGCCCTTGCGGAACTTGAACAAAGCCATGAGGGGGGTTTACGGGTTCATGTGTCTGGCGGCAAGGCGCGGTACGCCGTCCTTCAGCACGCCACCCACGGTATGGAATGATCCAAAGACGACGATTCTATCAGCCGGGTTGGCTGCGGCCACTGCTGCGCCCAGTGCCTGCACCGGGTCGCCAAAGGCCTGCGCCGAGGCGTCTGCACGCTTGTTGGTCGCCTGCCAGCGCGCCAGCAGGCGCGCGCCGGATTCGGCCCGGCCGATCGGCAGATCGGTGAAATACCAGCGGTCGATGATCGGGTTCAGGCGCTCGAACATCGGCAGCAGATCCTTGTCGGCCATGGCGCCAAACACCGCATGCGTGGTCGGGAAGAACCCCATCGCATCGAGGTTCACCGCCAGCGCCGCAGCCGCATGCGGGTTGTGGGCCACGTCGAGCACCAGCGTCGGTTCGCCCGGCACGATCTGGAAACGCCCGGGCAGGGCCACCATCGCCAGGCCGTTGCGCACCGCCTGCGCCGTCACCGGAATACGCTCGCGCAGCGCCGTCAGTGCGGCCAGTACGCCGCTGGCATTGAGCAGCTGGTTGGCGCCGCGCAGCGCCGGATAGGCCAGCCCGGCATAACGCCGGTCGCGGCCGGCCCAGGCCCACTGCTGCTTGTCACCGGAGAAATTGAAGTCCACACCCAGCCGCCACAGGTCGGCGCCGATCTCCAGCGCATGGTCGAGCACACTTTGCGGTGGCATCGGATCGCTGACGATCACCGGGCGCCCGGTGCGCATGATGCCGGCCTTCTCGCGGCCGATGCTCTCGCGGTCCGGCCCGAGGAACTCCATGTGGTCAAGGTCGACGCTGGTGATGATGGCGCAGTCCGGATCGACGATATTGACGGCATCGAGCCGCCCGCCCAGCCCCACCTCGAGAATCACCACGTCGAGTTGCGCCCTTGCCATCAGATCCACGATCGCCAGCGTGGAAAACTCGAAATAGGTCAGCGACACGTCTGGCGGGGCCTGGCAACGCGCGCGCTCCACCCGCTCGAAGGCCTGCACCAGCAGATCCACCGCCACGGCCTCGCCCTTGAGGCGCAGCCGCTCCTCGAAATGCACCAGATGCGGCGAGGTATAAACGCCGGTCTTGTAGCCGCTTTCACCCAGAATCGCCTCGAGCATGGCGCAGGTAGACCCCTTGCCATTGGTACCGGCCACCGTGATCACCGGGCAGTTGAATCGGATGTCCATGCGGCTGGCGACCGCGCGCACGCGCTCCAGCCCCATGTCGATGTTCGTGGGATGCAGCCGCTCGCAATGGTCGAGCCAGTCCTGGAGTGTTTTCATGTGAAGCGTATTGTCGCGTACCGACTTGCGGCATGATGGCGCCATGTCGACCCAACCCATCACCCTGTACGGCATACGCAACTGCGACACCGTGAAGAAAGCGCGCCAGTGGCTGGACGAGCACGAACTGGCGTATACCTTTCATGACTTCAAGAGCCAGGGCGTTCCGCCCGAACGGCTCGACCACTGGCTGGCCCAGGCAGGCCGGGAAACCCTGCTCAACCGCAAGGGCACGACCTGGCGCAAGCTCGAGCCAGCCGTGCAATCGAGCGCCGGCGATGCCGCAGGTGCCCGTGCCGTGATGCTCGAACATGCCAGCGTCATCAAGCGGCCGGTCGTCGAATGGGGTCCGTCCGCAGACGTCAGCGTCGGATTCAAGGCTGGCGACTGGCAAGACCGGATCTGAGCGCGCTCGACCCTCGACGCTGACGCCCGCTTTGACGCCCGGTCCAGGGCGTTGCCGCTGCGCCCGCCACCCGTGGCCTAAAATCTCCGCTTCGCGCAATCCGCGGCGCGGTTTGCCGGCCAGCCTCGCAGTGGACCTGTGCCACCGGCGCCTGTCCGGTCCACACGCCCCGCTGCGCAAACAAGGAAACCCAGCTCTCCATGATCACCGAGAAATTCGACGGCGTCTCCGTCACGACCAAGGCCAACGTTTATTTCGATGGCAAATGCATCAGCCACGCATTCGCGCTGGCCGACGGCACGAAGAAATCCATCGGTGTGGTGCTACCGGCCACGCTGACGTTTTCGACCGCAGCGGCCGAGATCATGGAATGCGTGGGTGGCTCTTGCGAATACCGCCTGGCCGGCACCGATGCCTGGCTGCGCTCGGCCGCCGGCGACGCGTTCCAGGTTGCGGCCAACAGCCGGTTCGACATCCGCGTGACCGAGCCCTACCACTACATCTGCCACTACGCTTGACTTCAGGAACCTCTTCCATGGCCACGATTCTCCAAAACCTCCCCCTGAACCAGAAAGTCGGTATCGCCTTCTCCGGCGGACTCGACACCAGCGCCGCGCTGCACTGGATGCGCAACAAGGGCGCGGTTCCTTATGCCTACACCGCCAACCTGGGCCAGCCCGACGAACCCGATTACGACGAGATTCCGCGCAAGGCCATGCAATACGGCGCCGAAAAGGCCCGCCTGATCGACTGCCGCTCGCAACTCGCAGCCGAGGGTATTGCCGCTTTGCAGGCCGGTGCCTTCCACGTCACCACCGCCGGCGTGACCTACTTCAACACCACGCCGCTGGGGCGCGCAGTCACCGGCACCATGCTGGTATCGGCGATGAAGGATGACGACGTCAACATCTGGGGCGACGGCAGCACCTTCAAGGGCAACGACATCGAGCGCTTCTACCGCTATGGTCTGCTGACCAATCCCAGCCTGAAGATCTACAAACCCTGGCTCGACCAGGCCTTCATCGACGAACTCGGCGGCCGCGCCGAAATGTCGGCGTTCATGACCAAGGCCGGCTTCGGCTACAAGATGTCGGCCGAAAAAGCCTACTCCACCGACTCCAACATGCTCGGCGCCACGCACGAGGCCAAGGATCTGGAGCAACTCAATAGCGGCATCAAGATCGTGCAGCCCATCATGGGCGTGGCGTTCTGGCGCGACGAAGTCGAGGTCAAGCGCGAAGAAGTCACGGTGGAGTTCGACGAAGGCCAGCCGGTCGCGCTCAATGGCGTGCACTACAGTTCCCTGGTCGACCTGATCCTGGAGGCCAACCGCATCGGTGGGCGCCACGGACTGGGCATGAGCGACCAGATCGAGAACCGCATCATCGAGGCCAAGAGCCGCGGCATTTACGAGGCACCCGGCCTGGCCTTGTTGTTCATAGCCTACGAACGGCTGGTCACCGGCATCCACAACGAGGACACGATCGAGCAATACCGCGACCATGGCCGCAAGCTCGGCCGCCTGCTGTACCAGGGTCGCTGGTTCGACCCGCAGGCCATCATGTTGCGCGAAACCGCCCAGCGCTGGGTGGCACGCGCCATCACCGGCAAGGTGTCGATCGAACTGCGCCGCGGCAACGACTATTCGCTGCTCGATACCGAATCGCCCAACCTGACCTACCACCCGGAACGGTTGACGATGGAAAAGGGTGAATCCGTGTTCTCGCCGCAAGACCGCATCGGCCAGCTCACGATGCGCAATCTGGACATCGTCGACACCCGCGCCAAACTGGGCATCTACGCCAGGACCGGCCTGCTGAGCATGGGCGACGGCGTCGGGGTGCCCAGCCTCGGCAACGACAGCGACAAGTAAATAGAGAAGCGCCGCGCCCGGCCGGTCAGACCACGACCGGCTCGGGCTCGAGCATGATGCCGAAACGCTCATAGACGCTGGTCTGGATCGCACCGGCCAGTGTCATGACCTCGCCGCCGGTCGCCTGGCCCCGGTTCACCAGCACCAGCGCCTGGCGCTCGTACACCGCCGCATTACCCACCGCCTTGCCCTTCCAGCCACAGGCATCGATCAACCAGCCGGCAGCGAGCTTGATGCTGCCGTTGTCCATCGGGTAATGCACGATGCGCGGCTCACGCGCGATGATGTCGTCACACTGCTCACGCGTGACGGTCGGGTTCTTGAAGAAACTCCCGGCATTGCCCAGCACCGCCGGATCGGGCAATTTGGCGCTGCGGATGGCGCACACCCAGTCGAACACCTGCTGCGCATCGGGTGTCGTGATGCCGGTTTCCTGGATCTTGCGCGCCAGGTCGGCATAACCGAGCTCCGGTTTCCAGGGCTTGGGCAGCAGGAAACGCACATGGGTGATGACGACACGGTCGCGCAGGCCGAATCCGGCCGCCGGCACCGCACCGGTTGGCGCCAGCGGCGCAAGACCCTCCGGCGCGGCATGCTTGAACACCGAGTCGCGGTAACCAAAACCGCATTGCGCTGCGTCCAGCGTATGGCGCGTACCGGTATGGAGGTCAACCAGGTCGAGCGAGTGGAAACGGTCCTGCAGTTCGATGCCGTAGGCACCGATGTTCTGCACCGGCGTGGCACCGACGGTGCCGGGGATCATCGCCAGGTTCTCCAGACCCGGATAACCCTGGGCCAGCGACCAGGCCACGAACTGGTGCCAGTTCTCGCCGGCCCCGGCCTCCAGCAGGGTGCCCTTGTCGGTCTCCTGCAGCACACGCCTGCCCATGATCTCGATCTTGAGGACCAGCGGCTTGACGTCGCCGGTCAGCACGATGTTGCTGCCGCCGCCCAGGATGAACTTGGGTTGCACCGCCAGCTGCGGATCGGCAATCACCGCCAGCAGGTCCGCCGCGCCGGCGATTCGCACCAGCGAAAACGCCTTCGCGACGATGTGAAACGTGTTGCAGGACTGGAGCGGGACGTTTTTCTCGACTAACATGACAGGATTGTCGCATCGGCCCCCGATGCAGTTTGAATTCCAACTGGTAATCTCATGCCCTCTTTTGACACAGTCTGCGAGGCCGATCTCGTTGAAGTACGGAACGCCGTCGACAACACGGTCAAGGAAATCACGACCCGCTTCGATTTCAAGGGCACCGCCGCTGCCATTGAACTCAAGGAAAAAGACATCACGATGATCGGCGACGCCGAGTTCCAGCTCGGCCAGATCGAGGACGTGCTGCGCAACAAGCTGACCAAGCGCAACGTGGACATCCGCTTTCTCGACCGCGGCGACGTGCAGAAAATGGGTGGCGACAAGGTCAAGCAGGTGATCAAGGTCCGCAACGGGATCGAATCCGATGTGGCCAAGAAGCTCCAGCGGATGATCAAGGACAGCAAGCTCAAGGTCCAGGCGGCGATTCAGGGAGATTCGGTGCGGATCACCGGCGCCAAGCGAGACGACCTGCAGGCCGCCATGGCGCTGATCCGCAAGGACATCCCCGACCTGCCACTGAGTTTCAACAACTTCCGGGACTGACACCCGTGTTCGCGCTGGCCCACAGACGGATCCTGCGCATCACATGCGCCCTCCTGGCCGGTGTCGCGTCGATTCCGGCGGTGCTGGCGCAGGCGGTGAACCTGTCGGGCATGCTGGGCAACAAGGCCTTGCTGGTGGTCGATGGCAGCGAACCCAGGAGCGTCGCGCCGGGCGAAACCTTCAAGGGTGTGCGGGTGATATCGACCCAGGGTGACAGTGCCGTTCTCGAAATCGCCGGCCAACGCCAGACGCTGCGCATCGGAGGCTCGCCGGTGAGTGTCGGCAAACCGATCAACACCGCCAACAGCAACCGCATCGTGCTCTCGGCAGATTCGCAGGGCCATTTCTTCTCGCAGGGGCTGGTCAACGCACGCCCGGTGCAGTTCCTGGTCGATACCGGGGCCACCACCATCGGCATGAGCGTCAGCGACGCCGACCGGATCGGCCTGCAATACAAGCAGGGCCAGGCGGTACAGGTGGCCACTGCCAACGGCGTCGTGCCTGGCTGGCGGGTCCGCCTGTCGTCGGTTCGGCTCAGTGACGTCGAAGTGCGCGACATCGAAGCCGTCATCACCCCGATTTCGATGCCCTTCGTACTGCTGGGCAACAGCTACCTGACCCGCTTCCAGATGACGCGCAACAACGAACAACTGGTGCTGGAAAAGCGCTATTGACCCGCGAGCCCCCCGCAACATCACTGCCCAGCAACGTGACCCTGAACGTCGAGAGCGAAACCGAATACGAAGACCTGCTGGGCCTGTGGGCCGACCTTGAGGCCGGCCTGGGCATTCTTCTCGGAAGTCCGAAAAGCGTGCAGGAGTTCGAGCAGCGGGTGGGTCAATATGACCGCTGGATGCAGGCCCTGCTCAAGCGTGACACCGATACCGGGCTGTATCTGCTGTTCCAGCTGGCCACCCATTCGCCGGTGGGCTACAGCGCATCACACGCACTGGTGTGCGCGGTGCTGGCACATCTGATCAGCATTGAACTGCAGGTCGACCCGCGCGAGCGCGACAGCCTGGTGTCTGCCACGTTGACCATGAACATCGGCATGACCGCGCTGCAGGACGCGCTGGCCAACCAGCTGGACAAGCCCGATGCCGCGCAGCAGCAGGGTATCCGCAACCACATGGCGCTGGGCCGACAGATACTGGTCGAGCGCGGTATCACTGACCCGCTGTGGCTGGACATCGTCATGCGCCACCATGACGACATTGCCGACGACAGGCCGCTGGCATCGCTGACGCCGGCACAGCGGCTGGCGCGTATCGTGCGAACGGTCGACCGCTACGGCGCGATGATCAGTCCGCGCAAGTCACGCGCCGGGCGCAGCGCCACCGATTCGGTGCGCTCGATCATCCAGGAAAGCGGCGAGCATTCGGACGCGATCGGCAACGCCATGGTGCGTGTTGTCGGCTTGTGCCCGCCGGGCACCTTCGTGCGGCTGGACAACGACGAGGTGGCGGTGGTGATGCGCCGCTCGAGCAAACCCAACCACCCCCATGTGGCGATCGTGCTCGACGAAAACGGCCTGCTGTCGGGCCGTCCGCGACTGCACCGCACGGCACACGGCAGCCCGCAGATCCGGGCCGCTCTCGCGGCTGCGATGGTGCGGGTGCAGCTCAACCACCACCTGATCCTGCGCCTGGGCGCCTACGCGGCGCAGAAGGCCTGATCAGGTTTTCCTGGCGCCGAGCTTCGGCTCGGTGCCCTTGAGCAGGCGGTTGATGTTCTGCGCGTGGCGCCAGAGCAGCAGCAGCGACATCAGCGCCATGGCCAGCAGGATGCTCTTGTCCAGATACCAGGCCACGCCGTCGCCGAAAATGTAATACACCGGCGCAAACACGGCGGCGACCAGCGAGGCCAGCGACGAATACCGAAAGAAGACGGCCACGATCAGCCAGCTGGCTGCAACTGCCAGCCCCAACACCCAGCTATAACCGAGCAGCACGCCCAGCGCGGTGGCAACGCCTTTGCCGCCCTGAAACCGGAAGAACACCGGAAACAGATGGCCGAGGAAAGCTGCCAGCCCGGCCAGCGCCATGGTTCCCTCGTGCAACCCGTAGGCAGCCCCGTAACGCGCCACCAGCATCACGGCCAGCCATCCCTTGGCGCCGTCGAGCAGCAGCGTCACGACCGCTGCGGCCTTGCTGCCCGAGCGCAACACATTGGTCGCACCCGGATTCTTGCTGCCATAGGTGCGCGGATCCTTCAGACCCATCAGGCGGCTGATGATCACGGCAAACGACAACGAACCCAGCAGATAGGCGGCAAGTACGGCCAGCAAGGGCCACAGGGGATTCGAAGCGTCCATCGGCAATGTCTCCGGCGCGCCATGCGCGGCGCTGTGTGATTGGCGCTATTCTGCCAGTGCGCAGTTCACCGGCCGGGCCGATAGCAGCTGCGTGCAGACGGCAGGCGAAATACCCACCAGATACCCGCGCCGGCCACCGTTGATCAGGATGCGGGGCAACGCGAGGATGCTCTGCTCCACATACACCGGCATCGTGCGCCGGGTCGCAAACGGCGAGGTCCCACCGACCAGATACCCGCTGTGCCGGTTGGCCACGTCGGGCTGGCAGGGATCGACCGACTTGACGCCGATCTGGCGTGCCAGGTTGCGTGTGCTGACCTTGCGGTTGCCATGCATCAGCACCAGCAGGGGCTGCGCACGTTCGTCCTGCATCACCAGCGTCTTGACCACGGCATAAGGATCCATGCCCAGCACCTCGGCGCTGTGGTTGGCGCCGCCATGCTCGACGTATTCGTAGACATGCTCGGTGAATTCCACCTTGTGCGCGCGCAGCAAGCGGGTTGCCGGCGTCTCGGACACATGCTCGCGCCGTGCCATGGGCTGCTCCTGTCCTTATTGCGCTGGGTCGCGCAGCTCCAGCCGGATTGCGTCGATGGCGGCCAGCAGCTCGGGCGTCAGCGTCGTGCCCCAGGCATCCAGGCATTCGTCGAGTTGCGCGCGCGTGGTCACACCGATGATGGTGCTGGCCACACGCCAGTTGGTGTAGCAAAAGGCCAGTGCCATCCTGGCCGGCGTCAGGCCGTGTTCACGCGCCAGCGCGTTGTAGCGGCGCGCGCCGTCCAGCGATGCCGGCCGCCCCCAGCGCTGCTTGCGCACCGACTCGTAACCCGATATGCGTGCACCCTTGGGCGCATCGGGGCCGTCGAAGCCGCTGGCGTCGTACTTGCCGGTCAGCAGGCCGAAACCCAGTGGCGAATAGGCCAGCAGAGACACCCCCAGCCGGTGACAGGTTTCGTCGGTGCCATTGTCGTAGGCCCGGTTGACCAGGCAATACGGATTCTGGATCGAGACCACCCGCGCCAGGCCGTGCTGCTCGGCCAGCCGGACGAATTCGTGCACGCCATACGGCGTTTCATTGGACAGGCCGATATGGCGCAGCTTGCCGGCCTTGACCAGTGCGGACAAGGCTTCGAGCTGGGCATGGATCGGCGTGGCGGACGTCTCCCTGGCCGGGTCGTAATAAGCCGAACCGAATGCCGGCACATGGCGCTCGGGCCAGTGGATCTGGTACAGGTCGATCACGTCGGTCTGCAGCCGCTTCAGGCTGCTCTCGCAGGAGTGGCGGATATCGTCGGGCGTCATGCCCTTGCCATCACGTACCCAGTCCATGCCGCGCGACGGACCGGCCACCTTGGAGGCGATGACCAGCCTGTTGCGCAGACCCGGCCTGGCCGCCAGCCAGCGGCCCATGATGGCCTCTGTGGCGCCAAAGGTCTCGGCGCGGGTCGGCACCGAATACATCTCGGCCGTGTCCAGGAAATTGATACCGCGCTCGACGGCGCGGTCCATGATGGCAAAGGCATCGCCTTCGGCCACCTGTTCACCAAAGGTCATGGTGCCCAGGCAGATGGGCGTGACCTGCAGATCGCTGCGTCCGAGCCGGACATTCTTCATCGTGTTTCCAAACATGGTACGAATGGCCGAGTTTAGACGCCGCCCCGCGCCTTCGCCCTGGCTTCCTCCTGCAGCCGCAACACACGCCGCTGCACCTTGCCGGTGGTGGTCATCGGCAGTTCGGCAACAAATTCGATCTCCTTGGGGTATTCGTAGGGCGCGAGCTTGCCACGCACATGTGCCTGCAGGCCGGCCTTGAGCGCGTCGTCGAAAGCTGCCTGGGCCGCCGCATCGGGCAAGTCGGACCGGCGGGCGGCGGCGTCCGGTGCCAGCACCACAAAGGCCTTGACCAGGGCGCCGCGCTCCGGATCGGGCTTGGGCACGACCGCCGCGTTGAGCACCGTCGGATGCTTGACCAGGCAGTTCTCGATCTCGCCTGGGCCGATGCGGTAACCGGCAGCCTTGAATACATCGTCGGCGCGGCCCTGGTACCAGAGATACCCGTCGGCATCGCGCGTGGCCAGGTCGCCGGTGCGGCACCAGTCGCCGGTGAAACGCGCGGCAGTTGCAGCCGGATTTTTCCAGTAACCCAGAAAGAACACCGGATCGGGCTGGCCGTGCACGTCGTAACGGTTGACCGCCACATCACCGGCCACACCGACCGGACACTCCTGCCCGGCCTCGTCGATCACCATGACCCGGTGACCCGGGTAACCCTTGCCCATGCTGCCGGGCCGTGCCGGCCAGCCGACATGGGAACTGCGACGCTTGGGCAGTGCTTTGGCGGTCGCATCCGACCACTGCATTGTGCAGTTGCCGACGATATAGTTGATCTCGGTCTGGCCGAACATTTCGTTCACCACCACCCCCAGCTGCGTGCGGCAGTAGTCGAACACCGCATCACCCACCGCCTCGCCGGCGCTCATGATGGCCTGCAGCTGCAGGCAAAACTGCTTGCGCGGCTCCGGGTAGGCCTTCATCATCGCCTTGAGCGCGGTCGGGAACAGGAAGCTGTGCGACACCCGGTAGGTCTGCATCAGCTCGAACGCGGTCTGCGGACTGAAGCGGCCGTTCCAGGCCACGATGGGCCGGCCGAAATACAGGGCCGGCAACAAGGCGTCCATCAGGCCGCCGGTCCAGGCCCAGTCGGCAGGCGACCAGAACACCGCCTCGGATTCCGACCCGCTGCGCGCCGGGTCGAAACCGAACCAGTTCTGGCTGCAGACAAAACCGCTGAGGTTGCCGATCAGGCCGCGGTGGGCGATCAGTGCGCCCTTGGGCTGGCCGGTGGTGCCACTGGTATAGATCAGCACTGCCGCTTCGTCGGCCTGCGTGTCGCAGGGAGTGAACGACGCCGGTTGCTGCTCCAGCACCGCCGCATACTCCGGGTTGCGGTCACTGGCGTGCGGCCCGACCCGGATCACCGACTCCAGCAGCGGGCAATTGGCACGCACCGATTCCAGCGCGCCGATGGCCGCCGCGTCGCAGATGGCCACCACGGCCTCGCTGTCCTGCAGCCGGAACTCCAGCGCCTCGGGGCCGAACAGCATCGACAAAGGCATGGCGACCGCGCCCATCTGCAATACCGCCATGTAGGCCACGGCGGTCTCGAAACGCTGCGGCAGGATGATCGCCACCCGGTCGCCCCGCTGCACACCCAGCACCGCCAGTGCATTCGACAGGCGGTTGCTCGCTGCCTGCAGCTCGGCGAAGGTCCAGCCGCGTGCAGTCTGGTCGGTGCCGTCGGCCAGAATCACCACGCGCTGGGCAGTGGCCGCATTTTCCGCCCAGCGGCCGCAGCAAACCCGGGCCATATTGAAGCGATCGGGCACCTTCCAGCCGAAGCCGCCGTACATCGACAAGTAGTTGTCGGGCGCGCGCGCTGCGGCCGAACTGTCATTTGCTTGACTGCGTCGCACGGATTGTCTCCTTATGATCGGCCTAATGTACCAAGTCAAACGCCCTTCCCGCAGCCTGTTCGTGCCCGTGCGCGACCACCAATACCATGTCCGATGCTGGGGCGAACCCTCTCCCGGCCAGGCACCGCTGGTGCTGGTGCACGGCTGGATGGACGTGGCCGCGTCGTTCCAGTTTGCCGTCGATGCGCTGAGCGATGACTTCATGCAGGGCCGCTTCGTCATCGCACCCGACTGGCGCGGCTACGGCCTGACCGAAGGCGGCCCGACCGACAACTTCTGGTTTCCCGACTACATCGCCGACCTCGACTTCCTGGCCGACCATCTCTCGCCCGACCAGCCGTTCGACCTGGTCGGCCACAGCATGGGCGGCAATGTCGTGATGCTGTATGCCGGGATCCGGCCCCA
>Ga0154020_10005601_pt1 | contig 14779 bp, 12 predicted proteins | sample Klosneuvirus_201_FD_109709 | JGI IMG/M metagenome (GOLD analysis project Ga0154020, IMG submission 109709) | Active sludge microbial communities from wastewater, Klosterneuburg, Austria - Klosneuvirus_20160825_MG | ecosystem: Engineered > WWTP > Aerobic digester > Activated sludge | place...
GGTTTGGATGAAAAACTCCACCGCAACGACTGACCTGGGCCGCTCGTTGAACTGCTCGGGCAGCGGCGCGGCGGCGGCGGTGACGGCGATGACGAGGAAGAGAAGACTACGACGGAAAAAACTCATGGCTTGATGACGTAAAGGGAGATGCGCCGATTGCGCTGGGCCTCGACGAGTTGCGGCTCGGGCGCAGCCTCGTAGGCTTCGTAGAGCGCCTTCAACTGGGCGAGTTCCGCGATGGTGTTGCTTCCGACCTTCGTAATGATGTCGCCGCGCGCGAGTCCGGCCTCGGCGGCGGGGTAACCGGGCTGCACGCCCAGGACGACCACGCCGGTCGCGTCGGTCAGCTGGTTTTCGCGGGCGTAAGCACGCGAAACCTTGCGCACGGTGAGACCCCATTTTTCGAAGGCCCACTCCTCGCCCACCCGGCTCTCGAGTTTCTCGGTGACCGCGCTGAGTTCGACGACCTGGTCGCCGCGCTTGACGCCGACCTTCACGGCCGACCCGACGGACAGACTGGCGATGGATTGCTGAATGGGCGGCAGCTGCTCGGGAAAACGCCCGTCGACCTTGCGTCCATTGAGCGTGAGCACCACGTCACCAGCGCGCAGACCGGCCTTCGCGGCGGGCGAACCTACGTCGACATTGGCGACCAGCACGCCGGTGTTGGCGCTGAGCGCGTAGAACCGCTCGAGGTCCTGCAACTCACGAAAACCGATGCCGGCGTAGCTGCGGGTCACGGCGCCCTCCTTCACCAGGGTCGCAGCAACCGTGCGAGCCACCATGGCCGGGATGGCGAAGCCCAGGTTGTCCGCGCCGACGTAGCCGCGCGAGTTGATGCCGACGACCTTGCCGTCCTCGGTGACGAGCGGGCCGCCGCTGTTGCCAGGATTGATCGCAGCGTCGGTCTGGAGCCAGGTGTTGAAGGCGCCGGTCTCGTAACCGTTCACGCCGCGGCTGTCTTCGAAGTAGCGGTTGTTGTTGGAAATGATGCCGCGCGTGACGGTGCGCGTCAGGCCGTGTGGCGTGCCGACGGCAAACACCGTCTGGCCGACGAACAGATCGTCGGAGTCGCCGAAATCAGCCGTGGCGAACGCGAGCTTGCGGCGCTTGACTGCGTCGAGGTCGATGCGCAGCAGCGCGAGGTCGGTCCAATGATCCCAGCCGACCAGCTTGGCGTTGACGCGCTCCAGGCTGGCGAGGGTGACGGAAATCTCGACGGCTTGCGGGCTCACGACATGGGCGTTGGTCAGCACTAGGCCGTCATTCGAGATGATGACCCCGGAGCCGACGCCACCGGTGATGCGCTTGGCGCCGTCGGTGAACTCAATTTCCCGGACATCGATGCGGACGACGGCGTCGAGCAAGCGGTTGAAGCCCCGGCTCATGTCCGCCTCGGCGGAGGCCGTCAGGCCCAGGAAAACGAAGGCAACTGCGGCCAGACGGGCGGTGATTGACGGAGGAAGGGAATGTCTCAATGTGGCGGGTTTTAACAATCGATGGCTACCAACTGCAAAGACTACGACTTTCTCCAGATCGAGCCGCATTGGCAATCTTTCTGGGAGAAAACCAAGGCATTTAAGGCCGAGAATGGCTCGACCAAGCCGAAATACTACGTGCTGGACATGTTCCCCTACCCATCCGGGTCCGGGCTGCACATCGGCCATCCGGAGGGCTACACCGCCACCGACATCCTGGCCCGCTACAAGCGCGCCAAGGGCTTCAACGTCCTCCACCCGATCGGCTGGGATGCCTTCGGCCTGCCCGCCGAGCAGCACGCGGTAAAGACCGGCACGCACCCGGCCGCCAACACCCAGAACAACATCACGAACTTCCGCCGCCAGATCAAGGCGCTGGGCTTTTCCTACGACTGGGACCGCGAGGTCGACACGACAGACCCGAAATACTTCCGGTGGACGCAATGGATTTTCCTCCAGCTCTTCAAGAAGGGCCTGGCCTACGTCGATGAGCGCCCCGTCTGGTGGTGCCCGGAACTCCGCACGGTCCTCGCCAACGAGGAGATCGTCGACGGCAAATCCGAGGTCGGTGGCTTCCCCGTCGAGCGCCGCAATCTCCGCCAGTGGGTGCTGCGCATCACGGCCTATGCCGAGCAATTGATCGACGGACTCAAGGGCGTCGACTGGCCCGACTCGACCAAGCGCATGCAGGAGGCCTGGATCGGCCGCAGCGAGGGCGCCGAAGTGCTCTTCAAGCTCGAGGATCCCAAGCTCGGCGATCTGAAAATCTTCACCACGCGGCCCGACACACTCTTCGGCGCCACCTACATGGTCGTGGCCCCCGAGCATCCGCTCGTGCCCGCGCTCACGAGGCCCGAGCAACGCGATGCGGTAGAGGCCTACCGCAAGAAGGCCGCGAGCAAAAGCGACCTCGAGCGCACCGACCTCGCCAAGGACAAGAGCGGCGTGTTCTCCGGCAGCTACGCCATCAACCCCATCAATGACGCGCGCATACCCGTCTGGATTGCCGACTACGTCCTCATGGGTTACGGCACCGGCGCCATCATGGCCGTGCCCGCGCACGACGAGCGCGACTGGGAGTTTGCCCAACTCTACAATCTGCCCACTCCGCGCGTCATCGCGGCGGCGGACGACTCGGACAAGTTGCCCTACGTTGGTGATGGCAAGGTCATCAATTCCCCGGGCTACGACGGGCTGAGCTGGCTCGAGGCGAAGAAAAAAATCACCGCCGACCTCGCCGCCCGTGGCCTCGGCAAGGGCACGGTCAACTACAAGCTCCGAGACTGGCTCTTCTCGCGCCAGCGCTATTGGGGCGAGCCCTTTCCCATCGTGTGGGTCACCGAAGCCGATTACCGCCGCGCCGCGACCGTCCGCCAGGATCTGCCCGCACAGCCCGTCACCTTCGCAGAAAACGGCGTCACGCATTACGCGCTGCCGCTGCCTGACGTCGCGCTGCCGCTCGTGTTGCCCGACGTGCAGTCCTATCTGCCGAGCGGCACGGGCGAAAGCCCGCTCGCCAACGAGACCACATGGCTTGAAATCTGGTTCGAGGTCACGACCGGCGCCTCCGTGCCCGCCACCCAGCCGAAACCCGCCGGCGATGCCTGGATCCGCGCCCGCCGCGAGACCAACACCATGCCGCAATGGGCCGGCTCGTGCTGGTATTACCTGCGTTTCCTCGACCCGCAAAACGCGGGCGCCATCGCCAGCCCCGAGGCTCTGAAATATTGGGGTGTGCCCGATCTCTACGTTGGCGGCGCCGAGCACGCCGTGCTGCACCTGCTCTACGCCCGCTTCTGGCACAAGGTGCTGTTCGACCTCGGCGTCGTGCCGCAGGCCGAGCCCTTTCAGAAACTTTTCCACCAAGGTATCATCCTCGGCGAGGACGGCGTGAAGATGTCCAAGAGTCGCGGCAACGTCGTGAACCCGGACGACATCATCAGCGCTTACGGCACCGATTCGCTGCGCCTATACCTCATGTTCCTCGGGCCGCTCGAGGCCATGAAACCCTGGAACACCAAGGGCATCGAGGGCGTGCACCGCTTCCTGAAGAAGATCTGGCGCGAGTGTCTCACGGTGGAAGGCACGGTCAACCCGCGCATCGCCGCCACCGGCGCGCTCACTCCCGACACGGAGAAGCTGCTGCACGAGACAATCAAGAAGGTTGGTGACGACATCGAGGGCCTGCGCTTCAACACCGCCATCTCGCAGATGATGATCCTCGTGAACGCCCTGCAGAAGGAACCCGCCCTGCCGCGCTCCGCCATGCTGGATCTGCTCCGCCTGCTCGCGCCGTTCGCCCCGCATATCGCCGAGGAACTTTGGGAGCGGCTGGGTGAATCACGCCCCGTCATGACCACCGACTGGCCTTCCTTCGATCTGGCCAAGCTGGTCGCGAGCACCTTTACCATGGTCATTCAGGTGAATGGAAAGCACCGCGGTGATATCACCTGCGAGATCGACACACCGGAGGCTGAAATGGTCGCTTTGGCAGCGGCCAACCCCAAGGTGGCCCCCCACCTCGCAGACAAACCCATCAAGCGAATTATCCACATCAAGGGACGATTAATTAACTTGTTAGTCTAACACAGGATAAGAATCTTCCGTGAAACATATTTACTATCTCCTTGCAGTGGGTGTAATACCCTAGTTTCATTCGGGATAACATCCAGATGGTGTTCGCCAAACGGCCCAAGCTTGTTAATCCAAAAACTCATCGGCCATGAAAAGTAATTTCTCCCGCCTGATCCTCCTCGCACTCACCGCGCTCCTCGTGGCGACCCCAAGCTCATTTGCTCAACGTCAGCTTGGAAAGAAAAAGGGGCCCACCAGCAAAATCTACCTGGCTGAGGCCATTGGGGACAGCCAGATTGAGACCGGCGAAAAAATTTATACCGCCAAACAAGCCACCGCTTTTGACGCCCCTGGCACAGTCATCGTGACCAAGGCGGGAGCCCACAACGCCTACGTCTATTCCAACGGCACGGGCATGTTTGTCGATGAGAGCACCCGGGTGGAAATCGACCGCTTTGTGCAGGAGCCATTCCAGCCTAACCGGCAGACGGCTGCAGAGGCGCCCTATGAGCCCTCGATCTCCCAGTCCGAGGTTCATGTGGCACACGGTGCCGTGGGTATTTGCACCAGCCAGTTGGTTTCCGGAAGTTCCATGCTCTACACCACTCCGCAAGCCTCGATGAATATCCGCGGTGGCAAAGTCTCGATCCAAACCAACGCGGACGAGACGATTATCGACCTGCTGGATGGCGACCTCACCGTGCGCGGTGGCAGCAAGGATGTGGGCGGACAGATACTCCGCCCGGGCGAGCGGGCGGTGATCCGGGCCGCCGCCGGGAACCGTGCCCCAACCATCACCATCAGCCGGATACCGCAGGAGGACATTAACGCCTCGGATGCGCGGGTCACCGTCGCTTGCAACGCGAGGAAAACGGTCACCTTCGACATCATTGAAAAGAAGGCCGAAGTCGGCCTCGACTCTTCCGGCGACCTCCCCACCGATGGCGGGGACGGCGGCGGATCGGAGATTATTGTCAAACCGACTGTCCCCGCGGAACCGCCGATCAACATTGCCATCAGCCCTGACCGCCTACCGGGCACCTAACCCCCCGTCATCTGTCGTGATTTTCACCCGATTCGCCAAAATCGTCCTATTCGCCTTCGGTGCGCTGCTGATCAGCCAGACTCCTGCTCATGCCCTGATCAATGTTGATGGTTCCCGCAACCAACTGTTTGTCTTCGGCAGCGTCACCTTCGGCTACGATTCCAATATATTCTCGGATGCCACGGATCGCGGTGGCTACGTGGCCAGCGGCGCCGTGGGGCTGGAACTGAAGCGCCGCGCCGGCGTGATTGCGGTCAATACCACCGCCACGCTCAGCTACTCCGACTACGGAAGGTTTTCGGATCAGAACTCCTTCGACCCCAGCTTCCGGCTGGAACTCAACAAAACCTCAGGTCGCACCACAGGGGCTTTCACTGTGAGCGCCTATCGGGAAAGCCGGGCCGACAGTTTCGTCAATCTGCGCACCAATTCCTGGAACTTCCCTGTCGGCCTCAGCATCAAATACCCTGTCAACGACAAGTATTACTTCACCTCCCAAACCGGCTATCTGCGCCGCCGCTACGTGGAGTCCGCCACGCTGGCCAACTATCTGGACTACACCCAGGCATTCGACATCTTCTACGTTTACACCTCCAAACTCGACCTGGTTGGCGGGTATCGCATTCGTGTTTCACAGACATCCATAGGCAACGACACGGTCGACCACTGGTTCAATGTCGGGGCCACTGGCGGACTGTTCGCCAAACTGAATGGCACCGTGCGCCTCGGCTACCAGATCCGGGATATCAGCCACGCCCAGAGTTTTACCCACATCAATGCCTTGGCCGCACTCGGCTGGCCAGTTACCCGCAAACTCAACCTGACTGGCACGCTCACCCGCGATTTCAACACCATTGCCACCGGCGTCTCAGTCGACTCCACCACCGCAAGCCTCCGCGCCAACTACGCCATCAACCGCCAATTCGAGATCCTTGCCGGGGTGTCTTACGGCCGAATCACCTTCCTGGGCACTCCCCCGCCAGCCCGCCGCGACACCTTCTTCAGCTGGGATGCTGGTCTCCGCTACAAACTGAACGAGCACTTTCAAGCCGGCGTCACCTACACCTACTTTCACAACTGGTCGACGTTCGCTTTCTCTGACTTTACCCGGAACGGCGTTTCCTTCGACATCGCCAGTCGTTTCTAAAATTTTCTCATGCGCTCCGTCATACTGCTCCCCGTCCTCATCGTCGCCCTGCTGCTCTCTTCCAGCCTGACTGCCCATGGCCAAGACACCGACAAAGCAGGCAAGAAAAACTACGTTCACACCCTCGGCCTCGCCGACCGCGTCCGCATTGTTGTCTATCAGGAAGATGACCTCACCAGCCTGACGCGGATTGATGCCCGTGGCCGCGTCAACATGCCCCTGCTTGGCGAGATTGTCATTGGCGGACTCACCGTCATCGAGGCTCAGGCGGTCATAGAAAATGCCTACAAAGATGGCCGCTTTTTGCGCAAACCCCAAGTCACCATCAGTGTCGAGGAATATGCCCCCCGCGAAGTATCCATCTCGGGTGCCATCCGCAATCCCTCCCGCTATGCACTGCCGATCGAGTCCACCCTGACGGTCGTTGAACTCGTCACCAAGGCTGGAGGCATCACCGACATCGGCAAGGGCACCGCCGTCACCGTCACGCGCCTCCTCCCCGATGGCACCAAGAAAGTATTTACCGTCGATGTGGACAGTGTCATCAAGGGCAAGAAGGACACCAAGTCCGACGACAGCTCCCTGGTGCTTCTGCCGGGCGACAACGTCTATGTGCCCGAGCGCCTGATCTGATCCATGTCCGCCCTCGACCCGCTCCCCTCGACCGCCCCCGCCAAACCCGCCGGGCAGTCCCTGCACGGGAATGACAGCCAGGTCGCGGAGCGGCGCTCGCTGCGCGATTATTATATCATCCTGAGGGAGCGACTCTGGATCGCCCTGCCCGTGGCCCTGCTGGTCGCCCTCTCTTTCGGCTATTACAAGGCGCAGGAGACGCCGATGTATTCCAGCACGGCCAGTATGCAGTTCGAGCGGCCCGAGCGGGTCGTGCAAAACGAGCAGGTGGTGGACACCGCCGTGCGCTCGGATATCGACCTGAACACCTACCTCCAGATTCTGACCAGCGCGCGCCTGCGCACCATGGTGGCCCAATCCCTGACCCCCGATGAGATCAAGATACTGCAGCGCCCGTATCTCGCCGAGCTTCAGCCCGGCGCCAATCCCCCGCCCATCGGCGGCATCCTGGGCAACCTGACTCGCGAGTCCATCCGCCTCAGCTACCTCATCACCATCACCGTCACCCACCGGGATCCCGAGGCCGCCAGCCTCCTAGCCAATCGATATGTTGACCAGTTCATGCGCTACCTCATGGAAAACGTCGGCGGCAAGAATGAGTTCGCCGTGGACTACCTCAAGAGTCGCTCGCGGGAACTACAGCAGGAATCCGAGGCCGCCGAAGCCAAGCTGCAGGACTATCGCCGCAAGCACAACCTGGTCTCCCTTGACAACAGCATGAACATCGTCGGCGAGCGCCTTCGCACGGTGAATGCCATGCTCACCACCGCCCGCCTCGGCCGCCTCGATATCGAGACCCTGCTCAGCCAGATTGAGAAAATGCAACGGGACAACCCCGCCAACCTCCTAGAAATCGGCTACATATCCGGCTACGGGACTATCTCACATTTGAAATCCCAGTTGGCGGACTTGAACAAGTCCCAGTCCATTCTCAGCGAGCGCTATTTGGAGCGGCACCCCAAGATGGTCGAACTGGCCAACTCCATCGACATCGTCACCGCCCAGATCAACCAGAACATCACGCAATCCATCTCGGATCTGCGCACGCAATACGCGAAGGCCCAGGACACCGAGGCCTCCTACATCAAGGAATACCAGGCCGCGGAGAAGGACAACCTCCGCCTCGGCGACCTCTCCGTTGATTTCAAGAGCTTAGAAAATCAGGCCACCGTCGCGAAGAACAACTACCTGGAGATACTTAACCGCCTCAATCAGGTCACCACCTCGAAGAACCTCGAGAACATCCCCGTCAAGCCCCTCGACCGGGCGCAAATCCCCGGCAGCCCCTACACCCCGGTGCTCCGCAATATCATCAAAACCAGCTTTTTTCTGGGCGTCGTCGTATTTGCCGGTGTCGCCATCGGCCTCAGTTTTCTCGACGACCGCGTCAAGAGTGCCTGGGACATCGAGGGATTCATCGGGGCCCACCTGCTCGGCATCATCCCCGAACTCGCCGACGTGCCCGACACCGAGAAGCATTCCTTGGTCAACAGTAACCGCACCTCGCCAGGATCCGAGGCCTTCCTAAGTGTTTACAGCGCGGTCAAAATCCAGTCGAAGCTCGACTTCCCCAAGGCTGTCCTCGTCACCAGCACCATTCCCGGCGAAGGCAAGACGATGATCAGCTGCAACCTCGCCGCCTCGTTTGCCCGCCACGGCAAGAAAGTGTTGCTCATGGACTGCGACATGCGCCGCCCGATGCTGCACCGGCATTTCAAGCTCACCAACGAGGCCGGACTCATCGCTTGGTTCGAGGCCGGCGCCAAGATCCCCGCTGATCCCTTTGCTGATGCCGCCCTCGGGTTCACCAAGGTGGACGAGAACCTCTACCTACTCCGTTCCGGCGGCCGCTCCAAGAGCCCGACCGAACTCCTCGAGACCGCCGTCTTCGGCCAGTTCATCGAGAGCATGAAGCAGCATTTCGACCTGATCGTCGTCGACTCGCCGCCGATGGGCGCCGTCACCGACTCGCTCCTCATCGCCGAGCGCACCGACGAGGTCATCTACGTCTGCCGCTTCAACCGGGCCTATCGGAAACACATCCGTCTTTACATCAAACAACTCCGGGAGAGCAAAAACGAGCTGCTCGGCATCGTGCTCAACGGCCTCTCCGCCCGGCGGATCGAGTATTACAGCAATTACCGCTACTACCGGAGCTACAAGAAATACTACGGCTCGCAGTCCTAGCCTCTCACCGCCGCGCCCCAGGCGCGGCTTTTTGTTTGTAGGAGCCTGCTTGCAGGCGACCGGCCGGCCCGGCAACCTCCCACCCGATGCCTTCCGCCTTCCTGCCCAAGGATTTTGATGCCAAGCGCCCCGTCGCCCTCATCGCTGGCCGCGGCAGCTATCCGGTCATCACCGCCGCTGCCATCCGCTCATCCGGCGTGCCACTGCGGCTTATCGCCATGGACGACGAGACCGAACCGTCCCTCATCGCCAGTTTTCCCGAAAGCGAACGCGTCACTCTGAACGTCGGCCAGGTCGGCAAGATGCTCGACACCCTCAAGGCCTTCGGTGCCGGCTACGCCCTCATGGCCGGGCAGGTGAAACCCAAGAAGCTCTTTCACGGGCTGGTGCCCGACCTCAAGGCAGCCTCCATCCTCTTTTCCCTCAAGCGCCGCAATGCCGAGACCATCTTTGGCGCGATCGCCAGCGAGATCGAGAAGCTCGGAGTCACCCTGCTCGACGCCCGCGCCTTCATCGACGACCAACTCGCCACCCTTGGCGCCATGGCTGGCAGGCTCGGCATAGACGATGAATACGTGCAGCACGGCATCACCATCGCCCGTGAAATGGCCCGGCTCGACATCGGTCAGGGCTGTGTCGTCCGCAAGGGCACCGTCCTCGCCGTCGAGGCCTTCGAGGGCACCGACGACATGCTCCGCCGCGCCGGCACCTTCAAGACCGACGAAACCCTCTTCGTGAAGACCGTGAAGGCCAGGCAGGATTTCCGCTTCGACGTCCCGGTCTTCGGCCTGCGCACGCTCGAAGCCATGCACGCCTCCGGCGTCTCCGCCGCCGTCCTCGAAGCAGGCAAAGTCATCGTCCTCGACAAGCCCGCCGTGCTGAAGCAGGCCAAGGCTTGGGGCATCACCCTCCACGGCTTCTGAGCTTCGGGGAAGCGGGGTGCCCACACCCAGCGGCTCCGCGCCTGACTTGCACTTTTCCCCGCGAACAACACCTTTCCGCCCATGCCCGCTGATCTCGTCGAAGTCTCCATCAAAGGCCTCATGCCCACGGCCAACGGCTGCGCCGTGTTCCTGGGCAACGACGACAAGACCTTTGTCATCTACGTGGACCCCAGCGTCGGCAGTGCCATCTCCATGACGATCAATGGTGTCAAGAAGGAGCGCCCGCTTACCCACGACCTCATCGGCCATCTCCTGCTGGGCTTCGAGATCAGCCTGGAGCGCATCATCATCAACGACGTCAACGACGGCACCTACTTCGCCCGCATCATTCTCCACATGCAAAACGAGCTGGGCCGCAAGTTCCTTGAACTCGACGCCCGCCCGAGCGACTCCATCGTCCTCGCCCTCCAGCAGAAGCGCCCGATTTTTGTCGCCCGCAAGGTTTTCGACCTCGTCGAGGACATGTCCGAGATCCTCGAGCGCGTCCTCAAGCAGCAGAAGGAAGAACCCAAGGACGAGGGGGACCAGTGAGCTCACCAGATGGAGTCGGGGCCATCAGCCCCGCTGGTTTGACCTCACCCCTCACACCTCGCGCCTCTCACCTGCCTTCCGGTATCCGCCCCGGCCTGCCGCTGACCGCGCTGGCCCCGATGCAGGACGTCACCGACCTGCCCTTCATGCGCGTCATGGCGCACTACGGCGCTCCGGACTACTTCTTCACCGAATTCTTCCGCGTCCACGCCCAGTCGCGCCCGGAGAAACACATCGTCCGCTCCATCGTTGAGAACCAGACCGGCCGCCCGGTCTTCGCCCAGCTCATCGGTGAGGAAATCAGCCACATGGTCCGCACCGTGAAGGAGCTGCTGAAATATCCCATCGCCGGCATCGACCTGAACATGGGTTGCCCGGCGCCCAAGATCTACAAGAAGAACGTCGGCGGCGGCCTCCTGCGCGACCCGGGCAAGATCGACGAACTCATCGGTTCCCTCCGCGACGCCGTGCCCGGCCTCTTCACGGTGAAGATGCGCATCGGCTTCGATTCGACCGAGAACTACGAGCGCATCCTGGGCCTGATCAACAAGCACGGAGTGGATCTGCTCAGCGTCCACGGCCGCACGGTCAAGGAAGGCTACCGCAGCGACGTGCACTACGACTACATCGGCGGCGCCGCCCGCACCGTCCGCTGTCCCGTGCTCGCCAACGGCAACATCACCTCCGCCGCCAAGGCCGCAGCCGTTCTCCAAGAGACCGGTGCTGCCGGCGTGATGATCGGCCGCCACGCCATCCGCAACCCGTGGATCTTCCGGCAATGCCGGGAAAGACTGGCTGGAGGGTCGGTCTCCCGAACGACCGGGACTGGTCAGGAGACCAGCTCTCCAAATATCTTCCAGCCCACCCTCGCCGACGTGCGCGAATACATCACCCGCCTCTACCGCGAGACGCAGACGCCCGACATTCCCGAGAAGGCACACGTCGCGAAGATGAAGAAATACCTGAACTTCGTCGGCCAGAGCGTGGATCCTGATGGCAAATTCCTGCACGACATGCGCCGGGCCATGACCGAGGCCGACCTGTTTGCCGTCTGCGACACCCACTTACTGACCGAACCCGCCAAGCTCTTCGCGACCGAACCCTACCCCGGCATCATCGCCCGCCCGAACTGCGAGACGCCCACGGAGAGCTGCTCACTCGATGCGATCACGGCCTGACCGACCGCACGACACGGCGAATCGCCGGTGCTCGGCCCAGAGTTCTTTCAGCGCAATGGTGAGCAACAGGGCGCCCGCAATGACTTCGAACCAAATGGCAAGGTTCATGGCCAGCGTATGCCGGGCAATGGGAGCCCGAGTATAATGACCGAGCCCTGCGAAACCCAACAGGGCATAAAGCGCAAGCAGGCCCAACCCGGGCAACGGGCGCCGACTCCAGGTGAACCACACCCCCGCACCTCCAATCGCAGTGATACCCAGCCAGGAGAGATACACGGTCGACCGTGAAATCCACACCGGCAGATTGGGATACTCGCCGCAAAATTCGGCGTTATGAAAGAAATGCGTAAAGCTCGCCAAGCAGTAGAGACCGGTGAGCACCAGCAACGGCCGCCGCGAAGAAAGTAAACGCCTATTCACTACTCCAGCCCCAGCACTTTGCGTCCCGTGGCGGAGATCATTTGCGGGGCCCATTGCGGATCCCAGACAATGTGCACTTTGGCAGACTCAACATCCGGCAACCGAGCGATTTTTGTCCGTGCGTCCTCGGCGATGACCGGGCCCATGCCACAACCGGGGGCCGTCAGCGTCATTTTCACCTCGAGGAGGTGTTTGCCCGCCGGCGTCTTTTCGACGGCGAGGTCATAGACGAGACCAAGGTCGACGATGTTGACGGGAATCTCCGGATCGAAACAGGTCTTGAGCGCGGCCCAGACGGCCTCCTCGCTGAATTCGGTGGCCGTGGGCGCCGCTTGCTCGGCCTTGGCAGTGTAGCCGCCGATGGCCCCGGTGTCGGCGACCGCGATCTGGAATAGGCCGGCGTCGGTCCGCACCGTGACGTTGCCGCCGAGGGTCTGCGTGATGAATACGCCGGTGCCGGCCTTGAGGGTGACCTTGTCGCCGGCCGGAATGACGGTCGCGGGGCAGTCTTTAGTGAGGGTGTAATCCTGAGTCATGAGAGATCAGTTCAGGCGCAGCTCGAAAGGCAGCCGGGCATAAAGGCCTCGCGGGTCGTTGAATTTCCCCAGCGCGGTCAACTCAGCAGTCATCTCGCGGATAAGCAACCCGACCGGCCCGCCGAGCGACTGCTCGCGACGGCGGCCTTCCATCGCCTCCGTGAACTGCTCGGCGAATTGCTTTTTGCGGGGATACTCGGCCACGCGGAAATTGTCGCCCAACTCGGCCTTGGTCGCGGCGTATTTGACGGCGTCGGCCAGGCCGCCGAGTTCGTCGACCAGCTTGAGTTTCAGCGCCTCGCTGCCGGACCAGACGCGCCCCTGCGCGATCTCCTCGACCACCTTTCGGTCGAGTTTGCGGGCGTCGGCGACCTTGGCGATGAACTGGTCGTAGACCCAATCGACGGAACCCTGAAAGATGGCGAGCTCGGCCTCAGTCTTGGGCCGGATGATGCTGGCTGCATCGGCAAACTTGCCGGTCTTCACCGTGTCGAAAGTCAGGCCAAGCTTGTCGGTCGCCAGGCCCTGAAAATTGAGGAACATGCCAAACACGCCGATCGAGCCGGTGATGGTGGTCGGCTCGGCAAAGACGCGGTCCGCGGCCGTCGCGATCCAGTAGCCGCCCGAGGCCGCCACGGTGCCCATCGATACAACGACTGGTTTGTCCTGATGGATGAGCCGCAGCTCGCGCAAGATCGCCTCGGAGGCGGTGACGCTGCCACCGGGGCTGTTCACCCGGAGCACGACGGCGCTGACGCTGTCGTCCTGCCGGATCTGCCTGAGTAGGCGCGAGGTTTTCTCGCCATAGACGTAGCCGTCCTCGTTGCCCGTGCCGTCCACGATCTCACCCTCGGCGTAGACGATGGCGATCTTGCCCTTGCCGCCGGCCAGCTCGATCTTGCCCTCGCTCTGCCGCTTGGCGAGCAGGCCCCCGGTCGAGACGAGACGGGCGTAATCCTTCAAGGCCACCTGCCTGAAGGGTTGGCTGGAATCCTTTCGGTCGGTCGCCGCCTTCAATTCGGCCAGCACCTCGTCGAGGTAGGCGATGCGGTCAACCAGCTTCAGCTTCAGGGCATCGTCCGCGCGGATAAGACCCTTGGCATCGACCGCCTGCTGTATGGCTCCCGGCGACAGCTTGCGTGCTGCCTCGATGGAGGCGGTCAGGCTGGCCCACACGTCGTCGAGCAGCTTCTGGATCTGCGTGCGGTTCTCGGGGCTCATCTGCTTGAGGGTAAAGGGCTCGACGGCGCTCTTGTATTTGCCGACGCGGGTGACCTGCACGCCGATGCCGAATTTCTCGAACGCCCCGGTATAAAACATCGGCTGCGAGGCCAAGCCGGGCATGACGACGGCACCATAGGGGTCGAGCACGAGTTCGTCGGCCACCGAAGCCAGAAAAAACTCCCGGGTGCCCGCATAATCGAGGTAGGCCTTCACGGGCTTGCCCGAGGCTTTGAATGACTCGATCGCCTCGCGCACTTCCTTCAGCGCGGCAAAACCGGAACCATAACCCTGGGCTTGCAGCGTGCCTGTCAGGTAGAGGCCCTTGATCGCCTCATCCTTGGCCGCAGCCTGCAGCGCGCGGGTGACGGCGCGGAGCTGCAGCTGACGCTGCCCCCGCCCGCCGAACAGCTCCATAACTTCCTCCAACCCCTCGACCTGGGAAGGGGCATCCTGGATGTTGGCGGCCAGGTTGAACACGAGGTAGGAACCGTTTTGCACCACCACCGGCTTCTTCTCGCCCATGGCCACCAAGACTCCGAGAAGCAGAAAGAGCACGAGGCAACCCCCGAGCAGAAAAACGATCAACGCGGAGAGTGTCGCAAAGAAAGAGGTGAAGAAGTTCTTCATGGCGGCGAACCTAGGCAGGCCGCCTGCTTCCGCCAGCGAAAAGAGGCGACCGGCCGCGCGGCGTGACGGGTGGCATTAGCCCGCGATGAGTAAAGATCCCCGGGGCAAGCCCCGGGGCATTTGATCAAGACAGCTCCAAATCCCTGCCGTCATTTTGTGGGAGCGAGCTTGCTCGCGACGGCGCACGTTGCGAGTCGCGAGCAAGCTCGCTCCCACAGACTCCATCCAAGCCGGGGCAAGCCCCGGGGTATTGGA
>Ga0154020_10005602_pt1 | contig 14777 bp, 15 predicted proteins | sample Klosneuvirus_201_FD_109709 | JGI IMG/M metagenome (GOLD analysis project Ga0154020, IMG submission 109709) | Active sludge microbial communities from wastewater, Klosterneuburg, Austria - Klosneuvirus_20160825_MG | ecosystem: Engineered > WWTP > Aerobic digester > Activated sludge | place...
GGTCCAGTTCGTTGTTCAATGCTGCAGTCAGCATGGCTCTGGTGTATGACAGCTTCATGCGGCTTCCTACGCCGTATCCGCCACCGCTCCAGCCGGTGTTGATCAGCCATACGTCGATGTCTTTATCGGCTTTCAGCTTTTCGCCCAGCAATTCGGCGTATTTGGCCGGGTGCAATGGCAGAAAAGCCTGACCAAAGCATGCAGAGAATGTACTCTGAGGCTCGGTGATACCGGCTTCTGTACCGGCAACCTTACTGGTATATCCGGAAATAAAGTGGTACATGGCCTGTTCTGCTGTCAGTTTTGATATCGGCGGCAAAACACCGTATGCATCGCAGGTCAGGAAAAAGATGTTCCTCGGGGATTTGCCGACGGATGGTACCGCGATGTTGTCTATGAAATCGATGGGGTAAGCCACACGGGTATTCTCGGTTACAGAAACATCTTCGTAGTTGACTTTATTGGTGCCCGGAAAGAAACGGACGTTCTCTACAAGTGCGCCGCGCTTAATGGCGCTCCATATCTGCGGTTCTTTTTCTTCGGTCAGGTCTATACATTTGGCATAACAACCGCCTTCAAAATTGAATACAGAATTAGCAGCCCAGCCATGCTCATCGTCACCGATCAGCGCCCTTTCAGGGTCAGCAGACAAGGTGGTTTTGCCGGTTCCGGACAGTCCGAAGAATATGGCGGTATCGCCTTTCTTGCCGATGTTGGCAGAGCAGTGCATAGACAACACGCCGCGCTCTTGCGGAAGAATGTAGTTCAGAACGGTGAATATGCCTTTTTTAATCTCACCGGTATAGCCTGAGCCACCGATCAGAATAATCTTCTTTGTGAAGTTAATGATGGAGAAATTGTGCTGACGGGTACCGTCTTCAGCAGCATCGGCCTTAAACGATGGTGCAGCCAGTATCAACCATTCGGCCGGGGTATTTTCACCTTCTGCAGGACGCAGAAACAGGTTATTGGCAAACAGGTTCTGATAAGCGGTTTCGGTTACCACTTTAATGTTAAGTTTAAATTCAGGATCTGCACAGGCATATGCGTCGCGCACAAACAGGTCTTTGCCTTTATAATGCGCAAGTACTTTGTCCAGCAATGCATCGAACTTAGAAGGCTCAAATTTAAAATTGACAGGACCCCACCAAACGGTGTTTTCAGTCTTATCGTCGCAAACGGTGAATTTGTCTTTGGGCGAACGGCCGGTAAACTCTCCTGTATCAGCTGCCAGCGCACCACGGTCGGTCAGAATGCCTTCATTTCTTTCCAAAGCCTTCTGAATCAATTCATCCGGCGTAAGATTAACAAATGCATTGCCTGCAGTCGCCACAATGCCTGATAAAATGTCTTGATTTGTCATTTGTTTTTTGTATAAAAATAGGGCTGCAAATTTACTAAAAAATCTTAACAAACCATTAATATTGCTAAGTTGTTGATAGATATCAGTTTCAATCATGCGGATTACCGGATTTTTCAATTTGTTTTGACAGGCTGTTTCTATGCTTTCCAAACGCGTTTTAATTTTATCGATTACTGCAGTTACACTGCTGTTAATCAGCGTGTTTATCGTTCCGGAACGCATATTGCCCTGGACCGTCTACGGCATACAAAGCGACATTCTCTGGCAGTTCAGGCTGCCTAAATCCCTCACGGCCCTGTTTACAGGAGCGGCCCTTGCCGTTTCAGGCTTTATCTTACAGCAGCTGTTCCGCAACAACCTGGCAGGTCCTTATATACTCGGCATCAGCTCCGGTTCTACGCTGGCTGTCGCCATACTCATCATCGGCAGCCACTATTTTCCGTTCCTGAACAACAGCATCGGCATTTCCATGGCCGGTTTTGCCGGTGCAATGGCCATACTGCTGCTGGTGCTGTCTGTTTCTGTGCGCTTTGGCAGGGGAGCCGTTATTCTGCTGTTTGGCGTTATCATCGGTCAGATCAGCGGGGCTTTGCAGGGCTTGCTGAATTATCTGGCTATGCCGGGCGACCTTAAATACTTTACGCTCTGGACCATGGGCTCTTTCACTCAGGTTATGGGGCGCGACCTGCTGATACTGGGCATTGCTGCAATAGCAGGCCTCGTCTGGGCCTTTACCCTGATGCCTGCCCTTTCGGTTATGGTGCTGGGCGACGATGTGGCCGCTACACTGGGCGTGCAAACCAAAAAGGTTTCACTGCAGCTTATGGTATGCACCGGCTTGCTGAGCGGCATCGCCACGGCATATTGCGGCCCGGTGGCTTTTATCGGCATGGCCATTCCCAATGCTAGCCGGCTTTTGTTCAAAACAGCCGATTTCAGAATGCTGATGCTGGTGAACGCCCTGATGGGTGCCTGCATGGCGCTGATAAGCGATGTGATTGCTTCATTGGAAATTTTCGGCATGCACATTCCGGTTAACGTGTGTACTGCCCTTCTGGGCGGACCCTTTATATTGTATATATTGCTTAAAAAAAGACACTGATGCAGAAGCTGCTTGAGTTAAAACAAACCGTTATTGGCAGAAGCACCCCGCTTATCAGCGGCATTAACTGCAGTCTTGGTCAAGGCGAACTTCTGATTCTGACCGGAAACAACGGCTGCGGTAAATCAACCTTACTGAAAACCATATGCGGCCTGATTCCGGCATTAAAAGGCGAAGTTTCGATACTGAATACCCCGATAAACCGGCTGAGCCGTGCAGACATGGCTTTAAAGGTTGCTTTTGCAGGCACCGAACGGATACGCGAAGATTATATAACGGTAGCAGACATGGTTCAATATGGCCGTTACCCATATGCTGCGGGCAAACCTCAAGAAACAGAAGACAGTGCGGTAAAACAGGCCATAAGCCAGATGGGCATAGAAAATCTGCTTCACAAATCCCTCAGCAGCATCAGCGATGGTGAATGGCAGAAGGCCAATCTGGCCAGGGTCTTAGCCCAGCAAACACCGCTTATTGTCTTAGACGAACCAACAGCCTTTCTCGACTACCCTTCCAGAATGCAGTTGTTCCGGGATTTGCAGGCCATATGCCGCAATGGAGAAAAGACCATTATTATGTCGACACATGATATAGAAGCTGCCGGACAATTCGGAACTCTGTTTTGGCACATTTCAGACGGAAATCTGACGGAATCTTCCGTTTTAGCCCCCTGGAAGGTCTAAAACAGGGGTCAAAAAAACCCGAAAAACAGGCTTTTTCAAGCAAAAAAGTTCAAAAACCCAATTTCTTTGGGCCGTTTATTACCTTTTTGGGCCGTTTATTAAATTGTTAGCCCGCTTATAAAAAGGTTCTTTTTTTATTAAAAATGAGTGCTCAACTTTGTATTGTCAGAAAGGCAAAAACCACAATTCTGACATTTAGAACGTATGAAAACACATTTAGAAACCTCCGGCAGCAGACAAGCATTTTCAGGATGGATTACAGAACTGATCTGTGAATTTATGGGTGCACTGCAAGCGGAATCAAACTGCCAAAAAACTGAAAACACTATTGGATTAGAAGAGGTACAATTGAAACGTTCCGACCTGACAGGACGGACTCTGTCTGAATGGACAGGGATGCAGCTGTCGGCGGACGTTTCTCTGGCCTTGCGTGCCAATGTGTTACAGGAAGAAAGATGCTATAAAACTAAAGCGTTGAAAACACCCGGAGCGGAGCACGGCTTGCACACCGGTCGGACTGATTCTGAAAGCAATCCGCTTTCTGAGCGTCGGGCCGGCAAGTGCAGCCGCTCTGCAAAGGAAACCCAATCCCCTTCAGACATTTAAAAAAAAAGTAAATATGAAAACACAATTCAATTCCCCGAACCTGAGTTCAGGAAACAAAGACCGGAAAGTACTGCTGACCTACTGGTTCATCAGCAACAGACACAATCAGGCGGTTTTCGAAGCCCTGGCGCAGCTGCAACGCGAAATTGGCCACGAAGCCTGCCGTATTGTCTGCCTGAATCCGTTTAACAGTGCTGAAGATATTGCCCAGTACTGCAGCAATCTGCCTTACACATTTGAATTTTCGGCAGACCTGCGCCAAACCGCCCTCTTCTACCAGATAAGCAGTTATCCGACCTGCCTGCTGATGGAAGCATCTGGACGTATTCTGCACAGGCAGGATGGCTTCAGAGAAGAGCTGTTGCTGGATTTTGAAACCTTATTGCGCAATGGTGCTGCGAAAGAACAGAAATCCGGTCAAAAAACGGGTCGTGTGGTGCCTTTCTTGCCCTACAAACCCGGGTTGAACCTGGGCAATGGCTGAAAACCGGCCCAACATGCTGCTTATGCCGGCCGCTGTTCGCTTCTTACTGCATGCGAACAGCGGCCTTTGGGTTATAAAGTATTTCTATCGGCTGATCGCATTCAGAATAGGAATAAATGGGGGCTTTTGCTTAATTTTGCAGCAAAATACCGAACATGCCCAGCCCCTATCCCCTGAATACCATAGAATCCGCAATAGAAGACATTAAAAACGGAAAGCTAATTATTGTTGTAGACGATGAAGACCGCGAAAACGAAGGCGATTTTCTGACTGCTGCAGCCAATGTGACGCCTGAAATGATTAATTTTATGGCGCGTGAAGGCCGGGGCTTGATTTGCGTCCCCCTGTTGCCCAACCGCTGCCTTGACCTTGGTCTGGACATGATGGTAAGCAGCAACGACTCGATGTACGAAACACCTTTCACGGTATCGGTCGACCTGAAAGGACATGGCACTACCACCGGTATTTCGGCTTCAGACCGCAGCAAAACCATTCAGGCCCTGATTCACCCAGACACCAAAACAAATGACCTGGCAAGACCCGGACATATATTTCCACTGAAAGCACAGAAAGAAGGGGTTTTAAAGCGTGCCGGACATACTGAAGCCGCCATCGATTTTGCCCGTCTGGCCGGGTTTGAACCCGCCGGTTGCATTGTAGAAATTCTGAAAGAAGACGGCGAAATGGCCCGCTTGCCTGAACTTTACGAAATCGCCAAAAAGTTTAATCTTAAAATCGTTTCTATTGAAGACCTGATTAAATACCGCATTAAAAACGAAAGCCATGTGAAACGCGAAATATCGGTAAACATGCCAACCGCTTACGGTGATTTTGATCTGGTGGCCTATTCTCAGCTCAGCGACGGCACTCAGCACCTGGTGATCCGCAAAGGCGAATGGCAAAAAGATGAGCCCATACTTGTGCGTGTGCACAGCAGCTGCATGACCGGAGACATATTCGGCAGTTGCCGCTGCGATTGTGGCGAACAGTTGCACCAGGCCATGAAAATGATACAGGACGAAGGCAAGGGCGTGGTGTTGTATATGAATCAGGAAGGCCGCGGCATTGGTCTGCTGAACAAACTTAAAGCCTATAAACTTCAGGAAGAAGGTCTGGATACGGTTGACGCCAACATCGAACTTGGTTTTAAAATGGACGAGCGGGATTACGGCATAGGCGCTCAGATTCTGCGCGACCTGGGGGTTTCTAAAATGAAACTGATCAGCAATAACCCGAAAAAACGCACCGGCTTAATCGGATATGGTCTTGAAATTGTCGAGAATGTGCCCATTATTACCTCGCCCAACCCGCACAACGCCGAATATCTGAACACCAAGCGCGAAAAAATGGGGCACGAGCTCTAAGGCATCAGGCGCTCAATTTTCCAGGCAGCACCATCTCTGGTGTACAAAAGCCGGTCGTGCAACCTGCCCGTGCGGCCCTGCCAGAATTCTATGCTTTCCGGTTTTACCACATAACCACCCCAATGCGCGGGGCGAGGCGGATTGCTGTCTTTGTATTGCAGAAGCGCATCCTGCATGGCCTTTTCCAGTTCTGTCCTGGAGCCGACTACCCTGCTCTGCATGCTGACAATCGCCCCTACCCGGCTTTCAAATGGCCGGGAATGGAAATACAGATCGCTTTCTTCTGCACTGACCTTTTCTGCCCTGCCGTTTATGCGCACCTGACGCTCCAGTTCAAGCCAGGTAAAATTGAGGTGTACTTCCGGATTTTCGGCTATCTGAAGCCCTTTGTGACTCAGGTAATTGGTGTAGAATACAAAACCGTGGTGTTCAATGCCCTTCAGCAACACAATGCGGCTGTCGGGTTTGCCTTGGTTTACAGTTGAAAGACACATGGCGTTCGGCTCGTTTACCTCGGCCTGCATGGCGTGGTGAAACCATTTGTGAAATTGCCGTACCGGATCCGGATCCACATCCTGTTCCAGCAATTCCGCCTGACGGTAATCTTTGCGCAATGCGGCTATGTCTTCGTTGTGGGTCATGCGCGTTTAAACCAGCTGTTGATTTTTAACTCAATAACGCCGAAAAAGGCTTCCCGGAATATTTTATTGCTCATCTTGGAAGTGCCCAATGTACGGTCGGTGAAGATGATGGGAACTTCGGTAATTTTAATGCCCCTGAGCCAGGTCTTAAACTTCATTTCGATCTGAAAGGCATACCCCTTAAACTTAATCTTGTCCAGTTCAATCTGCTCGAGGGTTGAACGTGTGTAACAGACAAAACCCGCCGTCGCATCGCGAATGGTCATACCCGTTATAAAACGCACATAAACGCTGGCATAATAACTCATGATAACCCTGCTCATTGGCCAGTTTACCACGTTTACTCCGGTTATGTAGCGAGAACCTACTGCCAGTCCGGCGCCATCCTTTTCGCATGCATTCAGCAACCTGGGCAGGTCATCCGGATTATGCGAAAAATCGGCATCCATCTCGAAAATGTAGGCATAGCTGCGCTCCAGACACCATTTAAATCCGGCAATGTAAGCTGTTCCGAGTCCGTTTTTTTCGGCCCTTTCAAGCAGATGCAGACGGCCGTTGAACTCACCCTGCAAGTGCTTTACGATTCCTGCTGTTCCGTCCGGAGAGTTGTCGTCAACGATGAGCACGTCGAAACAAGGTTGCAGCGACATCACCTTGCGAATTACCGCTTCGGCATTTTCCTTTTCGTTGTAAGTGGGTATGATGACAATGTTGTTGGACAAATCAATAAAATTTATATAAAAACGGTGCAAAATAGTACTTATTTTGTAGGTTTAAAAACCGATTTGACACAGAAGGCAATATTTTTCGACCGGGACGGGGTACTAAACAGAGAAATCGGCGATTACGTATGCCGCATAGACGACTTTGAAGTTCTGCCCGACAGCGCAGCATGCATCAAACTCGCCAGAGACCATGGCTTCCTGGCCATTGTTATCACCAACCAGGGCGGAATAGACAAAGGTTTATACAGCGCAGCCGATCTGCACAGCTTTCACATGAAGCTGCAGGATGCCTGTATTGCTTTTGGCACAGAGATTGACGACTTCTATCATTGTCCCCACCATCCCATCAAAGGCCATTGTCTTTGCAGGAAACCCGATTCACTGATGATTGAAAAAGCAGCCGCCAAATACAAAATCGACAAAAGCGCCAGCCTGATGATAGGCGACACCTTCAGAGATATAGAAGCGGCAGAAAAAGCCGGAGTGCGCGGTCTGCTGATACAACCAAACAGCGAAAAATTTCGTCTACTCGAAGAAGCCATACGCCAATTAAAAACCGAAACCCGATAAATCAGCCCCATGTTTAAAACCACCTTATCCATTTTTGCCATTCTTGCGGCACTGTTTATAGCCCACGCGCAAACCAAACCCAAACCCGCGGCCAAAAAACCGGCATCCGGCAGCACAGCCGCCAAATCTGCGGCCAAACCAAAAACGACCACAAAACCGGCTGCGAAAGCACCTGCCAAAGTTGCCTTTACCATTAACGGACAACTGGAAGGTTACAGCAAACATCTGATTGTCCTGAATGTGTTTCACGCCAATGCAATGACCTTACTCGATTCTGTGCGCACCAACGACAGCGGCTATTTTACATTCAAAACCCGTTTGCCGGAGAACAGCATAGTTTACCTGCAATACACCAAAAACACCGCCGTACCAATGATTGTTGAAAACGGAGCTGCCTTCAAACTGACCATACACCCCAACATCAATGGTCTTAATTATGAAATCAGCGGCACCAAGTCGGATAAATCTCAAAGTCTCTACACGTTTATAAAGCGCTATTCTAAACTCAGCAATGAACTTGGGCAGCTTGAGCAACAAATTGCCAACGAACCGGATGCCATGAAATCATACGAGCTGCAAATGGCATTTACCGTAAAGCAACAGGAATACCGCATGACCGTTGACACCATGCTTAAGTTCAAATCGCCGCTGGAATCCTATTTTGTGCTGTTCAATTTTATGGAAGAGCAGAAATTTCAGGATGTGAAGGCCATTATGAAGCGCATGGAACCAAAAGACATTCAGAGCTCTTACTACAAAGACCTTAAGACCATTTACGACAACAACAAATTGCTGGAAACCGGAGAACTGGCCCCCGACATTGACCTGCCGCAACCCGATGGCACTTCCCTGAAACTCTCTGCATTGCGGGGCAAAGTGGTACTCATCGATTTCTGGGCCAGCTGGTGCGGCCCCTGCAGAGCGGAATTCCCCAATGTTAAACGCATATATTCCAGATTCAAAGAAAGAGGGTTTGAAATCTACGGCGTTTCGCTTGACCGCGACCGTGCCTCATGGGTCAATTCCATCTCAAGTCTGGGCCTTAACTGGAAGCATGTAAGCGACCTGCAATACTGGAGCTGTGCCCCTGCAAAAGTGTACAAAGTTACCGGCATACCCTTTACTGTACTGATCGACAAAGAAGGCCGCATCATTGCTAAGAATCTAAGGGGCGAAGAGCTTGAGCGCAAGCTGGAAGAGCTCTTCCCATAATGATTTTTTAATATACCGGTAATCATTAATTCAGTTTAATTAACGTATTTTGAACCATACAATAATATGGCTGCACATAGTTCTTATAAAATACTGATCGTAGACGATGAAATAGACATCATTGAATTACTGAGTTACAATCTGAAAAAAGAAAATTTCACCGTTGTAGCCGCGATGAACGGAAAAGAAGCCATCAACATTGCCGCCAAAATAAAACCCGACATCATACTGATGGATGTGATGATGCCTGAAATGGACGGCATAGAAGCCTGCAGACAAATAAAAAGCCTTCCCCAGCTAAAGAACATTCCGCTGATATTTCTGACCGCCCGTGGCGAAGAATTCAGCGAACTGGCAGGTTTTGAAGCCGGTGCAGACGATTACATCATCAAACCGATTAAGCCAAGGGTGCTGATCTCCAGACTGAAGGCCATATTGCGCAGAAATGCCAGTGACAATTACAGCACCGAAGCTATGGAATTTCCAGACCTTAAGATAGACCGTGAAAGCTTTTCGGTAACCTATATGGGCAAGGTGCTTCAGTTTCCGAAAAAGGAATTTGAGCTCCTTTCGCTGCTGGCCAGCAAACCCGGAAAAGTGTTCACACGCGAACAGATACTGGAAGCCATCTGGGGCGACGATGTTCTGGTGGTTGACAGAACCATCGACGTACACATCCGTAAAATCAGAGAAAAACTGGATGATAACTTTATTCAGACCATTAAGGGTGTAGGCTATAAATTTGAAGTTTGATAAAGAATCCTACCCCGGAACGCATAACCCTGCTGACCACACTGGTCCTGAGCGCTATTTTTGCCGCCTTCCTGCTGTATTTTAAAGTCAGCTTTCTTCAGTTTCTCATTTCAATATTCACCTTCGGGTCGCTGACCTTCATCATCATCCTTTACGGACTGGAGGTCTTTATTTACCGTAAAATCAAACTGATTTACAAAACCATACACCTGTTTAAAACCAGTAAGCTTAAAAAGACCCGGTTTATAGACGACGTCAACCTGGATCCGATCAAACGGGTAAACGAAGAGGTTATAGAATGGGCCAACGACCAGAAACAGGAAATTTCGCAACTCAAAGCCACTGAGCAATACCGCAAAGAATTTCTGGGCAGTGTGTCGCACGAACTGAAAACGCCTATTTTTAACATTCAGGGCTACATCGAAACCCTGCTGGACGGGGCCATGGACGATGAAGAGGTCAGAGTGCTTTTTCTGCAGAAAGCCGCAGCAAGCGCTGAAAGGCTGAACAATCTGGTGAACGATCTGCTCGACATCAGCAAACTGGAAAGCGGGGCCATGCAGATGCGTCTGAGCGAATTTGACATCAATGCTTTGTGCCACGAAGTGTTTGAATCTTACAGCAAACAGGCAGAGCAGAAAACCATACGCCTGCGGTTTAAAGAAGACTGTGACATCCCCTTCCGGGTACTGGCAGATAAAGAACGTATACGCCAGGTGCTGAACAACCTGATCGGCAATTCCATTACCTACGGCAAAGAAAACGGAAGCACAGCCATAGGTTTGTTTGATATGGACAAACACATACTGATAGAGGTCTCAGATGATGGCGACGGCATTGAAGCCGAACACCTGCCCCGCCTGTTCGAACGGTTTTACCGCACTGATAAAAGCAGGTCCAGAAACAGCGGTGGCAGCGGACTGGGTTTGTCCATCGTGAAACACATAATTGAAGCGCATCAGCAGTCCATTAATGTGCGCAGCACGCCCGGCGAAGGCACAACCTTTGCGTTTACCCTCAAAAAGGCACAGAACAGAGTTTAAGCAAAACGGCTAATAAAAGCAGCCTTACTGAATCAGGACCCCGCTGGGCTGAAACTCAATCTCTCCCTCTTCGGTTTTAACGAATTTGCCTTTGGCTATGGCCTTTTTACCCTGGCTGTTTTTGGGCATGCTGAACTTTTCGTGGGTGTTGATCAGAAATTCGTTCGAATCGTTCTGAAAACTGATCCAGCAACCTTCTCCCTGACACACATTGGCAATGGTGCCGCTGATGATGTAGGTGCTGTCTTTACCGCCTTCATACGCTTGTAAAGCCGTTTTAAAATCGACTGCACCTGAGTTTTCAAAAGCCTCTCCGAAACTGCCGGCGGCCGGTTTTTGCTTGCAGGCAAATAATGATGCGGCAAGCAGTATGATTAATAATTTACGCATATCCCTTCAATTTTAATTGCAAATTTAAATGCTTTCGCGGTTTAATATTCCAAAATTAGCATTTATCTTTGAAAGCAATATCATCATGAGCAACAAAAACGAAATCATAGAACAGCCCATAGACATCGAATTGTCTGAAGAAGTAGCCGAAGGCATATACAGCAATCTGGCCATTATCACCCACAGCCAGGCCGAATTCATCATCGACTTTGTGCGCATTCTGCCGGGTATTCCCAAGGGCAAGGTTAAAAGCCGCATCATCATGACCCCTCAGCACGCCAAGCGCCTTTTATTTGCTCTGGGCGACAATATGCAGAAGTTTGAGGCCAATTTCGGCGAGGTTGAACTGGACGGCAACGGCGGTAACACCGGATTTCCGATCAACTATGGCGGCATGACCGGCCAGGCCTGAGTCTCTTTTCGACCTGCATGAACTCCCGTAAAACCAAAGGCATGTCATTCCGGTTGAATCCATACGATACCCATTAGCAAAAAGCTTATACAAAAAAAGAGGCTATCCGAAAGATAGCCTCTTTTTCTTTAAGTCCGTTTCCGGAATCAATATCCCAGTGTCTTCAGCATACTCTTATACGTCTGCTCTTTCGAAAACAATTTTGTGTTGTAATCACCGTTCTCGTCTACCGAAATGATGATGTGCTTAGGCGCAGGGGTCAGACAGTGTTGTATGCCGCCGTATCCGCCAATGCTCTCCTGGTAGGCCCCGCAGTGGAAATACCCGATGTATAGCGGATCTTCTGTATCAAACACCGGCAGGTAAATGGCATTCGCATGCTGCTCGCTGTTGTAATAATCGTCGCTGTCGCAGGTTATGCCGCCCAGCAATACCCGTTCGTAATTCTTCTCCCAGTTGTTGAGCGGAAACATGATGAACTTTTTATTAATCGCCCATGAATCGGGCAGTGTGGTCATAAAACTGCTGTCTATCATGTTCCATTTTTCACGGTCGTTCTGAACCTTCTGGTATTCAATTTTAAAGATGGCACCACCGCTTTCGCCTACGGTAAACGAACCGAATTCGGTAAAGATGTCGGGCTCCGGTACCTGATTGCTGTCGCAAACCTGTTTCACCTGCGCTACAATCTCTGAAGCCATGTACTCGTAATCGAAATCAAATTTGAGTGAATTCTTGATGGGAAAACCACCCCCTATATTCAGGCTGTCCAGCTCAGGACAGATCTTTTTCAGTTCGCAATACACATTCAGACATTTGTGCAGTTCGTTCCAGTAATACGCATCGTCTTCAATTCCGGTGTTGATAAAGAAGTGCAGCATCTTCACCCGCATGTTCTTGTTCTTCTGAATCTTTTCCTTGTAAATCGGCACAATGTCTTTGTAACCGATGCCAAGTCTGGACGTGTAGAACGGAAACTTGGGTTCTTCTTCTGCCGCTATGCGCAAACCGACGTTGAAATGGCCTTTTACCGAAGCAGACAGCAGATCGATTTCGCGGATGTTGTCTATTACCGGAATGACATTCTTGAAACCTTCCTCAATAATCATGGCAATATTGTCAACATAGGGTTGCAATTTGAACCCGTTGCACACAATATACTTGTCTTTGCTGATCAATCCCTGTTCGAACAAAGACATGATGAGGTTGATATCGAAGGCAGACGAAGTCTCCAGATGCACATCATTTTTGAGTACTTCTTCCAGCACATGGCTGAAGTGAGAACTCTTGGTGCAATAGCAGTAATGGTACTTGGCTTTGTAATCCACTTTGGCCATGGCAACATTAAACCAGGTGCGCGCCTTGCGTATGTTCTCAGAGATTCTGGGCAGATAGGTGAACTTCAGCGGTGTACCATACTGCTCTACGATGTCCATCAGCGGTATGCTGTGGAAGGTCAGTTCTTTGTCGTCGTTCAGACCGAACTCGTCTACCGGAAAATCAAATGTCTGATTAATCAGATCTACATATTTATCTTTCATTGCTGTTAAGTAAGTTACCCGGATGGCAACATTTATGCAAATGTAGTTAAGCCGGATTGATTTATAATCAGATGTCTGAAAATAATTTTAACCTGATTATCAGTACAGATAAGCCTTACAGACAATTTGAAAGCAAGGGATTTTTGAATTCAAAAGCGGATTAAACAAGCTGATGTGCCGATTCTGCAAGTGTGCAGCTGAATTTTTCAGTAAAAGAAAACCTCTTCGCGCTTAAAGTTTTTGAGTTCGAACAGATAACTGAGTCCAAAACCAATGTAGCTGCCCCGGTAGCCAAGTGGAAAATATGGCTTGGCTGAAACCGAAGAAGTATAGACATTCAGTCGGGATTGTTCCGTAAACGACTGGCTGTAGTATACGCCAAAGACCATCACATTACCCGCTTTACTTTCACTGGCTATTTCCATACCCAGGTTCATAAGCGGATACACAGCATGTGTGGTTTCCTCACGTATTTCGAAAGAACCCTTATCGTTGGTTTGAATGTTTTGTGTTTCAGATATCTGATAGTTCAGGGTTGCGCCCAGCAGAAAACGCATGCGGGAAGAGACACCCAGATTCAGCTTGAAGATCATGTTCACCGGCAACTCCAGATGACTGCTGTTGTGCTTAAGCAGGTTTCCGTTGTTATTGGTGTCGTTGTATACACGGTAGCCTTTGTTTACAAAATTAAATCCGCTGCCAAGCACAAACCTCGGGGTAAATCCGTATTGGGCGGCTATTCCGAAACGCAGACCGGACTTGAATCTGAAGTTAAAATTGTCCGGCAACGAGTCGAGTACATGGGTCCGCGAAGTGATAAATGCCGCATGGGGTCCGAGTTTAAAACCCTGCTGAGCCTTTGCAGGCAAAGCAAACACAAAGAGCAGCAGGCATAAAACAAATCTTAAAATCATCACCACAAACCTATCATTTTTTTTGTATTCCTTCATGATTTTTTTTAGGACAATCTAAGTCCGCATATGTAACGGATAATCTCTAATTTTGTTACCTCAATCAGAACCGTGCAAAAATCAGACATCATAAACGCCTTTGCGGAGCTTGGATCCGCACTGAAACAGATTCCGGAAGAGCAGATTGCCAAGGCCGGCATAATGAACCCCTGGTTTACCCCTGATTTTATCCGACTGGCCGGCAGCAACTGGTCACAGGCCCTTACAGAAGACAAAATCAGCACCTGGCTTGAAACTGAACCCTGCGAAACCACAAACCTAAAGGCCGGCATCATCATGGCAGGCAACATTCCTCTGGTTGGTTTGCACGATCTGCTTTCGGTAATAGCGGCGGGCATGCAGGCCAGCATTAAGCTGTCTTCGGGCGACGAGGTGCTGATGAAATTCGCCATCAATGCGCTTTGCAAAGCATTGCCGGAACTGAATGAACGCATCGATACAGATGGCAAACTGAATGGTGTAAACCGGCTGATTGCCACCGGCAGCAACAACTCGGCCCGTTATTTTGAATACTATTTCAGAGATGTGCCGGCCCTGATACGCAAGAACAGAACTTCACTGGCAGTGCTCAGCGGCATGGAAGACGATGAAACCCTTGGCCTGCTGGCCGACGATATATTCACCTATTTCGGCATGGGATGCCGCAATGTAAGCCATCTGATACTGCCCCGCAGCATCGACTACAAAAGGCTTTACGAGTCGTACGACAAGTACATGGACCATGTAAACCACCACAAGTATTACAACAACTACATGTACCATAAGTCAATTCTGTTGATGAACCTCAGCAAACACTACGACAATGGATTTATGTTGTTCCAGGAAAAAGACGAGTTACATGCGCCTGTAGCAACCCTGAACTACCACTTTTACGACAATCTTTCAGAGGCTGTTGCCTATATTGAGCAGCGAAAGGA